>Ga0137308_100786_pt1 | contig 42967 bp, 44 predicted proteins | sample Inofrocosms_June_FD_97181 | JGI IMG/M metagenome (GOLD analysis project Ga0137308, IMG submission 97181) | Mouse cecal microbial communities from Vienna, Austria - N-Acetylneuraminic and N-Acetylglucosamine D2O microcosms_June | ecosystem: Host-associated > Mammals > Digestive system > Large...
ACAAGCAGGATATTTTTATTTATGGCATGAATACGCAATCATTACAAACACAATTTTGGAAAATATTGGTTATTAGAAGAACTATTCATTTGCTTTTTGATATATAAGATTTAATTATGAAAGGAAGAGGTAACATGGAACTTGTTGGTTTTTTCGTCATATGCATTATTATTGCAGTAATTTCAGGAAATGATGATTGTCTTTCAGGTTTACTAGTAATGGGTTTTGGGGTTGCTATAACAATAGGGGCATTTGCGATTAACCCAATTCTTGGGATAATTGTTGGTTATCTTGTTCTTCAAGGATGGAAGAATATGTAAGAGAACAGAGAGAGTAAACACCTACAATTTAATAAAGAATATTTCTAAATTATAAAAGAAATGCATCATAATATTGCAATGCAGGAGATACTTCTCGATAATGAGGGTATCTCCTTTTTGATATTTTGAGATTTATTGTATCCGGCTTGTCGCTTTACGCTCCAAGCCTTATTTGCTCCATTGTTCCTAGTCGCTTTTTGCACCAGTAAAGAATAAATTTCAGACTACAACAGTCAGTAATGTCTTTAAAAGATATACGGCATTCTGTATCATTATGTTACACGTGAAGATTAATTTATGGATTTTTCTCTGTTTTATCCATTGGTGTTATAGTTCCTGAACCTGAATCCTGTGTAGATTGTAAATCCTGTATCATTTCCTTTTCGTATTCATCATAATGAAAAGAACGCCAGTTATCGTAGTCTGCTTCTGATTCAATACGCTGTTTAAAATCTTCCTTTGCAAACAGTAGGAGATGTTTTTCAAGGTATCTGCTAAAGGATTCTGTATTAATAAATTTCTTCAATAATATATCAGTATCAAATTCGCCCATTGAGCCTATGGATTTTTCCTGCTTATATGTCTGGTATGCTTCTTCATACATATTCATCAACAGATAAGCAGAACTCTCTTTGTCTGACAGCAAGGCATTCATGACAGTAAGGACAGTCGGGTTGTCATTATAACTTATCAGGGTGTTGATTGCCGTACTGTTTAAATGGATTGTCTCCTGTACTTTCTCATTTAGTTCATTTGGAATGTCACTAAATCCATACATATATTCAAACGATACCTGAAAGAAATCCGCGAAGGACTTTATCATATACGGGTCACTTGGAAAAGAGCCGCCTTTTCTATATAGATTGAAATTTCGGATATCAATGCCGCACTGATACCTATTCTCTATATCTTCAACCATTTTATCAAGAGAGTAGGATTTAATCTTTGGTATAAGATGCAGGTCGCCGATATTCATTATTTGGAGTTTGGCTTTTTTCTTTTTCTCTCTATTTTGCTTGTCAATATCCTTATTTTTCTCCGTTATCTCCTGCTTTTTTCTCTGTACATACGTTTCAGATAATTCATACAGTCTTTCACTGAAAATCTTTTTGTAATCACTTTTTTGATAATCCATGCTGTTCCCTCCTGAAAATATACAATACCATTGTATAAAAACATATCAGAAAAAGAAATAAAAAGCAATATATCATGTGATTGGAATGTATGAAAATAGTCTGTATCATAGCGTCAGGAGGTGAGGAAAGATGAAGATTAAAGCAAGAGAAGCCTTTACGGACATCCGAATAAGAAAAGGCTACTCAATCACAGGGCTTGCCAAGGCAATGAAGGTCAATGCGTCAGTAGTCTTTAATATGGAAAAAGGCGGCGGCGTAAGACCTGCAACGGCACGGAAAGCAAGCGAAGCATTAAACGAAGATTTTGACACATTATTTATCATCAAAGATTAAGAAGGAAAAAATGGAAGCATTAGAAACAAGAATTGAACAATTTAATAACTGGGCGGCTGAAAGGGTTACGGTTCTCGAAACCTGCTATGAAGGCTTGAAAGTGCCATTGAACTACAGGCTGAACAGGAAAGAGCCAGTCCGCAAGGAAAAAGCAGAATACAGGAGAGCCATTGAAGAACTGCAAGAAGCCATCGACAAGTCCGTGGAAGATGAAGCATATGTACAGGAGAGCGAAAAAAAGGTTGCTAATACTTTAAAGGCTTGGTGCGGCGCACATAAAATCAAAGATGGCATGAAAGACCATTTCACAGGCGAGAAATTGCAGGAGCAGATTCACCGCATGACGACAAATGCCCTGACTTCCAGACTGCACCCAGATGACAACGAACTGAAAGAGATAATTGAGCGGCAGATGAAGTACTATACAGTGGCATAGAAGCTATAACAAGGCGGTAACTCCATATCAGAAAATTATTGTAGTTGCCGCCAGATACAAATATCCATTTAAGAAAGGAGAAAATTATGAATAAGGAATTACAGAACCGAGAGCGCAGACTCCGCTACAAAGCAAGACAGAAAGGATTGCGCATCAGGAAAGATAGCTGTCTGATAAATAATGAAAAGCGCATCGGCTACCAGATTAGCAGATATGGTTCACCCGTTGTACTGACAGGGTATAACCGTTATAACAACCTGATTTCCATTGACGAAGCAGAGGAATATGTTGCCGAGTATTAATCCTGCTACTGCCGCTCTCTGCTATGGAGATAAAATCTATGGCAGAGGGTGACAGCTACAGGAGTATAAAAGTGCTGCTGCTCTGATGATTGACAGCTATGTTATAAGAACGTGCTGCTGCTCTGATAATTCTTTTAAGTGAGATAGGTGCTATTACTGTAATGTTCTATTACAGACTGTATTATCATTCTATCCTTATATATACTTCTTTGTTGAATATATAATCATTCTATTTGTTTAAGCAAGGAATAACCATACAGCTTGCAAGCACAGTGAATATCAGGCATTTAGCAATTTAGGTACAGTTTAAATCCGATTGAAATAGGTACAGATCATACCACTGAATAAAGGTACAAAATAGGTACAGCAAGATTCTATTAAATAGGTACAGCAAAATGCCAGTAACTATAACATCCAATAGGTACAGGAGGTGATAGAAGAAATGGAGCAGGAATCAGTGTTTGGCTTGCATACCGCACAATTTAAAAAGTGGATTTCAAAGACCGAAGCCAATTCCATAAAAGCGTTTTTTAATCTGAATCCAGATGAAGAACTGGCAGGCAGTACATACTTTTATCAAGACGGTGTCACAAGATTTTGGATTGAAGAGATAAAGGGGAAAAAGCCGAGGTACTATCTCCACATAGTTGTGAATTTTGCAAGGGCATTGAAAATGAGCAATTACAGAATCATGCCATACACAACAGGCAATGCGAGAAAGGTTTTTACAGTCATAGACAAGCTTCTGAAGGTACTACCCTTATCCAACAACAACGCAGTATTCCAAGACTGGACAGTAGTACGTTTTGACAGTGCGTTTGATATTCACGAGGAACATGCGGAACTTCTAATGTTACTATTAAACCATTCTGTCAATTTGAGTGACCGAAAGAAAAGATGTAGTCGCATAGCGATACAGGGTAAGACACCACAGGAATCCGAATGCCAGTCTATGAGGTTCGGAAATAAATCTTTTACTTACAACATTTACCGAAAGATAGAAGAAATTCAAGACAAAGGAAAATCCATCACAGAAGAAGAAAAAGCGGAGATTCAGTATCTTTTAAGGGTTGAGCGGCAGAACCATGAAAACGCCTGCAAGAAACTGTTGCCAAATATGAAAGCAAGTGATTTAGTAATTTCTAAAGTGCATGATGATATTCTGAAAACCATGATTGATGAAATGAAGATTTTTTTCAACAGAGGTGATTTCTATTCATGGAAAAGGATTATAGAGAAATACTATCCAGAGCATGAATCGGATATTTGCGAGATAAAGGATGTTATGACGCAAATAACCCTTCATTCGCTTGAAACGGCACAGGAAATCTATACAAAAGAAATCCGTACCATATTTGACAAGTTGGGGCTTTCTCCTGTTGGAATTAAAAAAGAAGTAGTGGAACAATACGGAATTGATTTTATGCAAGGCATTTACAGCAGGATTATCGCCGCATATCCCAGACCGCCAGACAGAAGGCAGTATAACAGCTTTCCCATTCCCCACCAGACAGGTGACGGGCGATTTAAAGCGGCAATCACCCTGTATAATGCAGACAGCGGCAGGAAACGGGTTCAAGTCGCAGGAAAGACACTTGCTGATTATGAAAATAAGGTTTTCAGTAAATTGGTCAGTACCTACATAGCTAATCAAACCTATTTGGAATCAAATAATTCAGCACAAAAGGATTTAGCCCTGAAATCCGCTGATTCAATAGTCAGATTCTGTAAAGTGGCAAAAACAACTGCCGTAAAGCAAGGGACGGCGAAGTTCATCAAAAACCTAAAACTGGACAGCACTACAGAAAACAGTACAGGGGATAACCCGAATCCTTCGGCGACTGGTGGCGGCTTAACAATATCGGATAATCCGAACAATATTTGAAAGAATTGAAAAGAATTGCAGTGATAACTATATCATCAGCTTAGAAAAATGCAGTAATACATCGAAAAATGTTTATGGAAGTTCATGTAATATTTGTTGTGGACAAGCCATAGACTAGAGCAAAGGAGGCGGTCAGATGATAAACACCAACATAACATTCTTAGACGAAAATGATGCTACTTTGCATGAACAGATATTAGCAAAGTTGGTAGCGCAGGCACTATTTTTCAAGGTGCGTTTACAGAAAGAGAATGATAATGTAAAGCAGGAGAAAAGGTCAGGCATTAAGATAAAATGAATCGTACATAGTCAACTTACATTCAGTTTACAAAGGCACTCCGTATACTCAAATGGAGTGCTTTTTGCATAATAATACGAAAGGAAGTAGAAAAAATGAAGAGAGCAGTTGCGTATGCCCGTGTTTCAACGGACAAGGAAGACCAGTTAAACAGCCTTGAAACCCAGAAAGAGTATTTTGATGATTATGCCAACGAAAAGGGTATGGAATTGGTTAATATCTATGCGGACGAGGGAATCAGTGGAACAAAGCTGAAAAACAGAAAAGAGTTCCAGAAGATGTTACTGGACGCTGAAAACCAGAAGTTTGATACATTGTTGGTAAAAGATGTGAGTCGTTTTGCGAGAAACACAGTTGACGGATTGACTTCCTTGAGATTGTTGCAGGATAACGATATTGAGGTCATGTTTATCAACAATATGGGAATTGCAGGGAGTAACGAATTTCTGATAACCATTTACTTTGCAATCGCACAGCAGGAAAGCGAGAATACTTCCAAGAGGGTAAAATTTGGAAAGAAACAGAATATGAAGAAAGGGAAAGTGCCGAATCAGGTGTATGGCTATGACAAGACAATCGGTGATTTCTTCAATCTTGAAAAGAACCCACAGGAAGCCGCTGTCGTTCAGAGAATTTTTGATTATTATGTCAATATGGGGATAGGAGCGTCAGCCATTGCCCGAATATTGAACAAAGAGGGGATAAAAACTAAGCGTGGAAAAGACTGGTATCAGAATACCGTAACAAGAATTTTGACAAATGAGTTGTATGTCGGGAAAATCGTAAATGGTAAGCAAGAAATGAAGAATATATATTCTGATAAAAGAAAAACGATTGATGAAGAGGAATGGATTGTCACCGAACGTCCAGATTTAGCCATCGTTGAAGAATCACTATTTTACAGGGCACAGGATATTCTGCATGGACGGTATGATAGCTTTAAAATAAACAGGACACGCCAAAGCAACCGACATACATTCAGTAATCTGTTAAAGTGTGAGTGTTGCGGATATTCATTCCGAAAGGCACAGTTAAGGACGAAAACACCGAAGCATGAATGGATATGCAGTAATCGGAATTACAACGGTGTTGAAGCCTGTCCGAATGTAACCAAGGTAGATGAAGCAGAAATGCTTGAAGGTATTGTGGAATACCTAAAAAGCTATTACCAAAACCTAGACAAGATGTTACAGTGGACAAAGAATGAGTTTGAGATTCTATATAAGGAATCACTCCCCGATGATAACAGCCTTGAAAATCTGTCACAAGAGATTGAACAATTCAAAAAGAAGCTAGAAAAACTAGATATGAAGTTTGACAGAGATATTATTTCCATAGATGAATACGAGAGAGAAGCAAAGGCACTAAAAGCAAGGATAGTTAAGTTGGAATATCAGTTGCAGGATTATCGGGATACAGACAAGGTTACAAAGCAGTTGGATATGTTGATGAAGAATCTATTTTCCGATATTGAGAAAACGCTGACCGCTGATGTAATTACCAATGAATTGTTGAAAAATATTATAGATAAGATAGTTGTTTGTGAGGATGGGGAGATTAAAGTGTATATGAAGATATTAGGAAATTTTGATGTTGACGCAAGTGTTCCGATTTGTAACGTCGGTACATAAAGATGTTACCGAGCGGCTCCTTCAGATCAATCCTGCACTCGCGGCGCAGACCCGCAGGGTGCTGGACACGAACAAATCCGAACGGCATATCCGGGGCGGACTTGCTACCAGAGAAAAATATCTGCACTTAGAACATCGGTAAAATGAAAAGAGCGTGGAACTTCCTGTATGTTCTGCGCTCTTTCTCATGGTATATGAATCAGTGCTGCCATAAAGCTTTCCGGCCGATCTGCCTGGTGACCGTCCAAAATCCATACGGCAGCCCTTCCATCCGTCCCTTCCCGCATCCTTTGTCCGCATTCAGGGACAGTCTCCCACCGTCTTCCTACTTCGACGGAATAAACCGCGCGATCTCTCCCGCCACATTGGAGATCGGCATGGTCTGCAGCCAGATATGCCCCGGGCCGCTGATAACCGTATTAAAGATCCCTTCTCCGCCGAATACCATATTCTTCACACCCGGCACGGATCTGACATCTATGCCGCAGGTCGATTCCATCGCCGCAAGATATCCCGTATCCACCACGATCTGCTGCCCCGGCTCCAGGTCATACTCCACGATGTGCCCGTCAAATTCCAGAAATGCCGTTCCCTGCCCGGTCAGACGCTGCATAATAAAGCCTTCCCCGCCGAACAGTCCGGCTCCGAACTTCTTCTGAAAGAATACGGACAGGTCTACCCCTGCCTCCGATGCCAGGAATCCGGACTTCTGAACGACCAGTTCCCTGCCCGGTCCGATATCATAAGCCACGATCTTGCCCGGAAAGCTGGAGGCAAACGCAATCATTCCGGAACCGCCCATTGCCGTATACACATTCTGGAACAGGGCCTCTCCCGCAAACATCCTCCCGATTGCCTTTCCGATTCCTCCGTTGGATGTTGTCTCCATCTTCATATTCGGGGACATCCAGCTCATGGATCCTCTCTCCGTGATCATCCTCTCTCCGTTGTCCAGATAGCAGAGAACAACCGGAAGTGTCTCACCTTTAATCTCATAGCGCATAAACTACTCTCCTTCCCTCTTTTTTTCATTTTCTGGTAACGATGCAGAACGGCAGACCGCAGACCTGTCCGCTGCCGTTCTGAATCGTTCCATTTCTTGCTGCTCCTCCATTGTGCTCGCAATTGCCGGGAAAGTCAAGAAAAAGGCGGGGGATAAGTCAGTCTATTTTGTTGATTTCCCATCATTTTTCTGTTGATTCCGTGTTGAAAACTCCTCTGTCCGCTTCGGAAGCCGGATATTGACCTTAAACAGATCCGCCTCCGTTGTCACCTCCAACGTCCCGTAATGCAGCTCCGTAAAGCTCTTCGCAATCGCCAGCCCCAGGCCGGAACCTTCCGTATTTCTGGACGCGTCCCCGCGGACAAAACGGTCCGTGATCTCATTTGCGTCAAAATCCAGCTCCGCCGCGGACACATTTTTCATGGAGATCAAAACCTCATTCCCCTCATCCTTCACCTCAATATAAACTCTCGTATGGGGCATTGCGTACTTTGTGATATTCACGATCAGATTTTCAAAAATACGGTATGCCTTCTGGCTGTCCAGCAGCATCACAACCTTTTCCTCGGGCAGGCTCCACCGGATATCCAGACGCGCCTCCCGGATCCTGCTGTCATTTTCCAGGCCCACCTGCTTTAAAAGCTCTATCACATCCGCTCTCATAAAATTCATCGTCACATTCCGGCTGGTGGCTTTGCTGATCTCAAACAGATCCTCAATCAATCCCTTCAGCCGAAGGGATTTCTTCTCCAGCACTGCCAGATATTCCTTCCTCTTCTGCGGATCCTCCTCCTTTTTCAGCAGATCCACATAGGTTATGATCGCAGTCAGCGGTGTTTTCAGGTCATGGGAAACGTTGGTGATCAGCTCGGTCTTCATCCGTTCGCTCTTCACTTCCTCATCCACCGCTTTCTTGAATCCTCTCTGAATCTTCTGGATCTCCGTCTTCATCGGATTGAATACTCCCAGATCCCCTTCGATCGGAGCATCCAGGTTCCCCTCCGCAAGCAGGTTCATGGATGCCAGCAGCAGCCGATATTTCCATTGGATATCGAAAAAATATCGGCGCAGGAACAAAAACAGAATCCCGGAATACACCAGAAGCGCAAAAATCCCGTAAAACCAGAAACAGCTGATCAATGTCAGGACAATGAAATTCGCAAGGACGATCTTAAAGATCACATGATTCGCCTGCTCCGTAATATCCACATGCAGAAAACCGTCGTAAATCCGTTTCTGGAGGCCGCGGATTCCCTTCCACATTCTCCTGAACAGCCCCGTAGCCTCTCCTGCGCCCTGCCGCACCTGCTCGCCAAGCTCATCCTTGCGTCCCTCCGCCCAATAAAGGATCCGCGCGGTCAGGGTACGCTCCTTCCAATACCTTCCCTTCATCGTAAATATCGCCCGCAGACAGGTCGTTCCCCAATAGGCCATTCCAAAGATACAGAACCACATCAGCAGATTCAAGAGCTTTTCCACACCGTAATTCAGCTGCTCCGGGATCCCCATATCGCCTATAAAACCTGCCAGGCGATGGTTCAGTGTATTCCACACAACGGAAGCAAAGGATTGTTCCATGGAAACGGCAAATGCGCCCGCAAGCAATACCACCTCAAACGGCATTTTAAAAACCGGGAAGTTTCCCAAATCCCAATTCTTATTGCAGGGAATCAGAAGCGCGGCCGCCATGACCAGAAAGCATAAGCCCCATTCAAAGACCAGATAGGGCTTCATATTGGACAGGATCTCCACATTGGCATTGTATACGCCGCCGGAAAAATAATTATTCTGCAGAAATCTCTGCAGATTCTGTTCCGTAAACGCATAAATGATCTTTACCGAAGAGGGATCCGTCAGAAAATACTGTATCCGCTCCCCTTTCACATAATCATAGGGCTCATCCAGGCAGTTAAATACTCCCTGCTCCAGACGGTACCGCTCATCCTCGTTTGCGCAGGTTCCATCCACTTCCACGGTATTGAGGTTTTCGTTCCGATCATACTCCAGCACGATTCGAAGCCCATAATCCGTATTCTGCTCCAGGAGCTTTTTCGTGTCAGCGGAACTGCTTCTGCCTAGCAGGCCTTTTTCCCCGTCCGCGTCCTCCGAATCCCCGGAAAATACTTCATAATCCATATATTTGCGCATCAGGAAAAAGTTGTCTCTCCCGAAACGCTGCATCACTTCATTCAGCTCCAGATTCTCATGCACTTCATTATACAGATAATACCCGCCGCGCAGCAGTTCATCCATAGAATCTTCCATGATGCCTGCCGCAAAGTCGCCTTTCAGCTCCGACTCCATCAGATCCGCAAGCACCGGATAGGAGGATATCATGGCAAATGAAGAAAATAAAAGTACGATTCCCGCCAACAGAATCCCAAATCTAGGACTGTTTTTCAATTTTATAGCCAACGCCCCACACCACCTTCAAATATTTTGGATTTTTCGGGTCTACTTCGATTTTTTCACGGATATTGCGGACGTGCACCATGATCGTATCTGTATTGATGGCCTTTTCCTGCCACACCCGCTCATAGATCTCTTCCGCAGAAAATACATGCCCCGGATTCTTTGTCAGGAGCAGAAGGATCTTATATTCGATCGGCGTCAGCTTCACCGGATTTCCGTCCATGGTTACCTCCACCGTATCCTCATTGATCTCCAGCCCGCCGATCACATGTACATTTTCCTTGGGTTCCAGCTTTTCCATAAATTTCCGGTAACGACGGAGCTGGGAGTTCACCCTTGCCATCAGCTCCATCGGGGTAAACGGTTTCGTTACATAGTCGTCCGCCCCGATATTGAGCCCCATGACCTTATCCACTTCTTCTGATTTCGCCGAAAGCATAATCACCGGAAAATCGTACTTTTCCCGTAGCTTCATCGTCATACGGATTCCGTCCATCCGGGGCATCATAATGTCTACGATCGCCAGATGGATCTCTTCTTTTTCCAGGACCTCCAGCCCTTCCACGCCGTCCGCCGCCTGAAAAACCTGGTATCCCTGACTCTGCAGATAGATCTGCACCCCTTCCCGAATCTCCTTGTCATCCTCTACTACCAACACATGATTAATCTCCATCTCGCCCGTCCTCTCTGCTGTCATCTGTATTTTTTCACTGAACAGTTCCGTCAATAATATTCTAAAATTTTATATAAGCCGGCAGAACTGTTTATCAAATTCACGCATCTGCCGATACCAGTATGATACGAATAAACTGCCGGATTGTCAATCGTTCAATCATTGTCACGACAGTACATTGATCGCCGCCTCCCCAAAGAAATACCCTGCCCCGATAAATACCAGGTTCCAGAGGAATACCCCCATAGCCGAGCTTACCGTGTACACGCGGAAATCCATCCGCACCACTCCTGCCGGAATCGAGATCAGTGTACGAACCATGGGAAGCAGCTTGCTTACAAACACACCTGCGCCGCCCTTTTCCCGCAGCATTTTTATCTTGTCCTCGATCAGGGGCCGCTGCTTTGGAAATTTTTTGAAGTAGAATTCCAGCAGCTTCTGACCTCCCAGCCGCCCCAGAAAATACAGCACCCAGCTCCCGGCCAGTCCCGCGCCTACGGAGATCAGCAGTACAAGCGGAAAGCTGATCTCTCCCCTTGCCGCCCAGATTCCCGCCAGCGGCATGATCACCCCTGCCGGAAAGCCCGGAAGGTTCAGGTATTCCAGGAACACGATCACGAATATAAAAAACGCGCCGTACTGCAGAAAAAATTGTGTCAATGTCTGGATCGTCATAATGCCAGCCCCCTTTCTTTGATTATCCTTATTCTACCGGACATATCTAAAGCGGACTGTTAGAACAAACAAAAGAATTTCTTAAGAAAATTAAAGAAAAAGTGAATCTGCTTCGCGCTTCATATGAAGGTAATGCCTGTATATATTCCTCACCATTTATTAAAATTTTGTGTATTTTTTACAAACCACATTGCCATCCGCAGAACTTTGATATATAATATATACATAAGTAACTGTTTCACTCTTTGATGAAATGGTTGCTTGTATATCAATTTTTAGAAACTATATTATTACAAAAGGGGGACGATGAATTATGAAAATTTTATGACCGTCACCAGCAGTCCGGCTGACAGGTCATGTTGGATACGACGGTATACCTTGTATAAGGCCGAATGGCCAGAACGGGATACCTTTGTGTATACCTTGCGAGACGGCCGAATGGCCAGAATGTGATACCCTTTGGGTATACAATACAAAACATAAAACAGACCGCTGTATGATGTGGTCTGCAATCATTATAAAGTACCATAAGGGGATATGGCTATGAGCATCTATACCAAGAAGGGGGACAGCGGGAAGACTTCGCTGATGGACGGCATCAGCGTGTCCAAGTCCGATGACAGGATCGAACTTCTGGGCACCATTGATGAGCTGAACAGTTCCATTGGGCTGGCAAAGGTCATTGCCGATCATCCGCTTTATGACGAACTTGCCAGAAGACAGCAGGAGCTGATGCAGATGATGTCAGGGATCGCCGATCCTCGCAATCCCGACCATCGTTTCAGTAAGGAAGAAACTCTGATTTTGGAAGAAGGCATTGATCATATGGAGAGCTTGTTTCCAAGAATCAAGGACTCTGTCCTGTACGGCGGCTGTGAACAGTCCGCACGCCTGGATATGGCGCGCGCAGTCGCAAGACGGGCCGAACGGCGGTTCCGGAAGGCAGCCGTGAATTACGGAGCAGATCCGAAGGCAATGCAGTATCTGAACCGTTTGTCTGATTACCTTTATGTAGCGGCACGCTATGCCGACTATCTGGTTTCCGCACAGGAGGCGCAGACCTCATGACAGGAAAACCTGTGGAAAACCTGCTCCTGACAGCTTTTCTTCATACTATATAAAAAGGCTGTCATCGACGGTTTTCTACATACAAAAGCATGAATTTGATAAAAAAAGCATCCCCGCGTCATTCACGGGAGATGCTTTTTTATATCTCTTCTCTATGATAGATCTCATTTTTTCAATACGCTGTAGAAATACTGATTCAGCATTTCCCATGATTTCTTTTCTTCGTCCTTCAGCGCTGAAACATCCTCATCCATCCTGCTGATGCTTTGTTCTATATAGTCGATCAGTTTTTTATTTCTCTGTGCCTTGCCCAGCTCTGATGTAGCTCTCTTCTCTTGAAGAAGCTCTAATATGTAATCCTTCCATTGCTCATCCAGCTTCTGCTTCACCAGTTCTTCAAACAGCATGGGCGGCATACTGCCCTCCTCCAGCAGCCAATTCGCCAGAAGCATCTGCCTGAGCAGGTAAAAATACTTGATCTGCCAGACTTCGTCATCCCGGAAATACGTCCGAAAGTCCAGAGATGCCGTGTGAAGATAATTGCGGGCACACTTCTTCACAGAGAAATATTCCGGCAGGATCTTCTGGAGCTCAAGCCCCTCCGGAGTAGACCGGTAAATCGTCGGCGACGCGAACCACTCATGCACCTCCGGCGTGGACCGGTATACGAGACGCAGGACCCTGCGCAGATCCCACCCTTCCATATCCAGGAGGTCGTCCTGCTGCGCGTCGATCGAGTCCCGGATCTCCTCCAGTCGTAGATATTCCTTCGGATCTCTTACATATATGAAACGCACATCATAATCACTGTTCGGGGAGGAAAATCCCCAGGCTCTGCTTCCGGCCTCTACAGCCCAGATGATCCTGACCTGCTCCCGCTGTTCTATTTCTTTTAATTTTGCCCGAATAATTGCATCCACTTTCATTCCCTCGCATTTCATATTCTGTCCTTCTGTCATTCTAGTATATAGCAGGCAATTTCTAAATGCAATGCTTACATTTTTAAATTTCTGTAAATTAAAGTTACTGTGTTACTGTTCACACGGTGTCGCGCACTGCCGCACGTCATCCGGCCAATTCAGTGATGAGGCGGGCATCCGGCCAGTAAGTAGCAGTTGCCGGCATCTTTATTCCGCCAGAGTCTCCGGCTCCGGATATGCTCCACCGAAGGTCTCCACAGTCACTTTTTTCATTACCTGCGCTTCCAGAGGCCGGTCCTGATAATCCGTCGCGGTCTCCGCAATCCGATCGACCACGTCCATTCCCTCCGTCACTTTTCCAAATGCCGCATATGCCCCGTCCAGATGGGATGACTTCTTATGCATAATGAAAAACTGGGAGCCTGCGGAATCCGGATGCATGGCACGTGCCATGGACAGCACTCCCGCGTCATGCTCCAGAAGATTCTCAAATCCGTTCTGTGAAAACTCTCCCCGGATGCTGTAGCCGGGACCACCCATACCGGTTCCGTCCGGACATCCGCCCTGAATCATAAAGCCGCTGATCACGCGGTGAAAGATCAATCCGTCGTAATACCCTTTCTTTACAAGGGAAATAAAATTCCGAACCGTGTTGGCCGCAATCTCCGGATACAGCTCTGCTTTCATGATATCGCCGTTCTCCATCTCAAATGTAACAACTGGATTCGCCATAGTCTTGTCCTCTTTTCCTTTTTATGTTTTCTTTGATTTTTGCTGAACAGTCCGTACCTATTGTAACGAAAAATCTGCCCCGCGTCAATTTATGTTTTTCAAATAAAACAATCCGCCTCATGATTTTTGCCTGCTCTGGTTGAAATGTACATATCTTTTTCTTTTTTTTAGTTACTTGTTATATTGCCTGTTTTTCCATTCTCCGATATACTAAGTCCAGAAACAAACGAAAAACATTTTCTTAAGGAGGCTATTTAAAATGGCAAGTTTATCATTAAAGGGGATTCAGAAAATTTATCCTAACGGATTTCATGCAGTGCAGGATTTTAATCTTGAGATTGAAGATAAGGAATTTATCATCTTCGTAGGACCTTCAGGATGTGGAAAGTCTACCACACTTCGTATGGTAGCTGGTCTGGAAGATATCTCCGGCGGTACTCTTACGATCGACGGCAAGGTTATGAACGACGTTGAGCCGAAGGATCGTGATATCGCAATGGTATTCCAGAACTACGCTCTGTATCCGCATATGACAGTATATGACAACATGGCTTTCGGTCTGAAGCTTCGTAAAGTACCGAAGGATGAGATTGACAAGAAGGTTCGTGAAGCCGCAAGGATTCTTGACCTGGATAAGCTGCTTGACCGTAAGCCGAAGGCTCTTTCCGGTGGTCAGAGACAGCGTGTTGCCATGGGACGTGCCATTGTACGTAATCCTAAGGTATTCCTGATGGATGAGCCTCTTTCAAACCTGGATGCTAAGCTGAGAGTTCAGATGCGTATCGAGATCTCCAAGATCCATGAGAGCCTGGGCGCAACCATCATCTACGTAACGCATGACCAGACAGAGGCTATGACCCTTGGTACCAGGATTGTTGTTATGAAGGACGGTATCGTACAGCAGGTAGATACTCCTCAGAACCTTTACAATACACCTTGCAACCTGTTCGTAGCAGGCTTCATCGGATCACCGCAGATGAACTTCCTGGATGCAGTTGTCAACATTTCCGGCAATGACGTTTCTCTGAAGGTCGGCGATTATGTATTGAAGGTACCAGAGAATAAGAAGCAGGCTCTGATCAAGGGCAATTACAATGGAAAGACCGTTGTTCTTGGTATCCGTCCGGAGGATGTACATGATTCCGAAGAATTTATTGCTGCAAATCCTGACAGTGTTGTGGAATCTACCGTTAAGGTTTACGAGCTGCTCGGCGCAGAAGTATATCTGTATTTCGATGTAGCAGGAACTCAGATGACCGCGCGTGTTAACTCACGTACACCGCTGAGAACCGGCGACAAGGCTGTATTTGCACTGGAAATGGATCGGATCCATCTCTTTGACAAAGAAACAGAGTTGACTATTACAAACTAGTAGTTTAAAATAAGAATAGCAGCTTACGCTTCGGCGTGGCAAAATAAAAGGCTGTACAGTGTACAGCCTTTTTCATATTACGAATTGTTCCCGGCAGGCCGCAGACCTGCCGCGCCGAACAGCTGCCCTATGACGAACTCACGGAGGAGGATCATGGAATATACGACACAGCTGAACTCCGCTGTCAATGAACTGCAGCGGATCACCGGTATCAGACTGGAAGTTTCGGCAGACTCCGCCCAGGATGAGGAACGTGCTTTAAAGCAGCTCCGATGCCTGTGCAATGCCTACAAGGAAAAATTTAATAAAAATCATTTTCTGAAAAACCTCATGACCGGAAGTGTTTCTCCCGTAGAAGCAATGGAGGACGCGCTGCGTCTGCATATCGCTCCGGAGGAACCGCGTATCCTTTTTCTCCTGGAGAAGAAAGGTCCGCTGAATGATACGGTAAAGGAGATTCTGAAGAATCTGTTTCCTTCTCAGACTAAGGCGTATCTGATTCCCATGACAGAATGCGGCGTTGCCATACTCCGCCCGGTAAAAGCCGCGGAATCCGAACAGGAGATCTCACAGCTTGCCCACATGATCGTGGATACGCTGAATGCGGAAGCCCTGACTCAGGTGTGGGTGGCATACAGCGGCGTGATCGGCCATCTTACCGATCTTGCCGGTGCCTGGCAGGAAACCAGTCTGGCATTGAAGGTGGGAAAGCTTTTCTATTCAGAGCAGACCGTATTCCCCTATAATCGGCTGGGGATCGGAAGGCTGATCTACCGGCTTCCTGTTCCGATCTGCGAGGGCTTTTTAAAAGAACTGTTTGGAAACGATATACCGGATTCCATGGATGAAGAAACTATGGCGACTATCAACCGCTTTCTTCATAATAATCTGAATATCGCGGAGACCTCACGTCAGCTCCATATGCACCGCAACACACTGATCTACCGTTTGGATCAGGTGGAAAAACGCACGGGACTGGATCTCCGCAGATTTGAGGATGCCATGACCTTTAAGATCGCGTCCCTGGTGATGAATTATTTACAGACAGAAAGGAACTCAGAACATGAATGATGCTTTTTATGAACAACTTGTAACCAGGAAAACCAAGCCTCTGGATATATTGATCCGCATCCTGATCATTGTCTTCATTGCTGCGGTCGCAGTTGTAGGGACTTTGTTCATTGGTTTTCTCGCTTTTTTCATTGCCGTACTTCTGGCAATGGGCGCATACTATTTTATTTTCCCGCGTCTCAATGTCGAATATGAGTATACTCTTTTAAACTACGACATTGATGTTGCCGCCATTTTCAGCAAGGAAAAGCGGAAAAATATCACATCCTTTGATATCCGTCAGGCCGAGATCATTGCACCGAAGGGTTCTCCCAGACTGAATTCTTATCACCCCAATAAGACTCAGGACTTCTCTTCCGGCAATGCGGACGCGAAGGTTTACGCAGTCATGATCCCGCTGGAACAGGGTGTCAGTTGTATCTATATGGAACCGGATCGGAAGATGCTGGATCATATGAAATCCTGGACCGGGATGAAGCTCTACGAAGACTGATCTGCAGTATGCAAATGGGCGGCCGGAAAATCCTGTTTATCCGCAATCTATTGTTGTGAAATCTTACGGATCGCAGCAATGGATTGCAGATATACAGTCATTTTCCGGCCGCCCTTTATATAGGTCATATGCGGAAAACCTGACGCGGCTATTTTACTTCGATCCGGCTCATGATCTGCCCAATCGGCGCAGAGATCGACAGGTCCGCCCTCACCGCGCGGCCTGTATCAGATTTGTTGATGACCGCCAGATATTTTCCCCGGAAGTAATCAATAAATCCGGCTGCCGGATAAACGACCAGCGACGTTCCGCCGATGATCATCATATCCGCATCCGTGATCGCGCGGATCGCTCCCTGTATCACCTGGGAATCCAGCCCTTCCTCATAAAGTACGACATCCGGCTTGACCAGTCCTCCGCACTTCTCGCATCTTGGAGCACCGTCTCCGTTTTTTACATATTCGGCATCATAAAACGTATGGCAATCCATACAGTAATTCCGCATAATACTTCCGTGCAGCTCGTATACCACTTTGCTGCCTGCCGCCTGATGCAGCCCGTCAATATTCTGTGTCACAACGGCGGAAAGCTTTCCGGCCTTTTCCAGCTCTGCCAGCTTTAAATGCGCCGGATTCGGCTTTGCATCCAATATCATCATTTTCTCTTTGTAAAATTCAAAAAAGGCATCCGTGTGGGCCATGAAAAAGCTGTGGCTCACGACCTGTTCCGGAGAATACTTATATGCCTGATGGTAAATGCCGTCAGCGCTCCGGAAATCCGGGATATTGCTCTCTGTCGATACTCCTGCGCCGCCAAAAAATACGATGCTTGAGCTTTCATCAATCATTTTCTGCAGCTGCTCTATTTCCTGATCATACATTTTCATTCCTCCCGGCAGTCCTCTTCCACATGTCCGCACTCGATATGCTTCTGAACGATCTCCTTCATACAATTCCATATAGTTTCCGAAGTTTCTTCAATCTTTTCATTCCTCTTATAGATCTGAGATTTTCTCACCTGATGCTCCTGCCAGCTGAGCCCGCCAGAAGCGTCATTCAAAAGGAGAGGCTGGAAGTTATCCAGCAGATGCGCGTACTTTCCTTCCGGAGACTCGTAGGCTTCAAATTCCTCCCAGAGCTCACGGAAATACTTCCCCTGGTCCTCCGGCAGAAGGCCGAAGATCCGGTCAGCCGCGGCCTCCTCCCGTGCCCGCTTTGTTTCTGCTCCCGCGTCATCATATGCATAGGTATCTCCTGCGTCGATCTCCACCAGATCATGGATCAGGACCATGAGCATGACCTTGCTGACATCCACCGGCTTCTCCGCATATTCCTGGAGCAGATATGCCATCAATGCAATATGCCAGGAATGCTCTGCATCATTTTCCTTTCGTCCCGCGTCCGCCAGATAGGTCTGACGGAAGATATTCTTCACCTTATCAATCTCTACAATAAAACGGATCTGCTTTTCCAGCCTTTCCAGCTGCTGATTTTTCTCCATCTCTCTCTCCTTCATATTCAAAAATACTGACCGGTATGTAGCGTCCGGTCTCCTTAACGTACCCCCGAACATTTTTCCCTCTGTATAGAAAAAACAGGCCTTTTCAGCCTGTTCGCCCAATTGTTACAGTTCTATCTTACCGCTTGTATCGTCATTTACTACATAGTAAGCAGCTGATTCCTCCGGCTTCAGATAGATCTTCACTTCCTTCATGTCACCGACCTTATTCTTCAGAACCTTGGTCCATACTTCCTTGACCTTCTGGAAGATCTCTTTTTCAGTAAATTCCTTGCCGTCAAACTGAAGGAACATCTCGGTCTTCACTTCCGCCTTCGCAGAAGTCTTCTTTGCTGCCGTCTTCTTCTCCACAGTTTTCTTTGCTGCCGGTTTCTTCTCTGCCTTTGCAGACTTTTCTTCTACAAGGACTCCTGCCTTGGTCTCAATTGCTTTTGTAGTATCTTTTTTTGTTCCGATTGCTTTTGGTACCGGCTTCGGCTCTGCTTTCTTCTTCTCCGATGTCTTTTCCGCTGCTGCCTTCTTCTCCGCTGTCTTCTTTTCCGTTGTCTTCACCTCAGCCGCTTTCGCCTCTGATTTTTCTTCGGTTACTTCTGTTGCCTTTACTTCCTTTGCAGACGTACTTTCCGCTGCTTTTGTTGATTTAGTTGATTTTGTTCTCGATGCCATAATTGCTCCCTCCTAAAAACACTCAAGTATCAACTTCCTTTATAACTGCTGCCACAAAGTCCGTTTGTCGCACTATTACGTTACTTTTAATATACTGAGTAGTAAAACACTCTATGACGGGTCTATTATACATCATTTTCTGTAAAAGGTCAAATCCTATGCCAAAATTATCTCATATGATTTTATAAAGACTTCATTTTTCGGCAGCCGAATGATTCCCGGCTTCTTTGAAATCTCCTCCGCAAAGCCAAAATTGTCGCATCTTCCTTCCCATGGTTCCAAGCAGACAAAGGGCGCGTCCTTGACCGACCAGATCCCGAAATTCGGAAATCCTTCACACCGCATGCCCACATAAGGTGTTCCATCCTTTCTGCACAGCCATACCTCTTCAAACTGTCCGCCGTCAAAGATCAGCGCATCCCTCAGGAACATCTCCTCTGTGACCGGACACATCCCGTCTGTCAGCTCCAGTGTATACGTCTGATCCGGCACACCGGTTCCTGTATTCGGATCCACCAATATGTAAGTAAGAGATTCTTTTCCAGGAAATTTCAAAAGATAATCTTCCTTTTTTTCTCCCTTTTCAGCAAAACGGAAAGCCGGGTGCCCGCCGATGGTAAAGTACATGATCTTTTCGGAACAGTTTTTCACCTTCCACTCCACCTTCAGATTCTTTCCTTTGAGAGTATAAGTGATGTACAATTCAAAATCATATGGATAAACCTTTTTCGTCTCCTCCGAAGAGGCCAGACGAAATGATGCCGCATCCGCAGAAGATGATACACAGGTAAATACGCTGTCCCTTGCAAATCCGTGCTGCACTGTAGGAAATTTATTTCCTTCGATCAGCACCTCGTTCCCATATGTTTTTCCGACATTCGGGAAAAGGACCGGAGAATGGCGCTTCCAAAAGGAAGGATTCCCTTCCCATAAAATATCTGTGTTCTTCTCTCTGTCAGAAATTCCTGTAACCTCTGCGCCAAGCTCCGCGATCTCTACGCTGAGGACTTCATTTTCCAATTTCATCGTCTTCTCCTCCTTTTCCCATGCCAGTGCATTCCTTTGAAAGCTTCCGCTGTATATCACGGTTTTGCCTGCGGCTTTATTCCTCCGAGTCTGCCTGTTCCACCTGCACGCACTTGTCTACCAGATACTCCGCCACCTTTCTCTGGAGAATGGCCTTGCGAAGCAGGTCTTCTCCGACACGCTCCTTAAAAGCCTCCACATCATCAGAGCCTGCCTCTTTTGCATATTCCTCGATCAGCTTCTCATATTCCGATTCGGAAGGCTCCAGCTTCTTTTCCTTTGCCAGAAGGCTGCATGCCAGATTCGCCTTGACGATCGTCTCCGCAGACTCCCGGGCTTCCTTTTCAAACTCCTCGACCGTCTGCTTCATATATGTACTCAGGAATTCCTCAAATTCCAGGCCATATCCCTCCGCCAGCCTTTTATACGTATCCTCCGTCGTCTGATACTCCGCATCTACCTGGTCCTCCGGAAGCTTTTTCACCTCCGTCTCATCCAGCATAGCCATCAGCGCATTACTCTCAAGAGTAGATTTCACCTGCAGCTCGCTGTTTTCCTGCAGCCGCTTCCGGATCTCCTCCTTATACTCCTCTACTGTCTTGGATTCTTCGCTGTGCTCCTTGACCCATTCGTCCGTCAGCTCCGGCGTGATCACTTCGTAGATCCCATTCAGTGTAACGTTAAAATTCGCAGGCTTATCTGCTACTTCCTCATTCCGGTAGTTTGCCGGAAACTTTACAGTAATATCAAAATTATCGCCCGGCTCGTGCCCCACGATCTGTTCTTCAAAACCCTTGTACTCTCCCTCAGCAGGCAGAAACTGTCCGGAGCCCAGGATCAGGGATGCGCCGACAGCGCTGCCTCCGTCGAATTCCTCTCCGAAGATGGTGCCCGTATAGTCAATGTCAACGGTATCTCCGTCCTTGGCTGCCCGGCCCGTAATCTCCTTACGCTCCTGAGATGTAGCCAGCTGACTGCTGATCGAACTCTCAACTGACGAATCCGACACCTCCGTATTCTCCAGCTTGGGAATCTCCAGTTTTTTGTACTTGTTTATCGTGATGTATTCATCCGATAATGTCGAGCCGCAGCCGGCCAAAGACACAGCCAGCATACTGCTTACCAGCACTGCGATCCATTTTTTCTTCATCTTTTCACCTCATAATTCTTTGCAAAAGCTTTTTCGGCAAATCGGTATGGTCTGCCGATTACTGTTCAAGTATACCATATTCCATGATTGAAAAAAAGTCATTTTTAGATTTAATTCCGGTATTCGCTTCCAATTTATAAATCCCGCGGCTTAAAGCAGGGGGGACAAAAGCCGGCTGAACTGTTCCTTCACCCGGATGATAAATCCTCTCTGGTCATAGACCTTCCTGGTAACATGAGTACATTTCGTCATATCCGTCTCAAAGATCCGCTCCAGACGCTGTACGGTGGGCTCACTGTAGATCACCGCATTAACTTCAAAGTTCAGTTCAAAGCTGCGGATATCCATGTTTGCCGTCCCGACACAGGCCACCATCCCGTCCACGCTCAGCGTCTTCGCATGGAGAAAACCGTTGTTGTAGACGTAGCATTTCGCTCCGGCCTGAACCAGCTCGCCCAGATAGGAATAGGTCGCCCAGTACACAAACGGATGGTCCGGTTTGCAGGGCACCATGATCCGTACATCAATCCCGGAACGGCTGGCGATCATCAGCGCATCCAGAATCGAGTCATCCGGGATCAGATATGGGGTCTGGATATAGACATGCTTTTTTGCACTGTGGATCAGCCTGAGATAATTGTCATGAATGGTCTTGGTCTTGGAGTCCGGTCCGCTGGAAATGATCTGCACCGGGTCGCGCCCCTTCCTGACATATGTGGGAATCTCAAACAGATTATCCTGCTGAAACAGATTTTCCTTCGCGGCATAGTTCCAGTCCAGCACAAATCTGACCGCAAGCGAGGTTACTGCCGCCCCCTCAATACACAGATGAGTGTCCCTCCAATAGCCGAATTTTTTATTCTTTCCCAGATATTCCCTGCCCACATTGAAGCCGCCCACAAAACCAATCCTGCCGTCAATGACGACGATCTTCCTGTGGTTCCGGTAATTCATCCGAAGCTGGAACTGCCCCAGAAGTGCCGGAAAAAATTCCGCCACCTGGATTCCTTCGCGTTCCAGACGGTGCCAGTCCCGGTTATGCATCGTACGGCAGCCCATACTGTCAAAGAGAATTCTCACTTCCACTCCCTGCCTTGCCTTCTGGATCAGCACCGGCTCAATCTTCTGCCACAGCTCATCATTCCGGATGATATAATATTGAAGGTGTATATAACATTTTGCCTGCTTCATCTCATCGATCAATGCCCGGAACTTCTCTTTTCCGTCCGCATAGACGCGTACGTCGTTGTTGTCTGTCAGCACTGCCTGACCGGCTTCCAGATTATACAGGATCAGATCCTCAAAACGCCGCAGCTCCGGATTGGCCAGGCGAAGCCGCTTCCGGTAGATCCGTTCTTCCTGCCGGCGGACCGCGTACTTCAATTCCCCTTCAATCTCCTTTGCCTTGAACATCCGGCTCTTATGAAAATCCTGTCCGATCATAAGATACATGACAAACCCGAGAATCGGGATAAAATATAAGATCAAAAGCCACGTCCACACCGTCTGCGGAGACCTTCGCTGAAAAAAAATGATCACCAGAGACAGTAAGATATTGATGATCACCAGATGATCCATAATAAAATGATATGTGACCGCAGTCCCGTTCCAGATCGTTTCCGCCATAAAAAAATCCTCCATCATTCGAAAGCAGCGATTGCCGGATGCCTTGCAGCAAGACGCAGGGCACCGTGAACAGTAACAAGAATACTTCTTAATGTATTGTTTGTCAAGTTTCTGTTCGTATTCACACCGCCATGCGCAAAAAGTAAGCAGTTCGTCCAATGTCTGCTTGCACTTCACCGAAAACAATGTTACAATAGATTACGGAAAAAGAGTAAACAGGAGGATTTGCCGTGAGTACAGTAACGATCGTAATGCTGGTGATCTTAGCGATTTTAATCGCAGCATTTATTGCACTTTATTTTTTTGGAAAGAAGATGGAAAAAAAGCAGGCTGCGCAGAAGGAGCAGATGGATGCCATTGCGCAGACGGTTACCATGATGGTGATCGATAAGAAAAAAATGAAGCTGAAAGATGCCGGTTTCCCGGCTGTAGTTGTGGAGAATACCCCCAAGTACCTCCGGCGCTCCAAGGTTCCGGTCGTAAAGGCCAAGATCGGTCCGCAGATCATGTCTCTGATGTGCGACGCGCAGGTCTATCCGTTAATTCCGGTAGGCGGCAAGCCCATCAAGGCAGTCTTAAGCGGAATTTACATAACCAGTGTAAAGGGCATCCGCGGTTCCCTGGAGAAGCCGCAGCCCAAGAAAAAATTCATGGACCGTTTTAAAAAAGAAAAGAAGGATGACAAAAAGAAATAATCCGTCTGAAAAAAATCAGCACACATTCCCCAGGATGTGTGCTGATTTTTATGACAGATTCAAGGAAAAATCGCCGGCAGTTCTGGACATGATGTTCATTTTGATCGTGCAGTCCGCCATCGGTTCATGATTGACATCCAGCTCGTAGTCCAGTGAAACATCAATCTTCTTGTCTGTCACCTTCACTTCCATATTCTTCGTATTGACGCCTACAAGCATCTGTCCGTACGGCGTCTGATAATAAGTAAGGTTCTTCTTGTTTTTTTCAAAAACCATATGTGAATTCGAAAGCCCCCGCTTAATGATCTCCAGGCTGTCATCCCCCGATATCTTGATCTGATTTTTGGTCACTCCGGGAGTCCCCTCCATCAGCTCATCATAGATCACATAGTGCTTTCCGTTCCGGCAGTAGTAGCTCGCCGGAGTCACCACTTCAATCGGTTCATTCTCTTCCGTCAGATCGGACATTGCGTCCTGATGCAGACCTGAGATACTCACCAGCACATCTTTTGTCATACTCCATCCTCCATGTATTGCAGCCGTCTTACACTGTACGGACCGCACAGTGAATGCACAGTCCTGACATCCTTAATAGCTTTCTATATTCACCACATTCGTTTCCGGTACGTCGAAGGGCATCACCGTGTTGGCAAAATGCCGAAACTTCTCAGCCGTATCGCTGACGTAGAATTCATATCGGCTCCCCGGCGTCTCCCTGTCTCCATTGGCCATATCCCGCTCCTCCAAGAGCGCTTTCAGATCCAGCGCCGTCTCATAGGCCGGATTGACGATCTGGATATCCTCGCCCATATAAACACGAATCCGGGAACGCAGAAGAGGATAATGGGTACATCCCAGGATCATGGCATCTATATCCGTAGCACGCAGGGATTCCAGATAATACTCAATGATCTCCCGGGTCACCTCATGCTCCTTGAAGCCTTCTTCCACCAGAGGAACAAACAGCGGGCATGCCTTTTCAATGACCTGGATCTGCGGGTCCATTCCCTGGATAACTTTTGTGTATACCCCGCTCCGGACCGTGGCATCCGTACCCACGACACCGATCTTCCGGTTCCGGGTCACCTTCACAGCGGCCCTCGCTCCGGGTGCTACCACTCCGAGGATCGGAATATCAAATTCATCCCGCACCGCCTCAAGCGCAAGAGCGCTGGCCGTATTGCAGGCAATGACGATCGCCTTGACCTGTTTGGTCTTCAGAAAACGGATGATCTGTTCCGAAAAGCGGATCACTGTCTTTTGAGACTTGCTGCCGTAAGGTACCCGGGCAGTATCTCCAAAATATACAATATTTTCATTCGGGAGCTGCCGGATGATCTCACGCACTACGGTCAGGCCGCCTACTCCTGAATCAAATACACCGACCGGTGCCCCTTTTTTACACTCCATACTGTTTTATCCCCTGGGTCTTTACTTTTTCGCAATAATACAGAAAGCCTGCCACTGGCAGCCTTTCTGCACATGATGGTATCCGGTGCGGCAGCCTTTCGATTACAGCGCCAGCACCTTGGAGATCTCATACTGATGATTGGAGATCTTCTTCTTCATGCTTAATGCCTCGTTGATATCGTAATCAACGAACTCGCCTTCCTTGTAGCCTACCACACGGTTATACTTGCCGGCCAGGAGCAGCTCCACTGCCATAGCCCCCATGGTAGACGCATAGACTCTGTCCTTGCAGGTCGGGCTTCCGCCGCGCTGCATGTGTCCCAGGATCGTCGCTCTGGTCTCGATTCCGGTCGCTTCCTCAATCCTCTTTGCCAGGTTGATCGTATCGCCTACACCTTCTGCATTGATGATGATGTAATTCTTCTTGCCGCGTCTCTTGTTCGCCATGATATCCTGGATCAGCGCCGCTTCATCGAAGTTCTCCTTCTCCTCGGGAAGCAGGATCCTCTCCGCGCCATTGGCAATACCGCACCAGAGAGCCAGATATCCCGCGTCACGTCCCATAACCTCGATGATACTGCACCGCTCATGGGATGTAGAAGTATCACGGACCTTATCAATGGCTTCCATCGCCGTATTCACAGCCGTATCAAACCCGATGGTATACTCTGTGCATGCAATGTCCAGATCAATGGTTCCCGGAAGCCCAATGGTCTTCACCCCGTAATTGGCAAGTTTCTGCGCGCCCGCAAAAGAACCATCGCCGCCGATGACCACCAGCGCGTCAATACCGTATTTCTTACAAATCGCCGCTGCTTTCTGCTGTCCTTCCGTTGTACGCATGGATTTACAGCGCGCAGTCTGGAGAAGTGTTCCGCCCCGCTGAATGGTATCCGACACATCACGGGCGGACAGATCAATAATCTCTTCCTTCAGAAGACCATGATATCCCTTGCGGATCCCGCGTACCTTTAAGCCGTGTGACAAAGCCGTCCTTACCACTGCGCGGATCGCAGCATTCATTCCGGGAGCGTCGCCTCCGCTTGTCAGGACACCGACCGTACGGATCGTGTCTTCCATTTCATCCAATACCTGTTTGTTTTCCATTTCTCCCATGCTTCCTTCCTCCTCAGGTGTATTGAGCGCCAGAAAAATCTGCCGCTCAATATCATATAATTAAAAGTAAGTACCCTGCAAAAACTCTGCCGCCGGCAGAATTTCTGCAGCATCAGAATTTACCAGGCACATCTGTTCCCGGCTGCCTCCGCGCCTGAAACAAGGAACCAGGATTCAGGAATTACACCGCCTGATTTTGTACATTCTTCAATGATTTATTTTATACTATTTATATACGGTTTTCAATAGTCTTTTCGACTACTTTTACCCGCTTTTCCCCAAACTGATTCATCAATCTGCTTAATACCTGAGGAGTGATCAGGATATTCCGGTTTCTGGGCAGTCTTTTTACCGCGCGCTCGGCCTGACAGTAGATCACCACCTCGTCTTCCCCGTCGGAATCCTTCAGATGTCCGAACAATGTCTGTTCCTGTTCCAGATAGTCCGCCTTGTCCGGAAACTGGATCCACAACTCCCGTTTTTTTCGGTCAAAGGGGATCACTTTCTCGCAGATCAGCTTACTTGGCCTCTCGTCTTCCTCGGACACTCTTCCTCGGATAAATACCTTCTGGTCCACCTCCAAAAGCTCCCGGTTCTTCTCATAGTCCCGCGGGAATACGACCACCTCCACGGTTCCCAGCAGGTCCTCAACGGTCACAAATGCCATCATCTGGTTTGTTCTCGTATATTTTACTGTTTTGTCCGTGATCAGTCCGCCTATGGTTTCCCTGGCTCCGTCGTGAACCTTGGAACGCCCTGTTTCCTCATCCGGCTGAAAATCCGGCGTGACGGCAGAAATATTTTTTCTCCATGCCGCTTCATAAGCATCCAGGGGATGTCCGCTGATGTAGATCCCCAGCACTTCCTTTTCAAATGCGAGCTGGTTCTCTCTCGTATATTCCCCCACATCCGGCAGCCGGATCTCGAACTGGCTCTTTTCCTCCTCTTCCACCAGATCAAACAGAGTCATCTGCCCTGTCATGGCATACTTTTTTTCCTGGTTCACATGATCCAGGATCTGCAGGTAAATACTCATAAACTGCTTCCTTGTTCCTCCCAGGCAGTCCAGCGCGCCGGACTTGATCAGGTTTTCGATCACCTTTTTATTCAATGCTTCCTTAATAGACATCCGGTTAATAAAATCTTCCAGGTTTTTAAAGCTGCCAAATTCCTCCCTGTCCGATACGATAGCCTGGATCACCTGCTTCCCGATGCTTTTGATCGCCGCAAGTCCGTAACGGATCTGTCCGGAATCCACCGAAAAATCCGAATAGCCCCGGTTAATGTCCGGCGGAAGGATCTGGATATCCATCCCCCGGCAGGCATATACATATTCCGCCACCTTGGACGGATTTTCAATGACGGAGGTCATCAGCGCCGCCATAAATTCCACCGGATAATAATATTTTAAATATGCGGTCTGATAGGCCACCACCGCATAGGCGGCGGCATGGGACTTGTTGAACGCGTATTTTGCAAAATCGATCATCTCGTCATAGATCTTATTTGCAACCTTCTCGTCAATCCCGTTCTTAACACACCCCGGTACATTGGTCTCTTCATCGCCATAGACAAAGATCTGCCGCTCCTTGCGCATCACATCCCCTTTTTTCTTGGACATGGCCCGCCGCAGCAGATCGCTCCGCCCCATGGTGTAGCCAGCAAGATCCCGGACGATCTGCATGACCTGCTCCTGATAGACGATGCAGCCATAGGTGGGCGACAGGATGGGCTCCAGCTGGGGGCAGTCATATACAATGGATCCCGCCCCGTTCTTCCCCTTGATATACTGGGGGATAAAATCCATCGGCCCCGGACGGTACAGGGCGATCCCCGCAATGATATCTTCCAGGCTGTGAGGCTTTAATTCCTTCATGAAGCTTTTCATCCCCGGACTTTCAATCTGGAAGATCCCGTCTGTTTTTCCGGTTCCGATGTAGTCCAGCACGGCCTGGTCGTTATAATCAATGGCATTCAGATCCAGCTCCGGCGCTTTTTGCTTCACCATCCGCACGGCGTTCTGGATCACGGTCAGGGTCCTCAATCCCAGGAAATCCATTTTTAGAAGTCCCAGCTCCTCCAGCGTGGTCATCGTGAACTGTGTCGTAATGGAACCATCCTGGGCCCGGGATAACGGAACATATTCATCCGCGGGCTCCTGGCTGATGACCACGCCGGCGGCATGCATGGAGCTGTGCCTGGGCAGTCCTTCCAGACGTTTGGACATGTCGATGACATTTTTCACCTGCTCATCCGTCTCATAGGCTTTTTTCAGCTCCGGGTTCATCTCCAGCGCCTTCGCGATGGTAATGTTCGGCTCCTTCGGAATCATCTTCGCGATGGAGTCCACAAACGCGTAGGGCAGGTCCATGACCCGGCCCACATCCCGGATCACGCCCCGGGCCGCCAGCGTTCCGAAGGTCACGATCTGCACCACCCGGTCCTTGCCGTATTTGCGGACCACGTAATCAATGACCTCCTGCCTTCGTTCAAAGCAGAAGTCCACGTCGATATCGGGCATGGACACACGCTCCGGATTGAGGAACCGCTCGAACAGAAGCTGATACCGCAGGGGATCGATATCAGTGATCCCCAGGCAGTAAGACACGATGCTGCCCGCCGCGGAGCCTCTTCCCGGCCCGACAGCGATCCCGTGGTCCTTGGCATATTTGATAAAGTCCCACACGATCAGGAAATAATCCACATACCCCATATTTTGGATCGTATCCAGCTCGTATTTCAGCCGTTCCCGATTCTCCTGAGCCTCTTCGCCGTAACGCTGATCCAGCCCTTCATAGCACAGTTTGTTCAGATATTCCCAGGAGGTCATCCCATCCGGCACGTCGTACTTAGGCAGCTTGGTCACGCCGAACTCAATCTCCACATGGCAGCGGTCAGCAATCTTCTGTGTATTCTCCACTGCCTGCCGCGCATAAGGAAACAGCGCTGTCATCTCTTCCTGAGATTTGACATAGTACTGCCCGCCTTCATAGCGCATCCGGTTCTCATCCGCCAGCTTTTTTCCCGTCTGGATACAGAGCAGGATGTCATGGGGCTTCTCGTCCTCCGCATAGGTGTAATGCACGTCATTGGTGGCCGCCAGCTCGATCCCCAGCTCCTCGGACATCTGCAGCAGACGCTGGTTCACAAGCTTCTGCTCCGGAATACCGTGGTCCTGCAGCTCCAGGAAATAATTGCCCTTCCCGAAAATGTCCTGATACTCCAGCGCTTGTTCCTTCGCGTCTTCGTACAGCCCCCGAACCAGGTATCGCTGCACCTCCCCGGCAAGGCAGGCGCTCAATGCAATGATCCCCTCATGGTACTCCCGCAGAAGTTCCTTGTCCACACGAGGCTTATAATAATACCCGTCCACAAACCCTTTGGACACAATCTTCATCAGATTGGCATAGCCGGTATTATTCTCCGCCAAAAGGACCAGATGATAATAACGGTCATCCCCGCCCGTGATCTCCCTGTCGAACCTGGAGCCCGGCGCCACATAGACCTCACATCCAAGGATGGGATTGATCCCTGCTTTTTTTGCTTCCCGGTAAAAGTCGATCACCCCGTACATGACTCCGTGGTCCGTGATCGCCGCGCTGTCCATGCCCAGTTCCTTTACCCTTGCCACATATTCCGATATTTTGTTTGAACCATCCAGGAGACTATACTCCGTATGGACGTGTAAATGCACAAACCCCATGCTTCACCTCCCGCCCGCAGCCGCTTTTCTATTTCCGCCAAAAATGACTGCCGTTTTGTAAATATTTACTTCCTGTGTAAAAAAACAAGGTGGTTCCCACAAGAACCACCCAGCCTGCTCCGTATTAGTTGCTTCCGTTCATCATGAATCCGATCAGCCTGTCTGTATCTTCCTTTTCATAAGCAAGGATCTCCAGCTCCGGAATCTCACCATTGGAAAAGATATTCGCCATAGATACGTACTGGGAAAGCTTGGACTTCAGATTCAGTCTGTCCCCTTCTCCTGTCACCAGTTCTACCTTCCCCTTGCACTGATCAACCACCTTGAAAAATCCTTCTATGTCTGTAATATTCTGTACTTTCATAATTCAAAGACCTCCTCAAAAAATATTATTTTCTGTTTCTAACTTTTTCTGAGTTACGCTATCATTATACATGATTTTCCAAAGAATGCAATCTTTTTTTATGTTTTGAAAATTCTTTCTGTCCTCATTTTTTGTCTTCTCTGCAATTTATGTTTGCTGAAAAACAAGGGATATGCTATAATAAGAATTACGCTGAGGCGCAAGCAGGTCATCAATTTCCTGCGGAAATTGGTGACAAATTATACTAACAGCAGCGGAAAACGGCATAAGTTTTTGTGTCTGATTTCAGAAATTTTATAAATTTAAAGATACAAGGAGGAGTTATTGATGAGATTAGTAACACGTTCTGATTTTGACGGTCTTGCATGCGGCGCGCTGCTTCTGGAGGCAGGGATTATCGACAGCTGGAAATTTGCCCACCCCAAGGATATCCAGGACGGCCTGTTGGAGATTGATGAGAATGACTGCCTTGCCAACGTACCATTTGTAGAGGGCTGCGGACTCTGGTTTGACCATCACTCCAGCGAGCACGAACGCTTGGAGCTGGAAGGCAAATATAAAGGAGAGAGCCGCATCTGCCCGTCCTGCGCGCGGATTATCTACGAATACTACGGTGGAAAGGAACAGTTCCCCCAGTTCGATGATCTGATGGAAGCAGTCGATAAGGTAGATTCCGGCAATCTGACCATTGATGAGGTCATGAACCCCACAGGTTGGATCCTGGTCGGCTTCTTGATGGATCCCCGGACCGGGCTGGGACGCTGGAGACAATTTTCTATTTCCAATTATCAGTTAATGGAAAAGCTGATGGAAGCCTGCCAGACCATGACTACCGAAGAGATCCTGGCCCTTCCGGATGTGCGGGAGCGGATCGAGATCTATAATGAGCAGACTGAAAAGTTCAAACAGATGGTGTCCGAGCATACAAGGGTGGACGGCAATCTGATCATCACCGATTTGAGACACGTGGACCCGATCTATACCGGCAATCGTTTTATGATCTACAGCATGTATCCGGAGCAGAACATCTCCGCATGGATCGTCAGCGGCCGTGGCGGACAGGGCTGTTCCGCCGCAGTAGGCTACAGCATCCTGAACAAAACGTCGGATGTGAATGTCGGGAGCCTGATGCTGAAATATAACGGCGGCGGACACAAGAAGGTCGGCACCTGCCAGTTCAGCAACGAAACGATGGATACGGAGTTGCCCAAGATGCTGGAAGAGCTGAGCGCGCTGGCGAACAGATAGAATCCATACATACGAAAAGCTGCCTGAGGCAGCTTTTCTTTTTCTTAATATATATCCGCAAAGCGGCAGTTTATCTTCTTCCTTATACCAGGGACTGGTTCAGGTAAGCCTCCTGCTCCGCAGTCAGCGTGTCGATCTCCTTCCCCAGGAAACGGAGCTTTCTCACCGCAACGTCTTTATCGATCTCCTCCGGCACATCCACCAGCATCTCCGTCATTTCTTTTCCGTGCTCAACCAGATATTTTGCGGAAAGCGCCTGGATGGCAAAGCTCATATCCATGATCTCCGCCGGATGTCCGTCCCCTGCGGCCAAGTTCACAAGACGCCCTTCCGCCAGGACGAAGATCCACCGTCCGTTCGGCAGCCTGTAGCCCTGGATGTTTTTCCGCATTTCCTTCGATTCCGCTGCCATGGCACGCAGGCCCGCCATATTGATCTCGCAGTCAAAATGTCCTGCGTTGCAGAGGATCGCGCCCTCTTTCATTTCCACAAAGTCCTCTTCATCAATGACCTTGTCGCAGCCGGTCACTGTCACAAAAAAATCGCCCAGCTTCGCAGCCTCTTTCATCGGCATCACGTCAAATCCGTCCATCACAGCTTCAATGCCCTTCACCGGATCAATCTCTGTCACGATGACCCTCGCGCCCAGGCCCTTTGCCCGCATGGCAACACCTTTTCCGCACCAGCCGTAGCCGGCTACCACCACGATCTTGCCTGCCACGATCAGGTTTGTGGTCCGCATGATACCGTCCCACACAGACTGCCCCGTGCCGTACCGGTTATCAAAGAAATGCTTGCACTGCGCGTTATTTACCCGGATCATGGGGAATTTCAGATCGCCGGCTTTGTTCATCGCCTCCAGGCGGATGATGCCCGTTGTGGTCTCCTCACAGCCTCCCAGGATGGCTGGGATCAGCTCCTGCATCTCTGTGTGGACCATATGCACCAGATCGCCGCCGTCGTCAATGATGATATTGGGTCCCGCGGAAAGCACCGCGCGGATGTGGGAATTGTACTCCTCCTCCGTCGCCCCGTACCATGCATGGACTTCCAGCCCCGCCTTCACCAGTGCGGCCGCCACATCATCCTGGGTGGAAAGCGGATTGGAACCCGTTACATACATCTCTGCCCCGCCTGCTGCCAGCACCTTGCACAGATAAGCCGTCTTTGCCTCCAAATGTACGGAAAGGGTGATCTTCTTCCCTATAAATGGTTTCGTCCGGCTGAACTCTTCTTCCAGCATGCGCAGCAGGTCACAGTTTCTCTTCACCCATTCGATTTTCTGTTCGCCTGACTCCGCCAGGCCGATGTCTCTGATTTCGCTACTCATTTCTTCTCTCTCCTTCCGCCGCACATGCGGCACTTGTGATATCCAGCCGAATTTTTATTAACGTGATGGTCGTCTGTCCTATCATCACTCTATACTGCCATTTTCACCTGCAGTATCCAACAGCAGCAAAATCCGGCCCATGGGAAGCCGCCTTACGGCAAGAGGCCGGATTCCAGTCCCGTTACGGAACCGGACTGTAGCTTCATCATTATATTATCCCACAAGCGCACGTTTGTCAATCTGCAGGATTTCCTGCTTACGGAAGTTTCCACAGAAGACGAGTGCATTTTATTTCTTCTCCGCCCACATACTTACAATATGATAGTATCCTCTGGAGGTGATCCGGTATACCAGCATGTAGAATACCGCAAATGCCAGATAACAGCAGACCGTAACGATCAGCAGCAGCTTCAGATTGGTCAGGCTGAACAGGATCAGCAGCTTATGGACCATCGGAAACGCAAAAGCCAGATGGATTCCCGCCATGATCAGGGGAAGGAAGAACACCGTCAGCACCTGAGAATTGACGCTCCGCCGGATATCTGTTTCCGTCATGCCCACCTTCTGCATGATCTCAAACCGGGCCTGATCCTCATAGCCTTCCGAGATCTGCTTATAATAAATGATCAGCACCGCGGCAAAGACGAACACCACACCCAGCAGGATTCCCAGGAAGAACAGGCTTCCGTACAGGCCGTAGAACGTCGCCCGTTCTTCTGCCGCGCACCGGCTGTATGCCAGGAAAGGAGAAGCTTCTTCTGCGCCGTCACTTTCCCCCGTACTGTCCGGCGTGTCCTGCTCTGCCTTCATCCGCGTCATTTCCTGCTCCAGCGCTGCCTGGACCCTGTCGTGGATCCGCATCTGCATCTCATCCCCGCAGTCCAGGTCAAATCCATAATTCCAGTGGAGTCCCAGAATCGGATTTCCCCATTCATTCACAAGCCCTTCCAGCGGACGCGCCGCTTCCGCCAGATCTGGGACGAAGATAAACATGGACGGGATGATCTGCTCCGCATCCACACCGCTTTGTACAAACTCTGGAACTACCTTTTTAATCCGCATCGCCTCTCCGTCATTGACTGTAATGGTATCCTTCTCATAGTCACGTTTCGTCGTATAGATGAGGACCTCTCCCGACGCCAGCGCTTCCTTCTGGTTCATCATACGGTTATAATCCTCCAGCGGCACGAGAAATATCTGCCATGTATCGGCATAGTCGCTCACTTGAAGCGCAGAGGTATTTTCATCATAGGTACGAAACCGACCTTCCGCCAAGATACATGAAAAATCCACAAGCGGATAATCCAGCACATTCTCTGCGATCAGAGTCCCGTCCCCTTCTGCCGAAACGGCCTGCCCGGCAGCTTCCCGAACACGGTCCGTCACCCCGGATTCCATGGCTTCCATACTTCGAAAGCTTGCATCGATCATGATATTTCTCGGATAGCGGTTTCGCAGACTGTCCTCGGTCCCCGCATACAGGCACACGGTTCCCGAGAGCATCACCAGCACCATGGTACACAGGATGCAGATGGACGCCAGGCCCGCGCCGTTTCTCTTCATGCGGTAAACCATGGAGGAAATGGACACAAAATGGCTGGTCTTATAGTAGTAGCTTTTGTTCTTCTGCAAAATCCTGCAGATCGTCACAGAGCCTGCGATAAACAGTAAATACGTCGCGACGATGACCATGATGACCGCCACGAAAAACCAGAGCAGCGCCTCGATCGGATTCTCAATGGTAACCGCCAGATAATAAGCCGCCGCCAGAATCACCAGGCCCGCCAGCGCCAGAAGCCAGTTTGCTTTGGGCGGTTTTTCCCCCGCATTCTCACTGCGCAGCAGCTCCATCGCGCTGGCTCCCCGGATCTGCCATAAGGTCTGGAGCAGGATCACCAGAAAAATGATGGAGAACCATTTTAACGTTTCCAAAATCGCCCCTGCTCCCAGCGAAAAGGAAAATTCCGCCTCGCCCTTCAGCAGATTGACCATTCCCAGCTCCGCGAACTTGGAAAATGTGATCCCGGCCAGCAGGCCGCCGCCCATAGAGATCATGGCGCTCATCACGCTTTCGCTCACCAATATCTTGGCCAGATTCCATTTCCCCATGCCCAGGATATTGTAAAGGCCAAATTCTTTTTTCCTCCTGCGGTTCAGGAAGGAATTGGTATAGAACAAAAACAGCAGTGAAAACGCAACGATCACATACATCCCGAATCCCAGCATGGACTGCATGACCTCCCCGCCCGGAACAGACTGCAGTGCGCTGCTGGTATTTAAAAACGCCACAACATAGTACATCATGACCATACCCATGGATGCCAGGATATAGGGAACATACAGGCGGCTGTTTTTCCGGATTCCCATCCAGGCCAGTTTTGGATAAAACATACCTTTCATCGCCCCTCACCTCCCTGAAACTTTTTTGACGCCAGCGCGGTCAGTGTGTCAGAAATCTTCTGATAGAGCTGCTCATCTGTGCTGTTGCCCCGGTAGATCTGGTGGAATACCTCCCCGTCCTTGATAAACAATACTCTTCCCGCATGGCTAGCCGCCTTTACGGAATGGGTCACCATAAGGATCGTCTGCCCGTTCCGGTTGATCTCGCTGAAGAGCTTGAGCAGTTCTTCCGTCGCGTTGGAGTCCAGCGCCCCGGTGGGCTCATCCGCCAGCACCAGTCTGGGATTGGTGATCAGCGCCCTTGCCACAGCCGCCCTCTGTTTCTGTCCGCCAGACACCTCATAGGGATATTTTTTCAAAATGTCGGTAATCCCAAGCTGTACCGCGATAGGCGCAAGTCTCTCGCTCATCTCCGCATAATGCTTTCCCGACAGCACCAGAGGAAGATAGATGTTGTCTTCCAGTGAAAATGTATCCAGCAGGTTAAAGTCCTGAAATACAAATCCCAGGTTATCCCTGCGGAACGCGGCCACGGCGGACTCCCGGATCCGTGAAAAATCCCAGCCATCCAGCTTGACCACACCGCCGGTAGGCCGATCCAATGCCGCAAGGATATTCAAAAGGGTCGTCTTTCCGGAACCGCTTTCCCCCATGATCGCCACATATTCGCCTTCCTCTACGCTGAAGGTCACCTTTTTCAAAGCTTCCACCTTGTTCCCGCCGAAACGGGTCGCATACACTTTTTTCAATCCATTGACTTCCAAGATACTCATTGCAATCCCTCCATATTTTTCAATCCTGTCCCATAATCTCTCTGTACTCCGCCGAATATCCACCGGTTGCGGCAGATACGAAAGAGCTTTCGTGGAAACCGTTTTTTCTATATCATTTGTTTCTCCATCATCATACAAAAAAGAGAAATGTACTGCCATCGAATTGACTTACATTTCTCTTTGTTCATCTTACAGTTTTGTAAGATGCTTCCCAAACCGGATCCGGATGACGGTTCCATTTTCCAGGGACGAATTGGCTGTGATCGTATGTCCCAGATTGCTGCAGATCCTGCGGCACAGGTAGAGGCCGATCCCGCTTGCCTTTTTATCGCTCCTTCCATTATATCCGGTATATCCCTTTTCGAAAATACGGGGAATATCCTCCGGCGCGATCCCGATCCCCGTATCCCGGATACACAGAACCGTGCTGTTTTCCTCTGTGTCCGGCTCATATTCCATCTCGATCGTGATCCGCCCGGATTCCGTGTATTTCAGCGCATTGGAGATCACCTGCTCCAGAACGAACTGGAGCCATTTTTCGTCCGTCACTGCTTTGGTATGTAAGGGACGGTAATCCAGCTGCAGCTTTTTCCGTATAAACTGTCCCGCAAATTTTTTCACAGCAGGCTTTACAATTTCATCCAGATCATACTCCTGAATCACATAATCTGTAAAATCAGAGTCCAGTCGGAGATACCCCAGCACCATATCTACATATTGTTCGATCCGCATCAGGTCCTCCAGAATCCTCCTTGCAAACTCCGAGTCCTGATTCTGCAGGTTCAGCCGCATGGATGCAATCGGAGTTTTGATCTGATGCACCCACACCGTATAATAATCAATCATATCCGAATAACGGAGGTTCATCTGCGTCTCCAACTCTTTCTGCTCCCCGCACAGCCGTTTGATGATCTGCTGATAGTCCCGTTCCTCCGCCGAAACCGGATCCGGGAAATCGTTCTGGAGCGCGGAAGGAAGTCTGCTGAGTTCTTCCAGCCTTTGGTGTCTCTGCCGTGCCCGGCGCATATCCCAAATCAGAAAAAGCAGCCCCAGCATTGTACACACGAATGCAGGATACAGAACCGCCCCGGCCGGAAGATGGTAAAGTAAAAATGCGCATAAAAACACAAGGCAGAATAAACAAAATACAAAAATCCCTTTTCTCCGCTGTCTGAAATATCCGATGATAAAATTCATAAAACTCCTTTTCACTGGCACGGCTCTGCTAAGGATCTACAGAAAATAGCCGATACAGTTCCTAATCAACCGTGATGATATATCCCACGCCCACTTTAGTCGTTATAAAGCCTTCCAGTCCGGCGCCGTCCAGCTTTTTCCGCAGCCGGTTCACATTGACGGTCAGTGTATTCTCATCCACAAAGCTGTCCGTCTCCCAGAGCCGTTCCATCAGCCGCTCCCTGCTGACTACCTTTCCTTTGTTCTCCATCAGCGCCAGAAGGATCCGGTACTCATTTTTCGAAAGGTTGATCCTTTCCCCCTGGAAGACCAGTGTATTGTCGCCCAGATTCAGCAGAGCCCCCCGATGCTCCATCACCGGAACCGATCCCGCGAAATCATATGTCCTGCGGAGCAATGCCTGAATCTTGGCGATCAGAACACTGCCGTCAAAGGGCTTGACAATAAAATCGTCCGCCCCCATGTTCATCGCCATGACAATATTCATACTGTCCGATGCCGAAGAGATAAACATAACCGGTACGCTGGAAATCTTGCGGATCTCGCCGCACCAGTGGTACCCATTGAAAAAAGGCAGTCCAATATCCATCAGGACCAGATGCGGGGCATATTCCGCAAATGCTGTCATGATATTTCGAAAATCTCTGACGCATTCCGCCTCCAGCCCCCACAGTTCCGCCTGTTCTTTGACTGCCTGCGCGATTCCTTCCTCATCTTCTACAATTAAAATCCGATACACCGTGATCCGCCTTTCCATATTTTATCAGACGAAGTCCGTCCCGAAAAGGATATGAGTTATGGGATTCCCTCCGGGTATGCCTTGTCAGACACGGCCCGCTTCTGAACCTCTGTCTGTTTTATATGGTAATGATATAGGAAATGCGGTCAAAAGTCAACGCTGCCGGATTTTTGTATTGATAGAAGCGCCGCTGTCTTTGTGCATTTATAAAAACTGCCGGATCTCCTCCACCAGTTTTTCCTCCAGCTTGATCAGTCGTTTTGCGATGTCCTTCGATTTTTCATCCGCCGCCTCGTATTGATTAAGATACCTATTTAAAGTTTTGATTCCCATGTTGCAGCCATCGGTCATCAGATCCGCAACCGTCTTGTCTGATTCATCCATGGCAAGCTTTGCGTTGGTCTTGATCCAGGACATTCCCTTTGCCATCGCGCCGGGTTCCTTCCCCTCATCATGATACTTCTCCAGAAGCACCTGGATCTCCTCCTTCAATACTTCATGCTTTGCTTTACACTGCTCCAGATATTTTTTCAGATCTTCACTTTTTACGGACTGCAGCGTCTCGTCAATGGATGCCACCCCCATCTTGATTCCCGCGTCACACTCTCTGAGCAGCTTTATTGTATCTTCTTCTATCATAAAAACCAGCCTCCTTATCTTCCTGCATGAACAGTATGCCCGATTCGGCTGGTTTTCATTACGCTATTTTATAAACTTGTCGATCGCTTCGCTCAACTTTGTGATCGCATCCTGGTCGTTTTCTTCCACTGCTTCCACGATACAGTGATTCATATGATTTTTCAAAACGACTTTCCCTGTATTGTTGATCGCGGAACGGACTGCCGCCAACTGGATCAGGACCTCACTGCAGTCCGCATCCCGCTCCACCATACGCTTGACCGCTTCCAGATGGCCGATCGCCTTGGAAAGCCGGTTCAGTACCGCTTTCTTTTCCGCCTTGCTGTGAACATGCCTGCGCCCCTTCCCATGGCTGTGGGCGATGCCGTTTTCATGCATATGTATATGAAGCTCTTCGTCTAATTTATGTTCTTCTGTCAACTGCTCGGGAAATGTGTCCCCTCCCTCTACAGCCTTGGCGTTCTCCGCATCCACATTCATAACTCTGTCCTCTGTTCTTTCTATATTTATTGTAGGAGATACCGCTGTTCTATACTGAGCGCCAGATAAATGGGCCGTGAGTATAAATGAAAACCTGCGTGACCTGTAACGATTATACTTCGCTTCCAGAAAATCAGCAATATAAAAATAAAAAAATGCTTGCAAACCGACAAAATATATGCTATTATTCAAATTGTCGCTACGATGTCACTTGTCAAGGCGCATAATACTGGCTCCGTGGTCAAGCGGTTAAGACATCGCCCTTTCACGGCGGTAACACGGGTTCGATTCCCGTCGGAGTCATCAGATCATCTTGTTTCTGTGTTTTATTTACATAATATGATACGCAGAGTATGATCCGGTTTTTGCTTGTATGATATTATTTGCCGATGTGGCTCAATTGGCAGAGCAGCTGATTTGTAATCAGCAGGTTATCGGTTCGAGTCCGATCATCGGCTTTGTTCCTATAAGGGACATAATTTGGACCTTTAGCTCAGTTGGTCAGAGCAATCGGCTCATAACCGATCGGTCCTGGGTTCGAGTCCCCGAAGGTCCATTTTCATATAAAGTATTTGAATATTGACAAGATTCGATATTTTATATGTTGCACAGTACAGGATAATCTATTATAATGTATTGTATCTTTTTCATACGGCCCAGTGGCTCAGTTGGTTAGAGCGCCGCCCTGTCACGGCGGAGGTCGAGAGTTCGAGTCTCTTCTGGGTCGTTCATCAGATAAGATTATTGTTATTTATATTTTATCTGATATTTTTAAAGGTTGATGGGGTCTTAGCTCAGCTGGGAGAGCATCTGCCTTACAAGCAGAGGGTCATAGGTTCGAGCCCTATAGGCCCCATACCATATGCCGCAGTGGCGGAACTGGCAGACGCCCGGGACTTAAAATCCCGTGGGTAGTGATACCCGTACCGGTTCGATTCCGGTCTGCGGCAGTTCTCAAAAGTGGAGGAAGCGCTGTAAAATGGGCGCTTCCTCCACTTTTTCGTACTTTGTCGCTTGAACACCTTTGAACACTTCGTCCCTTTCCTGCTGATACGGTTATGCTTTGATCCGATCTGCAGATAAAGTCTCTCATCATTGCAGTTTTTGTATATGAAAAACCCACGCAAACTCATCATTTACGTGGGTTTTTGATTCCACATCCCTATACCAAAGTATTCAGAAGCATACCAACCGCATAATAATTGCTGAGGTTGTAAGCTCCGCTCTTTGCAAAGCTTGCAAAAGATGTAAAGTATGCGGACATAGAATCATCCGATGAGAGATCGGAGAAGTCAACACCTGCCGCGGAAGAATTCTTGTCCTTAGATGTCGAAGAAGATTGTGTCTTAGAACTCCCCACTACAGTGTCAATTGATGAATCCAGGATTGTGCTTGCTTTTGAACCGGTACGCTGCGCAATGCCATACTGGCCGCCCATCACGTCCTTTGCAAGATCATAGCCTCGATCCAGCGACTTCTTTAATTCGTCCTTATCCACCTGGAGCCTGCCGGTGGTACTGAGGCTCATTCCCAGTGCTTTTTTCATTGCATTTTCGGTCGGAAGGGATCTCTTCAGAGATTCCAGCTGACGCGCTGCGCCCGCACTGCGGTTTGAATTGCTCTCAAGGAAAGATATTGTATTGTTGTACTTATCCGCGAAATCAGTGATTGCGGATATGATATCTTCCTGTGCCTTATCCACCTTTGCCTGCGCTGCTTTTCTCTCGTCCTCGGTTCCTGCTTTGGATAATGCCGAAACAGCACTCTCATACTTTGAGAACACATTGTCCTTGGCGCCAACCTGCAGCTTCTGAGAAGCGGACTCCAGATCCATAAGGGACTGCTTATAATTCAGCAAAAATGAAGACGCGCTCGTAGCAGCGCTGCTGTTGCTGTAGCTGCTGGATGTCTTATTTGTGCTTGAAGTACTGCTGGAACTTGATGTCTTATCCGTACTCTCTGCAGGATCGTAACCAATCTGCTCCGACAAAGCTTCTGTCCGAGAGTTTGCATTGTCAACCCAGCCCTGATAGTTAAACATAGGACTATAACTGGATACTGAACCAACTGCCATAATGTCATCTCCTTTCCGGTATGGTAAATACCTTTTTTGTTGAAAAGGCTGATGCCTTCTTATGATATTTCGGCATTTTTGTTCTGAATGATAATCAAAGAAAGGAAATCAAAGGAATTTTTTTATTCCCGCAGTCCCTGCTTCAAATGGTGCCTTGCCGAATATAAAAATGTAGATCATACTCAATCTCGTATCTCTGTCATTCCTGCCGTATAAATGCTCTTCGGAAATCAGAGATCGTCTTGTACCTTTTTGTCCTGTCAGGCTCAACAGCCTTTCGCACCGAGATATATAAGTCTCTGTCCAATGTCCAATTTTCTGCATCGCATGGCAGAAATCGATTTTCCGTATATCTCCTTTCAATTTCCTCCCGGGTATACTTTCCAAAGAAATCGAAGATCAGCGCCCCTAATGTAAATACATTGGTCGTCTCATCAATCACGGCCCCCAGGATATACTCTTCCGGAGCTTTCAGTCTTTTTGTCCCCCAGTATGCCTCTCCCATATCATTGCGGGCAGGCTGCTTCCGGAACAGATCAATATCACAGATTGTCATCTTGTCTGTCTCAAAATCATAGATCAGACTCCCATCGTAAAAATCCACAGCCACATATTGGTTAGCCGCAACGGTTTCCAAAAAAGAGAAAAGGCATTCTACCGCAGAAAGCTTCCGCTCGGACGGCAGGCCTTTGAACCTCTCCGCAGGGCTGGTCAGCCCCGGGTTCCTGCCGTATTTCTCAAAATTCCAGTAATCGAACAGGCAGCCGCCCTCAGCCCATCGAAACACTACCGCATAATAGTCAGAAACCGGATAATGCTCGATCAGCTCTGCCAGGCTGGGATGCTTTAAGGTCTGATACAGGCCTGCGGCATTTTTCAGGATTTCCACCGACTCCTCCGGCGAGATTTCCGCATCCACAGTATCCACGCCTGCCACTTTGATGAAATACCTGTCATTTTCATCTTCCACACCAAAACAGATGCATCCTGAACCAGTCGCGTCAATCACAGAAAATACGGTTCCGTACTTTTTGATCCATGTGAGATCACGAGGTGTTCTGAGCCTGAATTTTACTTTGTCGATTTCTTGTATCACCATAAGTCTCTCCCCTGCAATCGGCAGGCCATGATGTATTCCTCTTCCTTTTCATCCACTGCTTCAAACCCGGCTTTTCTATACATTTTTACAGCATAATTTGCTTTCTGTACGGACAGGGATACCTGCTTATATCCTTTGTCCTTCAACAATCTCATAAACCAGCTTCACATCATTTTCCAGGCAATTCATAGCGCGGATCTTCGACCGCAACCAAAAGAGAGCCAATCTCCTTGCTAACGCACTATAATGGTTACAGGTCACACCTTGACCAGGCGTGCCCTGTAACTCAGGCCGTCATTTTAAATTGCCTTCGGCAATGGGCGGCCTGAATAGCAGCTTTTATGTGCATCCTCCCGACCAATCAGCGTGGTGATTGGTCGGGGTGTGACATGTAACCTATAATGCACATATAATCAATAATCGGCAACGGCTAAAAGTCCTACCAGAGCAAAGGAGATTGATTCCATGTACACTATGATAAAACAATATGCTGGCAAAATCAAGGGCACTTTATGGAGAATACAGACATACAGGAATAAAAATCACTTTGCTTTGTCCCGGAGCAACAAAAACCGAATTTGCGCGAAAAGCCAATATAGAACAAATCTTGCTTTTTAAATTTGCCGTGATGAAACCCGAACAAGTTGTTAAATGACAGAAAGGTCGAAGCTGAGATACTGACCTTTGTTCTCAATATTCATAACGGTACGGGAGTCACGGTCTACGAATTCCGCAACGTAGGCTTGTGTCCAGCCCTTTTCTTCTCTGGCTCGTTTGAGTGCCGTCCCGAGGCCATGAAAGTCAAACCTTCTTTCATCTTGGTTCCTTCTCATATCACCCTATATCATTGTACATTTCATGTCAGATTATGAGGATGTAATGAAATTTGATGTAAAGTAGTATTTTATTTCCGTTATATTTTCTTGAACCTTGACAATACAAACATCCATTCAT
>Ga0137308_100787_pt1 | contig 42940 bp, 32 predicted proteins | sample Inofrocosms_June_FD_97181 | JGI IMG/M metagenome (GOLD analysis project Ga0137308, IMG submission 97181) | Mouse cecal microbial communities from Vienna, Austria - N-Acetylneuraminic and N-Acetylglucosamine D2O microcosms_June | ecosystem: Host-associated > Mammals > Digestive system > Large...
ATTTATCACTCAGCGAAGCCTTCCGGCCTCCGATCCGTTAACGCAGATCACGCGTGGACGCTTACTGCCGTTTCCGCCATATCACCCGCGAAAACATTCTGCATCCCGGTTCCAGAGCCACATTCCACAAGCCCTCTCCGAAGGAAACTCCCAGCTTTCGTTTCCTCTCTCTGGCGGCGGTCTTTGTGTACTCCTCTCTGTCATCACCTTTACAATTATCTAATACTATAGTCAATTACATCCCGTTTGTCAATTCCCATTTCCCGGCCTTCTTCGAAAAGAGGCTGACTGAATCTGCCATTCCCGGAAAGCGCGTCTCACGATGCGTCCTCCCCAAGCACCTGCAGAAATACTTCCACCAGGTTCGGGTCAAACTGGGTGCCGGAGCAGCGGCGAAGCTCCGCCTCCGCATCCTTCCCGCTCATCGCCTTGTGATAGGGCCTGTCATGCACCATCACGTCATGGGAATCCACCACCGTGATAATCCGGGAAAGAAGCGGTATTTCCTCCCCCGCAAGACCTCCCGGATACCCGCCGCCGTCCCACCGCTCATGGTGATGGAGAATATATTCACCGATTGGCTTCAGTTCCTTGGAGGCGTTGGCAATCCGATACCCTTTCTCCGTGTGGGTCTTCATAATCTCCCACTCCGCGTCCGTCAGTTTTCCGGGTTTGATCAGGATGGCATGGGGAATGGCAATCTTCCCGATGTCGTGAAGCACCGCCAAAAGCGCCAGTTTACCCAGATCCCCGTCCGATAAGGAAAGCGCCTTCCCGAGACGGATCGCCATCTCCCTGGTGCGCTCCACATGCTCCTCCGTCTCATAATCACTCTCCGTCAGCGTCTGTGCCAGGGAATCCAGCAGCGAGCTCTTCTTGGAGGACTGGTTCATCAGCTTTTTCGTGCGCATGCTCTCCGCTGCCTCCCTGACAGCCTCCTCCACGCTCTTTGTCTGATCCCGGATCACAGCGATGCCGTACTCGATATCCGTATTGATTCCTGTGTCATTTCCCTCCCTGTACTGCTCCTTGATATGCTCAAAAAGACTGACTGCATATTCCTGTTCCACCTCCGCGAGCGCCGCAGCCATGTCCCCGTCCGCCAGCCTTGCCAGAACTGCGCCCGCCGGCAGGTTTTCCCGCAAAAGGCCGGCAGCCTGCCTGAGCAGTTCATTACCCTTGCGCCAGCCGTACACATCATTGACAATCCCGATACCGTTGGCGTTGCACACCACCACTGTAACAGGGTATACTCCCCCGGCGAGCAGCTTGCCAATCTCGCTGTAAAAGCTGTTCTTTGAGTAAAGCCCGGTGAGCATATCCCTCTCCGTCTCCATGTTTTTCATTATGAGAAGATGACCGATAATCTGTTCCCTGCCGTCCCTCAGACAGTTAAAGACACAGTGATATCTGCGGGCTCCCGCGCTGCCCGGATTCTCCCACTCGAAAGTCTGATCCGAATCAATGCTCTGTAAATCGCGGAATGCGCCAAGCTGCAGAAAATCCGTCATGCTGATTCGGTTCTGCTGATCCTCCAGCGCCGGAAAAAGCGCCCGCATATCGCGGTTCGTATCCGCCGCATACCCCTCATAGTCAAAAAGAATCATCGGCATGCCCATATATTCCAGCACCATCTTGCGGGTGGTATTCAGCATTCCCTTCGAGGAATAGTCGAAGGTATTTCTGTAGACAAGCGGACAGACAAATCCGTAAACCAGCACTGCTGCATCCACAGGCACAGTCAGAATCTCCAGCATGTACAGGATGGTGAGCAGACCGATCACGCCAAGCGACAGAAGGGTGCTGGCATATCTGGCGCGGTATATTTTCGGCACGCTTACGGTCTTCCGGATCAGCAGGAACAGAATCACGGCCACAAGGAGATACACAAAAGCCAGATGCAGGTAAAATCCCGGCTTAAGCTCAAACATGTATTTTATGGCGTAGATACTGTCCGCCTGGTACTGATAACGGAGAATCACTTCATGGAAAACATTGAGTATCAGAATCGCCGCGTCAATAAAAGCCAGAAAATAGACCGTGCAAATCAATATGCGTTTCGAGCGCGGCTTTTCCATTCTTGACTGGGTAAACTCTGCCATATAGTAGACCATAGACAGAACAAGAAAATCCAGGCATACAAAATAGACGCTGGTTGTAAGAGAAGCTGCAAAGTAAGTGCCCGCGCCGATTCTTGCCAGATAGGTGAGGTTCACCGCACAGGCTGCCAGAAACATAGTACCCGTAACAAAGGCCAGATGCGTTTTCTTTTTGTAGGTAATGACAGCGCAGACAAACGCGCAAAACGCTGCAAGAGCGAACACGATACAACTTAAGACCATAAAAATATCCTCGTTTATGTCATAATGATTTTTTATTGTATCATATAATTCTGTCAGTCTGAATAGGCAGCTCATTGTGAATAGCCACAAATTTTATCTCTGGGTTTTGGCTATTTCGTCCTCTTTCCAGACAAAAAAGGGGAGTCTGCACCAACAGACTCCTCCTGCTCTCTCATTTACTCTGTCATATCATGTCTCTGCCCCGACCCTGCGCAGCTCCATATAAGCGATTTCCATCCCCGGCTTGGGAAACTGAAAGGCAAGCCGGTATCCGCCCTTCTCCATCTGCGCGCGAAGCAGCTTCTGCATAATCCACCTGCCCTCCGTTCCGTTCGTCTGGAATGTGGCAAAGCGTTCCCCGTTCAGCGTGGTCCTGCACACCGTCTGCGCCCGGTCCGTCTGCGGGGACATCAGTTTTACGATTACATCGTAAACTCCGCCCTCCGGCAGGTCAAATACCCGCTCTGCAGGCGAGGATATATGTAAGTGGATCCGATTCTCCCCATCCGGCGCATCCCCTCCCGTCTGCGCCGCGCGAAACAGGGGTATCTGTGTCCTGCGGAAATCCTCCTTCTGCATAGCCGGCGTTTTCATCAGAAAACCGCATATATTCATGGCGCTTCTCTGTAGCTCCCCGACGGTGAGCCTGCCTCCGACAAGCGCCTCCATGATATCATCTCCCGACGCATTAATTTCTGCGCCGTTGTTATTTACTACCATATACACATCGTTCTGCGAACGCACCATATCCGCCGTGCGGGTACCCGATGCTTCTCCGCCATCCGCCGCATCGTTCATACAGGCCCACCAGTCTGTCATAACCATTCCGTCAAAGCCCCACTCTCTGCGCAGTATGGTAGTCGTCAGATCATAGGCGGATGCCGCCCAGTGGCCGTTTACAGGATTGTAGGAAGTCATAACGGCCTGCGCGTTCCCTTCCCTGACCGCAATCTCAAAAGCCTTAAGATAAATCTGGCGCAAAGCTCTCTCCGAGACCACCGCATTGACGGTGTTTCTCCCTGTCTCCTGGGAATTGCAGGCAAAATGCTTGATCACCCCATATACTTTGTGACGCCCGATTCCCCTGACAACGGCAGCCGCCATCCTGCCCGAAAGCAGCGGATCTTCCGAAAAATACTCGAAATTCCTTCCGTTTAACGGGTGCCTGTGTATATTGATGCCCGGCCCAAGGAGCGCATCTATCCCGTTTTCCACCATCTCTTCGCCAATGCAGGCATACAGCTCTTCCACAAGCGCCTCATCCCATGTGCACGCAAGCAGCGTCCCGATCGGCACCTGTGTGGCCGCCGCACCGTTATCCATACGGATTCCTGAGGGGCCGTCCGCACAGCAGCCTATGGGAATGCCAAATCCGAGCAGACTGTCAGACACACCGCCAAAAGCAGCCGCCGTTCCCGGCGTTACCTTAATGCTGCACATCCCTTCCCCTCTCACAAGGGCGGCCAGATCTTCCTCAGACAGCTGCGCTATGAACGCATCCATCGTACAGGTTCCCTCCGCCACATCCTTTAACAGCAGTCCCCGGCTGCCGGTGTAAGCAGCTGCGGGCGGCAGACGGTCCTCTATCCGTCTCCGAAGGTCAGCCGTTCTCACGGGGGCCGGTTCATATCCGGGTGTGACAGCGCCATTTTCATCCACCAGAACCCGCAGACGCCCAAAACTCCTGGATGGCGCCATCGCCTCCTCGCACGTCTTTACCGGCAGGATCTTTTGCACCTCCCAATTCTCCGCCCCGTTCACCGGCACCGGCCGTGTATTCCTGCTGTCCGTCCCCACATGGAAAGAGTAAGCTCCCGCTTCCAGCACATAGGCGCTCTTATGGCCGCCGGCTCCGCTGTCGTCATAGGAGGCGAGACTGTACATGTCCGCCGTAATCCGCACTTTTTCCTCCTCGCCGCATTCCAGATGGCCTGTCTTCACAAACCCGATCAGTTCCTTTGCCGGATTTCCAAGGCAGCCCTGCGGCTTCTGCACATAGAGCTGCACCGTCTCACGGCCTCCGTATACCGTCCCTGTATTTTTTACGCTGCAGGTGAAAATCAGCTTCGCGTCCGTGCCCTTTCCCTCGATACATACCGAAGCCTCCGACAGCTCGAACTGCGTATAAGAAAGACCATATCCGAAAGGGTACAGCACCGCATCCCTGGCAAACGTCTCAAAATAGCGGTACCCCACATAAATATCTTCCTGATACACATTTTTAGAAACGCCGCCATGATTCCGATCCGAAGGGTAATCCGTTATATGCCGTGCAATGGTGTCCGTGAGCTTTCCCTGGAACACTTCCCTGCCCGTCAGCACATCGGCAATTCCGTTTCCGCCTTCCATGCCGCCCTGCCACGCATAGACTACCGCCCCCACAGCCGGATGTTCCTCCACAAACTGCATATCCACGATGTTGGAAACATTTAATACCACGGCCACATCCCGGAAATTTCTGCACACGCAGGCGAGCATCTCCCGCTCCCCGGCCGTCAGCAGATAACTGCCTTCCTTCACCGCGTTGTCCTTGTCTTCTCCCGCCGTCCGCCCGATCACCACAAGCGCCTTATTGGAGTGCGCCGCCGCGCGGCGGACCATCTCTTCCTCCAGCGGCATTTCCTGCTGGCACCACGGCTCACATGCCCAGCCGCCCCCGCCGTCATCAAAGGGATGGGCGGCCAGCCACTTTTCATACCCTTCCGCCACCTCTTCATTGACGCGGACCCCGTCAGCCCGCAGTCCCTCCAGCAGGCTGACCGCGTAAGGCACGTTGACCGCGCCTCCCGATCCTGTGCCGCTTCTGTAATAATCAATCTGGCATCTGCCAAATACCGACACATGGTCTTCTCTGACAAGCGGGAGAATGTGCCTGCGGTTCCTCAGCAGAACCGCCCCCTGCGCCGCCGCCCGCCTGCATATTTTCGAAACGTTTTTATTTTTACACATGAATATACACTGCCTTCCTGTTTTTCACCATCCGCCATTCACTCTCTGACGCATGTGGATTCCCGGGGAATCACCCTGCCCTGCAGGATGTCTATCGTTCCCTTTTTCTCTCCTTTTATCAAGTCAATCAGACGCGCCACCGACAGGGCGCCCTGTTTCTCGAAAGATGTCCTGACCGTAGTGACCGAGGGCTTCAAAAGCTTGACGATCTCAATATCGTCACAACCCACCACGCTCACATCCTCCGGCACCCGGATTCCCTCCTCGGTGAGCGCCTCGATCACGCCGATGGCGCTCAAATCGTTTGCCGCAAAGACGGCCTCCGGCAGCGGCCTCATCTCATCCATGAATTTTTTCATGGAATGATAGGCAGCGTCCGTTTCATACTCGCCGTCGATGATATAATCCGGCAAAAGAACGATGCCCGCCCTTTTTAGCACGTCCCGGAAACCGTTTAGTCTCTGGGTATTGTCAAAGTTATTCTCCACGCCGCGCACATAGGCGAAGCTGGTATGCCCAAGCTCCAGCAGATACTTTGCCACCATTTCCCCCTCATGATAGGAATCAAAAACCACGCTGGAGATGGTATCCCCCTTCAGCTCTCTGTCAATAAAGACCGTCGGGAACTGATTGTCTGCGAGAAATTTTTCCTCTTTTTCCTTGATATGTTCATTTAAAATGACAGCGCCGTCAATTCTTCTGCCGAATATATTGGCCATCATATTGTCGGTTTTGTCACTGATGTAAATATTCAGTTCATAGCCGTACTTCTTGCAGCCCTGATAGACCGCATCCACCAGAACACCGTAATAAGGCCCCTTGATCGAAGTGATAAAAAGCCCGATGACGCGGGTCTCCTTCGCCTTCAGATTTCTGCCGTTTAAATTCGGCACATAATGCAGCCTCTCCGCCACTTCCAATATGTGCTGTTTTGTATCAGGGTGGAGCACGTCCACCCCGTTTAGCGCATTGGAAACCGTCGATATGGAAACGCCCGCCTCCCTGGCCACATCCTTAATTGTCACCTTCCGCAATGCCACTGTACCTTCTCCCGCCCCGTTATCCTCTTCCCGGCTTCCACCCTGTACGAAACGGTTTCACCCAAAAGAATATTTGATAAAATTTTAACACAAAATCATAGGGTCCGCAATTGCCGACATTACGTCATCACAATACTGTTGACCGATTTCGGTTCCAGGTCAAACAGGCGGATGATCCCTGCCTCCCGGTAGCCTACCCTGACCACCCTGTCAAAGGGGTTGAACAGTTCCAGTACAAGCGAACCGTCCGGGTTTCTGAATACCAGACTGTCTCCGGCAAAAGCGCCGGCCGCTCCCAGCCGCACCGCGCCCCTTTGTATCACCGATGAAAAGTGCTTCATCACATAAAAGTCCGGATTGTAAACTACCTCACCAGTATTCGGACTAACCGTAATCATGGCGTTCTGCGGATCTCCCCATGTGCTCACCCCCATACGCTCCAGCACCAGATTCCAGTACAGATAACTTTCCGCCCCATTTCCGATATAATGTTTCAGCATCGTCCAGACATAGCGCGCATACTCCCATGTGTTATCCCCGAATCCACACTCGTTTTCCGACTGCATCAGACGGAACCTCGGCCACCAGCTCTCAAAAGTCCTCTGGATGGCAATTTTCCCTCCCCACTGGTAGCTGACGCCGGTTATATAGCGCGCCGCCTCCGGATCCATCAGCACCGTATTTGCAAAATAGTCATAGTCTTCCGTCGCCCATTTATCGAAAATCAGCCTGTGATAATCACAGCCCGGCGCATTGATGGTGCCAAGCCAGAGTTCTGTAGACAGTCCGGCCCTCTCCATTGTCGGCCCGAGATAATCCCGGATAAACGCGCCCAGCTCCTCCCCCGTCCACATACAGGAAGGGAATTTCTGATTGGCTACGGGTTCATTCTGCACATGCACCTGCTCTATTTCTATTCCTTCCTGCCCATAGGCCGTGATGTACTTGACAAAATAGTCTGCATAGGCCTGCATCACCTCGGGCGTCCTGACCAGTCTGCCCCAATTGTACACCGGGGGATCTTTCATCCATGTGGGCGGGCTCCAGGGCGAAGCAAACAGTTTTAACTCCGGCGCATAGCGCTTTGCCGCCTTAATATAGGGAATGAGCGCCAGACGGTCCCTTTCAATGGAAAAGTGTTCCAGGGCAAAGTCGCCCGGCGTCTCGTCCAGACTGTACCAGTCAAAGGAATAATCGTTTGCGCCGATCGGCACCCGGCAGAAATTCAGGTTCGTTCGCCCTTCGCCCGGCTCAAACAGCTCTCTGAGCACGTTTTCCCTCACAGGTTCGGAAAGCCGCTCCAGAGCCCGCCAGCCAAGCTCGTTCAGACAGCCACCGAATCCATGCATGATCTGATACTCCCTGCCGTCCAGATACAGCAGCGCGTCCGCCGTTCCTTCCTTACCCGCTTCCTTCTTTTCCCACTGCGCCTTCTCATTGGAAAAACGCCAATTAATCTGTCCCATAAAATCCTCCATTTCCGGCCTCTCAAAAACCAGGCCATCCGCTACTTATCCGCCCCGACAGTCATTCCATTCACGATATACTTTGACAGGATACAGAACACAAGGATAATCGGCACCACCGAAATCGCAATCGCCAGGTACATGGCTCCGTAATTCGTCAGATACAGCCCCTTGATCATGGAAATCATCACCGGCATCGTATATTTCCTGCTGTCACTCACTATGATGAGCGGCCCGATATAGCTGTTCCAGCTTGCGACAAAATTGAAGATGCACATGGTCACAATTCCCGGAAGGACACACGGATACACCAGCCGGTTAAAAATCCGCAGTTCCCCGCATCCTTCCACACGCGCCGCCTCAATCATCGAATCTGGTATGCTCTGGGTAATGATCCCCCGCATAAAAAACACGGTGGACGCGCTGGCGATTCCCGGCAGGATAAACGGCCAGTAAGTGTTCAGAAGATGCAGCTTTAAGTTCAACTGGTAGAAGCCGATGATGCTGACCTGGGACGGAATCATCATAGATGCCAAAACGATTCCGTACAGGATCTTTTTTCCTCTGAAATCAAATTTCGCAAATCCATACGCCACAAAAGCCCCGAAATATCCTGTCAGAAGCGTATACGAAGCAGAAATCAGCAGACTGTTCGCAAATCCGCGCCAAATGTTGACATGGGTCTGCATCGTCCGATAGTTTTCCGCCAGCGCATCTCCCAGCCACAGATTCAGTTTTGTCACAATATCAAAGCTGCTGTGGCTCGCATTGATCATCACCAGATAAAAAGGCACCACGGAAAGCATCAGCAAAAAGATCAAAAAAGCATAAATCATCCCTTTAAAAAAACGGCGGCTCATCTTTGTCATTGTCCTTCACGCTCCTTTTTCTGTAATGCGCTCATGCACAAGGCACTCAATATGGCAATGATAACAAACAGTCCTGCCGAAACCGTGGATGCATAACCGTAGTTGTGGTTTCGGAAGCCCTGGTTGTAGAGATACATCGCAGTCGTCAATATGGACTTGCGGGGATCTCCCAGACTGTTTGTCAGCGTCGCCGGGACGTCAAACAACTGCATGCCTCCAATGATGGACGTGATGGACAGATAGATCAGCGTGGGGCGTATCATCGGCAGGGTAATTTTCACATATGTCTGAGTTCTTGTTGCGCCGTCAACCATCGCCGCATCGTAAATGCCGGAATCCACCGTGGTGATACCCGCCATGACGATAACGGTTGTATACCCGAACCACATCCACCATTGGATATAAGATACCAGCCCCGAGGCGAATACCGTACTGTTGAAAAAAGCAAAAGGCTCTTCCAGCAGTCCGATCTTTGTCAATATATGGTTCATCGCCGATTTGTCACCGTCAAACAGTAAATTGAACAAAAGTCCCACAGATGCCGCCGTGATCAGATTCGGCAGATAAAACGCTGCCCGGAAAAACCTCATGCCCCGGATTCTGTGAAAAGTGAACACAGCCGAGAGTACAAGAGCCGTCAGTATCTGCGGTATAAAATTCATCATCCACATCCGAAAGGTATTCCAGAGCGACTGATAGAAAACCTCATCCTTCAGCAGTCTCTCATAATTTTTTACCCCAACGCTGTTTACCAGCCCCAGACCATCCCAGCTCTGAAAGCTTAAGAATATGGTGTACAGAATCGGATACAGACTGAATATAGCAAACACAATGAAAAACGGAGCGATAAAAAAGTATCCGTAACGGCTTTTGCTCACCGTATGTCTTCTGCCTTTGCGCTGTCTCATCGTCAACCTCCCCTATCCGTTTTCTTCCCTTTCTCACAGAAAGGGTGCAGGGCCGGCTATCGGGCCGGCCCTGCGGCATCCTGCATCCTTATTCCACCGTAATCTCCGGATACGCATTGGCTACATCGGCCTTGAATGCATCGAGGGCCTCCTCTTTGCTCTTAACGCCTGTGGCATAATCCTTCGCTGCGGACAAAAATGCATTGTTGATCGTGCCGTCGTAAGCCGTCATCAGATCAGCCGGCAGCTTTTCCATCTGACTGTTGTAGAAGGCAAACGGATTCTGTCCGCCCAGCACCTCTTCCCCGTTCTGCTCTGCAAGCGCCTTGTCCGCAGATTTTAAGGAAACGTACTCGCCATACTCCGCGCCGTAAGCCTTCTGCGCTTCGCTGTTCAGACAGCAGTACTCCATAAATGCCCAGGCAAGATCCTTGTTCGGACTGTCTTTATAAATGCCAACCCATGTTCCGCCTTTCACATAGGGCACCGCACCCTGGCACATCGCCCATTCTCCTTTTGTGGTATCCGCAGAAGGTTTTACCACAAACTGATACCCCCATGAAGGCAGTACATAGCAGAACGTGTCGTCACTTTCCACAGCCGCGCTCCACTCCGGCGCCCACGGATCCACACCCAGATCATAACCATTTTCCGTAATGGTTTTGGCCATATCCATAAAGGAGAGCATCGACTCGTCAATCACCAGCCTGTTATCTGCCACCCACGGATTGCTTCTGTTTGAAAACTGCATATTTAAAATATCCTGCCAGCTGGCGAACATCTTAATCCCTTTTTCCTTCAATCTGGCCGCCACATCGAGCATGGCCTCATCGCTGTTGATCATTTCGGCCACCTTTTCCGGGTCGTCCGTGCCCAGTACATCCCGCGCCATATCGCGGCGGTACATCACAGAACCGGGACTTGCCTGCCAGCTCAGCGCCCGGAGCGTGCCGCCCGAATCCCTGCCGACACTGGCCACATACTCCCACATGTCCGATGTATCGGCATGGTAGGGCGCCCCTTCCAGATCATCCCAGAAGCCGGATTCCACCAGATACTTGACATAGTCCGATTCCCCGGTAAAAACATCCGGCGCCCCCTGTCCGCCTGCAAGAGTCGGCGTCAGCTTTGCAACAAAATCCTCATTCGGCACTACGGTAATATTCACTGTCACATCGGGATACGCCGCCTGAAATCCTTCCACAAAACGTCCCAGCTCCTCCCCGGAAGACCACACTTCCAGCGTGCCCGAGAGCGCGGACCGGTCTGCCTCAGTCTCTCCCTCTCCCGTATTTTCCGGGTCCGCCTCCGTCTGCCTATCCGCAGAACTATCGGATCCCCGTTCCGGGGATGCAGATTCCGGCGTCTCCCCTGTTCCGCCGCATCCGCCTGTTCCCAACACAAGCGCTGACATCATCAGTAAAGCTATCATTCTCTTTTTCATGTCATCCCTCCTAAAATAGGTATCATACTTCCCTTTTTCATTTTCATAACAATTTCTTGCTTTTTCTTTAATAAAAACGTTTTTATTTTTGTATCTAAATCATACATTAATCACATGATAGTGTCAATAACATTTTATTTTTTTGTCATAATCTCACCAATTTTAAGCGATTTATGTCTCTTTATAAAAACGTTTTTGTTTACATTCCACAATCCTTCAACTGGTATGCCCAAAAAAATACAAAGTGGTACTTTTAAAATAGTCATTTGCGTATAAGATAAGATTATCGGACGGCAAACGCCGAAATTTTTAGGAAAACCGCAGAAAGGCTGAAGACATGATGAAAAACGAGAAACTGTTGAAACTTGTATTTACGGGTATCTTTGCCGCATTATCTTATGTGGTGTTTACCTTCTTACAGATCAAAATTCCCCTGCCGGGGGGCGATGCCACCTCCATCCATCTGGGAAACGCGGTCTGCGTGCTGGGCGCACTGCTCCTGGGCGGTGTCTACGGCGGTCTTGGCGGCGCCATCGGCATGACCATCGGCGATCTCTTTGACCCGGTGTATGTGGTCTACGCCCCGAAAACTTTTATTCTGAAATTCTGCATCGGCCTGATCACAGGCCTGATCGCCCACAAACTCGCACACGTCAGCACCGAAACTGACACGATAAAAGTATACAAATGGTCTTTCATCGCCGCTGTGGGCGGTCTTTTGTTCAACGTGATTTTTGACCCCCTGATCGGTTACTTTTACAAGCTGGCGATTCTTGGAAAACCCGCTGCGGAAGTGACTCTGGCGTGGAATGTGGCGTCCACCTCGATCAACGCGGTGACATCCACGATCGTGGCCGTTCTGGTATACAACGCGCTGCGGCCTGCACTGAAAAAATCGGGACTGTTCTTTTCGATATGACGGGCAGATATCCGCCGCAGCCAAATATCATGCGGATTCCCGGTGCCCGGATGAAACCTGTGTCTTAATCGGAACAAGGACGGGAAGTTTACATAATGTATCTTCCCGTCCTCTTATTCCATCGGTTTATTTCTATTTCATATCGGTTTGTTGACCTTCACGGTCAACCAATGTTTCTTCATCTGCTTCCCTTTCCTACATCATAATATCATCACTCTCCGGCATCACCACCGCCGCGATGAAATAGACAAGCAGTCCCATACCGACGCTCGCCACGGAGCAGATCGCCCAGATCAGACGCACCAGCGTGGGATCTATGTTCAGATACTCCCCGATTCCCCCGCAGACGCCGCATATCATCCTGCTTCCTCTTGATCTCATCAGTTTTTTCATATCATTGTTCATCGTTATCCTCCTTTTTCAGTGTAATTTCTGCACATTTTACTGATTAACATAAATTAATTATGCCCCGTGCTATTCAAGTTTACTTAACATTCCTCTTCTTCAAGCATTTTTTGAGTTTACATAACTTTATCCACCCTACTCATCAAAGGTCACAGTTACATTACCCATACTACAGTTTATATTAAAATAGCTGCTTTCTCCAGCATTCCATGATTTATGCGACGCAACACCGCCGTGGCTGTAACTCCCCACAACGACATTTCCCACGCCACACTCCACATAGTAGCTGTGGTCGTCCTCCGACCCGGTAAGGTTCATAACGATTTCACCCATACCGCACTCCACTTCCAAATCTCCCGATATGGTGCCCGCAACCTCAGCCGCACCCATGCTCACATCCAGATCCATCTCGCCGCTGACGGAAAGTTCACCTATACTCATATGCCCGGCGCCAATCTCAAAATCTGCCTTCACGGCCGTGATGCGGTCGGCAAGAAGCTCTCCCGCGCCCACAGTAAGGCTGACCTCTTTTCCCTCGAAGCCATCCGCCTCAAGCAGTCCTGCGCCCAGATCTACCTTTATCTGCCCCGCTTTCAGGAATATGCTGTCCATATAGCCCGCGCCCAAGTCTATCTCACACTCCTCCAGCGCACAGCCCTTTGGCAGCCACAGATAAACGATATCGTTCGGTCCTTTCCGCCAGTTTCCGAGATGGCGCTCCACCTCATTTTCAATGGACAGCTCGCTCCTTCCGCGCTCATTCTCTATGGCATAATGCGGTCTGTTGGCATTGCCTTCCACAAGGAACCACACATGCGCATCCTCTGATTCCAGAATCAATACGTCACAGTCTTCCACATCAATCTCAAGACTGCCAAGGGTATCGGCCGTGAGCGGAAGCTGTTCCTTCTTACCCGCCAGCTTCTTCAGTTTCTTCTCCATCTCCTCATCCACGGTTCTGCGGACCTCTTCTACATCCATTGTTTCTTCCAGTTCCTCCAGCTCTTCCAGCTCCTCCAGTTCGTGCACTCTGTATCCCGGCGACCGAAAAAAGCCGATCCGCCAGTCGCCTGCGAAATCCCTGTAAAGGCCGAAAGGAAAATCACTTAGCCCCATCTCCGTAAGCTGCCGGAAACCGCCAAGCAGCCCGCACACAAGGCTGATAGTAAGACCCACAAAAAACAGAACCAACGCTGTCATCAGACAGCCCTTCGTAAATTTTTTCATGCCTGCGCACCTCCTCTGTGAAACAATTTACGGCACAGATTCACACATCCCCTGAACAGCCAGGGGATCGCCTTACCTACCACCAGCACCATCAGCCATACAAACACCAGCCCGACTGCCACCATGATCAGTCCTCCGCCGACCAGACACAAGCCTCCAAGCGGTGCGCCAATCATGGCCACAAATCCCGCGACGACCAGAGCGATGCCCACCACCGTCAACACCACGCCAACCACGAGGAAGGCGACAAAAACGCCGAGCAGTCCGGCTAAGATACCCATGCCGCCGCCAAAAAGGCCGCCCAGCACGCCGATCCAGACCGGGGAAAGCAGAACTGCCAGCACGATAATCAGCGCGATCTGTCCGCCCGTCATAGGTTTCTTCTGGGATCCGCCCTGTCCTGCTGCCTGCTGACCGTAACCGTCATATGTGTTTCCCCCACCGGCTGTCTGCCGGCTGTAACCGCCATATGTGTTTCCCGCATTCGTCTGTCTGCCGTAAGTGCCGCCTGCCGGCCCTCCGTATGCATTTCCTGCGCCTCCTGCCTGTGCTCCGTATGCGTTTCCTGCACCGTCCGCCTGCTCGCCTCCCTGCCGCTGATCGGTTGACATAATTTGGTTTTTCACTCTCTGCTCATAACCGTGGAAGCCGGACTCCGTAAACTCGCCCCCATTCCCGCCGTCGGAAAGCCCTGCTTTGATCGATCTGGCAAGCTCCTCCGGCGATCCAAGTGACGCGATCACGCCCGCTTCGTTTCCCACGCCCGCGTCGTCAAAATATTCATTATAATAAGTGATCGCCTCCTCCCGCTCCGCAGGCGGCACATCCTGTAGAAGCGCGGTCAGACGGCTCATAAATTCCGCTCTATTCATTTTCTCCTCCATTCTGAAGCGTTAAGCTGAAGAAACGCGAGCAAAATATCAGATTTTGCTCTGCGATCAGAGAAATTTGTGACGCTCCTACACAAATTTCCAATTGAAAAATAAGGTCATCAGACTTATTTTTCAATCTTCAGTCCTCCCTCAAAAATACTGTTTAATTTCGCAGAATACCGATACCATTCGCTGATGTAAAGATTGAGCTGTGCCCTACCCTTCTCCGTAATCCTGTAATACCGCCTGTTCCTTCCTGCACATTCCATGTCATAAATCTGCAGGCACTCATCCTTCTGCAGCCTTCGCAGAACCGGATACAGCGTTGACTCGGAAATCTCGATGACCAGCCGCACTTCCTGTGTGATCTTATAGCCATAGGTTCCTTCCGCCTCATGGGACACAACAGCCAGCACGATGGCATCCAGTAATGCCGCACCTGTGTTAAATACCATGTAAATGACTCCTTTCTTCCTTTTTACATACTTCATACGTCATCCTTTTCTGGAGTTTTCCTCCCTTCGCCCGCCTCTATTGTTAATCTATAATATTATTGATTTGTACAATATTATACCCTGTATAATATTGTTGCTACACATACTATATGATATATAATATTATTTGTCAACATATAATTTCTCTTTTCTGCCGTTTTTTCTATTACAAGTTTGCGGCCATTTTTACTAACCCTGTTATTGTGGACAGTGAACAATAGATTATGGTAATATAAATTAAAAACAGAGTTGTACAGTTGAATGCACAAAATTCATAGGAAAGGAAGTCCTGTATGTATGAGGAACAAAGGCTTCTGGCTGATACAATAACAAAATTGCGGTTTTCTGACCAGCCGGATGAGGCCATTGCGTTATGTCATCAAGGTATGTCACAATTTCCAACTAACAGTTTCTTTCCCAAATTACAGGGTGATATTTGCCGGCAATATGAAAGATACCCTCAGGCTGCGCAGGCCTATTTGAAAATGTTGGGTCTCCTGCGCCCAGATCAGTTTTCTATTTTTGCAACAGCTTACCGCAATCTCGAAAAAAGTGCTCCCACAGAAGTTATGTATTCTTTTCTGAATGATATCAGAGAATTGCTTAACAATAAGTGTTTAGCTAAAGAACTTGATAAAAATCTACATATTTTTTTAGGCAGTCAGCTCGCTATAGATGATAACTTTCTCGTTTTTTTTAAGCAGGCAAATGATGACAACAATATTAATTTTATTAGAAAAGAGATCGAAAAATGGGAAACGTCACAGGACACCTCTAAGATTGAGGCGCTTGCTACGCTAAAGCTGAATACAGAAGAAACTGCAAATAGCAGAAAAATCGATGCATTTTTAATTCAAAGATTGGAAAAACTGAGAAAATACGACCTAGCGTTATCCATGATAGCTAAAACCCAGAAACCTTATCAAAATAAGTTTATCCTTGCAGCAATGCTCAGAATATGCCGAAAAAGAAGCGACTACTCTTTTGTGGAAAGGGAATTACACATTGATGATGATTTTATTGAGCGATCCAGTTTTAATCTGCAATATGAACTAGTCTACTATTTTCAGATAAAGGACGACGAGGAAAGGCTTGAAAAAACCTTAAGGCAGATGCGCCGCAGTGCTGCGGGAAGTATCCCCATTGCCCGCACTTTATATAATTTCTATCTAAGCCTAAACCGATTTGAGGATGCACAGAGTATCTACACACATATTCAGCAATTGGAACAAAGTCAGGCCGCTGAATGGGAACAGCGAAAGAAGCGACGCGTCAATTCAGTCCTTTCCCGCAGTGAAGAACAAATGGAATCTGAACAAGCTGTCTGGCAACGTATGAAGGAGTTGGTTTCCGAGCAGGAACACACCCGCCAGATGATTGCCCTGCGCGATCTTCTCAAAGGCTTTTCTCACGAACTGGGACAGCCGATTACAAATGTTCGTTATGCTGTGCAGCTATACCAAAAGAAAATGCAAAAAAATCTGGACACCCGGCATGCTCTACAAGTTCTGCTGTCTGATATCCTGCTTCAAACGAATCGTATCGGCATGTTGTTGTCCAGATTTAGTCCTATTGTTTCTCCCAAAAACGAATCTGGCAAGTTCAGCGTCAGAGAATGCGCCGAAAAAGTGTTTACCGATTTGGAGACAAGACTGCTAAGCCAAAACATCACCCATCGAATTATTGGGGCATCTGCTCTTGTCTTGACGGGCGATCAAATACAGTTTTCTCAAGTATTTTATAACCTTATCTTAAATGCAATGCAAGCTATTGAAAAGAATGGACATATTGATATCAACATTTCTGTGTCCGAATATCATGTCCTTACCATTATATTTGCGGATAATGGACCCGGCATTCCGGAACAGAACTTTCAGAAAATTTTTGAACCATTTTTTTCCACCAAAGATCCCACGTCCGGGAACGGCGGCGAAGGACTTGGCCTATATATTGTATGGAATATTCTTAAAATGTTTAATGGCACAATTCAGATAGATAAGAACTTTCGCTCCGGCACTAAATTTATTATTCAAATACAGCAGGAAAAGGAGGCACATTAAAATGAGTCTGGTACTGATTATTGAAGATGAACCCGCAACAGCAGCTCCAGTGAAAGAGGCTTTGGAAATAGAGGGGATTCGGGCTGATATTGCCGGCAGTGGCACCAAAGGCGTGGAGTTATTCCGAGAAAGGGCGTACGATTTGATTCTATTAGATTTAAAACTACCGGGTTTATCTGGCGAGGAGGTTTTAAATACGATTCGTAAAGAAAACCCATTTGTCACAGTTATTGTATATACTAATTACAGCGACTTTGGAGAAATCAAGAAATTGACAAATATGGGAATAGACGGCTATATCAATAAAGGACCTGAAGCAGACCTCGATGAATTGATCGATACAATTAAAAGCAAATTGGCTCCCATAGACGGTGATGCAATCGATGTACTATTTAGAGAATTTCCGAACGAATAGACTCGTTATACTAAAATTGTTTACAAAAGCCAAGGAGCGTATAGAAATGCCAAAAGAGTACCTGTTAGATACAAATGCATATTATAATCTTCTAAAAGAATCAAGAGAACATCAGAAAGGAAACTCGATCTTTTCGACAGAGATCAATATGCTTACCAGTAGCAGTCTATTCATTTCCGTCATTACCAAAATTGAGATCGTTTCTGTGCTTGGAAAATATGCCCGAGGAAACAGCGGCGGTTTTCAAAAATGCACCAGATGCATTTCCAAGACGGGGGACTCTTGTCAGAATCAGTGGTATACGAGACCAAAAGCCCGTTGGAACAGACGGGAAATCAGCGGCTGGCAAAAGCTGATACAAGAAACAATTCTGGGAACCTCTCCCTTGATTAAAGTGAACGTTTTACCATTTAATGATAAGACACTCAAAACAGCGGAACAGCTGATTGTCCATGCACTTGTACATAATTTTGCTTCAATGGATGCCATAATTGCAGCTACAGCGCAGGAGGCTGTCGTAATCGGACACGATATGACTGTAGTAACATCCGATAAAGGTTTGAAGGCATGTTTATCAAAGGCAAACATAGACTGCTGGGATGCTTTCCAGGCGGGATAAGTTTTCCCATAATAAAAAACGGAGTTTCCGCTGCCAGTTTGCAATCGGAAAGCCCGTTTTTTCATTTCAGTACTCCTTCTTCCGAAACACCCCTGCAGTAACCGGGAAGGATGCCGCAAATGCCGCCGCACTGCAGGCTGTTATAAAAATACCGCTCAAAATGATCTGCCGGGACGTCATATTTCCCGAATACACTCTGTTGATCAAAGAGCTTAATCCCATCATCATTCCGATTCCGCCAAGCAGGCTGACCACCATCATCACTTCGCTTCGCTCCTCCCCTCCCAGAAAGTACAGTGGAAAGAAAATGGCCCCCATAAAAAGGCTGATCCCGGTTCCCACCACAAGCAGCATGAAAACATCCGTACTCCTGTCAAAGGGATATCCGTGAAGGCCGATGGACATGGCAATGCCAAACCCAGCAAACCCAATGCCGACAAACAGCCATAAAAGCTGACTCACAAAAAAGCTTAATGCAATATCCGCTCGTTTGACCGGTGTAGTCAGCTTGTATTTTCCCCATTTCGCAGCGCTTTCCTTTCTGACACTGGCAATGGAGATCAGTGAAAAACCGATTATTACCAAAAGCGCATATCCAATGATGAGTGATGGGACAGCATTGTCCATAGCAACGACAAAAGCGCCCAGCAATACCGCGATCCCCGTAAATACTTTTACATTGGGAAGCGCCGTATAGAAATTATTTCTCAGAAGTCCTCTCATACCCTTTCCCCCTTTACCAAAAGCAGCATAATCTCATCCACCGAAGTGTGATCCACCACCACGTCCTTATATTTCCTCCGCGCTTCCCTGCCGTCGGCCACCAGCACATCAATCTGCATATCCCGTTTCCGATACGCCAGAATATCCTCTTTATCCAGTGCGTGAAACTGGTTTTCCCTGCAGCGCAGAACCGCATAGCGGTAAACAAGATCATCTTTCGCCGCCGTCAATATCAGCCTGCCGTTATGGATAAAGGCTATATAATCGGCCACTTTTTCCAAGTCGCTTGTGATATGGGACGAGAGAAGGATGGAGTGGTTCTCCTCCTGCACAAACTCCAGAAAAACATCCAGTATATCATCCCTCATCACCGGGTCAAGACCGCTGGTCGCCTCGTCCAGAATCAGAAGCTCTGGATGGTGCGCGAGCGCGGCGGCGATGGCCAGCTTCATGGTCATTCCCTTGGAATATTGTCTGATTTTCTGCTTCATCGGCAAATGAAAATCCACAAGATATTTTTGGAACAAAGGCTGATCCCAGTTCGTATAAAGTCCCGCCATCACCTTCGACAGCTGTCCTGCAGTCCAAACCCCCGGAAAATTATCTCCATCGTAAACCACACCGATTTTCTCCCGAATGCCAGTATCCGCATCACCCATCTCCTGCCCGAACAGCTTCACCGTACCGCTGTCCTTCCCAATTGTGTTCAGAATACAGCTTATGGTTGTCGTCTTACCCGCGCCGTTTTCCCCGACGAACCCAAGAATCGAGCCGTAGGGCAGCGAGAAAGAAATCTGATCCAGTGTAAACTCCGACTTCGCATAAGATTTAGAAAGATTTTTAAGTTCCAATATATTGCCCATGCAATCTCCTTTCCATGTGAAGAATGCCCACATTCCGGCTCTCTCCCTCTGTAATTTTCACTGCTGCTATTTCCGATAAGCTGCGAACCTGCTGCATTTTAGGAGTTCTGCTCATCCTCATAAAACAATGCCAGAATTTTCGTCAGTCTCTCCAGCGGTATACCGCTCGTCCTGCCAATTTCAGCGGCGGCCTGTAAATGCTCCTCTGCAATCCGCTGCTGCTCCTCCTGATATAGTTCTTTGTTCTGCGCCGCCACAAAACTGCCCCTGCCGACTGTGGTATCGATAAATCCGTCCCTCTGCAGATCCTCATAAGCCTTCTGCACTGTAATGACGCTCACATGAATGGATCTCGCCAGTGCCCGCATGGATGGAATGGATTCCCCTGGCTGCAGCTCCCCGCTCATTATCATTGCCTTAATCTGCGATGTGATCTGCTCATAAATCGGTTTGTTGGCATTGTTGCTTATAATAATCTCCACCTTTTTTCTCCATTCCAGATTGTACTTAATGTACTTATCTAACAAGTACATTATAACACCTGCTCTCTAATTGTCAACCCTGAAACTTAAAATGCGCGGTGCCATTTTCTTCCATTCTCCTACCCATTCACGGTTTTCCTTCCGAATCCGGCCCCCATATTGCGTTCCGCCTTCGCTGGTGCTATACTAAATCGAGCATAAAACGCTCGATTTGACCATCTCATTTGCTATAAGATGAAGAACGAAGGAGTTTTCTATCACCATGACGACTGAAAATAAAATCTGTTTCCGGCACGGCATGCGGGACGGCAGTCCGATTGCGCTCGGATATTTTGCGGTAGCCTTCACGCTGGGCATCGCTGCCAGAAACGCGGGCCTCTCCGCCATACAGGCTCTCATTGCAAGTGCACTGAACAACGCCTCCGCCGGAGAATATGCCGGGTTTGCGCTGATCGCTGCGGGCAGCAGCTATCTGGAAATGGCTGTGATGACTTTAGTGGTCAATGCCAGGTATCTGCTCATGTCCTGCGCGCTCAGCCAGAAACTCAAGACGGCCACTCCCCTGCGCCACCGCATGCTGATCGCCTATGACGTGACCGATGAGATCTTCGGCATCTGCGTGGCACAGCCCGGGTATCTGAATCCCTGGTACGCCTACGGAGCCATCGCAGTGGCCATTCCGGGATGGGCTCTCGGCACTTTTTTTGGTGTGATTATGGGAAATGTGCTGCCGACCAGAGTGGTCAGCGCATTGAGCGTAGGACTCTACGGTATGTTTCTGGCCATCATCATCCCGCCGGCCAGGAAAAACCGGGTAATTGCGGGCGTGGTTGCCGTCGGTTTTGCCGCCAGCTATCTCGTAAACCGCCTGCCCCTGTTTAACGGCCTTTCCACAGGAATAAAGACCATCGTGCTCACTGCTTCGCTGGCCCTTCTTGCGGCGGTTCTATTCCCGGCCGATATGGTCAATTCTGGAGAAAAATCATCGTCCGACAACGGGGATTCTGAGGAGGTAACTTAGAAATGGAACATAATATCTGGATCTATCTGCTGGTGATGGCAGCAGTCTCCTACCTGATCCGCATGGCGCCCCTGGTGCTGATCCGCAGGGAAATCACTAACAAATATCTGCGTTCTTTCCTGTTTTATGTGCCTTACGCAACGCTGGCAGTGATGACGTTCCCTGCCATCATGGAGGCTACACAGACACCCGTTGCCGGACTCTCCGCCCTGATCGCGGGTATCATACTTGCCTGGAAAGGCTGCAGCCTCTTCCAGGTCGCCGTGCTGTGCTGTGCTGTCGCGTTTCTGGTAGAGCTGCTTCCTGTTTTTTAAGCAAAAACAGTCTCTCAAAAAATAAACATGCGGCGGTATACCGCCGCATGAACGGTTATTTAGAAAAGATTTACTTTGCCCACCACGCCGTCATTGATCACATAGTAAGCAGTGAAATCCTCGGGCTTTACATAAATCTGCATGTTTTCGATGGAGTCTGCTTTGAAGCCCTTGGCTGTGTAGTGAGATTTGACCCGCTCGGTCACAGCATCCATATTGACCTCATAATCACGGTACTGTAAAATGACTTCCGTCTCGATCTCCTTCTTTACCTCTGCATCTGTCTGTACTGCTGCTTTCGTGTTTTCCATTGCACGATCCCCTTTCTCTCTTGATACTCCCGTCATCCCAGCAAGGCTGTTCTTTTAATAGTGTACCACAATCAGAATCATCTCTCAATAAGCAAAACGTTTTCCGTATCGTTGTAACAGTGCGGATTTTGTGCTATACTCTCATAAAACCATGACAGGAGAAAAAACATGAAAAGTAAAGAGGAAAAGACCAACGCCATACGCTCACTGGAGCAGAAGAAGCTGCAGTTTCAAGTGCACGACTACTCACAGTCCGATGCGCTGAGCGGTTTAGAAGTTGCGGATTATCTGGGGGAAAATCCCGACCGGGTTTTTAAAACTCTGGTTACCGTTGGCAGATCCGCCGCCCACTATGTCTTTCTCGTACCTGTAAGCCGGGAACTGGATCTGAAGAAAGCCGCAAAAGCGGTGAATGAAAAAAGCATCGAAATGATAAAAGCAAAGGATCTGCTGCCATTGACGGGCTACGTCCACGGCGGCTGCTCACCCGTAGGCATGAAAAAGTTCTTCCCGACCGTCATCGACGCCAGCGCAGAAGCTTTCGGAGAAATCTTTTTCAGCGGCGGCAAAATCGGGCTGCAGATTGAAATGCGTCTGTCAGAACTGCAGAAAATCATAGCTTTTCGGCTGGCTGACATCTCCTCCAAAGGCTCTGCCGCCCCTCTGCCTTAAGCATATACACGCTGTCCTGCCCGGTACGCTTTCCTATCTCCCGCTCCATGTACTTCTGGAAAATAAAATCAGGATCGGGAAGATCTCCAGACGTCCTGCCAGCATGTCCACGATGAGAAGCGACTTGGATAAAAGCCCGTAATCCCCAAAGTTGCATGTCGGCCCCACGCTCTCAAGTCCCGGCCCGATGTTGTTGAAGCAGGCCATCACCGCAGAGAAATTCGTCATCGGAGAAAACCCGTCTATGGAAATCACAATAAAGCTGAACACGATAATAAAAGCGTAGGCTGCCAGATAAGCATTCGTATTATCGAGCACCTTCTCCGTCACCATCTGCCCGTTTACACGCACCACCTGCACCTTTCTCGGATGCAGGATCTGCCGCACATTGCGCCGCAGGCTCTTGATGAGAAGCAGGGTTCTTCCGCATTTGAAACCGCCCCCGGTACTGCCCGCGCAGGCGCCCACAATCATAAGCCCCAGAAGGATGGCTTTGGAAAAGCTGGGCCACAGGTCAAAATCCGTTGTGGCAAAACCCGTAGTCGTCATAATGCTCGCCACCTGGAAAGCGGCATGTCGGAACGCTTCCTCAACCGTCGTGTAAAATCCCCTCACATTCCACGTAATCAGCAGAATACTGGCAAGAGCCGTCCCCAGATAAAAGCGCAGCTCCTCGTCCTTAAATACACTTTTTACCTGGCGGATCGCCAGCAGATAGTAACAGCTGAAGTTCACGCCAAACAGCATCATAAACACGGTGCAGACATTCTGCAGATAAGGGCTGTACCCGGCTATGCTGTCGTTCCTGATGCCGAAACCGCCTGTGCCCGCCGTTCCGAACGCGGTACAGACCGCATCAAACAGGGGCATCTTTCCGAGTAACAGAAAAAACACGTTGATAATCGTCAGAAAGACATAGATAAAATACAGGATTTTCGCCGTATCCTTCATCTTTGGCACCAGTTTTTCCACCTTGGGGCCAGGGCTCTCCGCCCGCAGAAGATGCATCGTGTAACCGTCGCTCTTCTCCCGTCCTCTGCCAATCGCCAGCACGAACACCAGAACACCCATGCCGCCAAGCCAGTGGGTAAAGCTGCGCCAGTACAGATTTCCCATAGAAAGCGTTTCCACCTCCGGCAGAATGGATGCTCCTGTCGTGGTAAAGCCGGAAACCGTCTCAAACAGCGCATCCACAAAATGCGGAATCTCCCCGGAAAAATAGAAAGGAAGGCAGCCCAAAAGACTCATCACGATCCAGCTTGCCCCCACGCACACAAGTCCTTCCCGCGCGTAAAACCCCTTTCTGGCTTTTCTGCAGAGCAGAAACAGAAGAAGCGCCGTAGCCAGTGTAATGACCATTCCAGTCAAAAATCCAAAAATCGTCTTCGCTTCCTGATGATATATGCTGATCAGCAGGGCCGGAAGCATAAACACCACTTCCACAACAAGTATCCTGCTGATAAATTTTCCCATCATTCGATAATTCATGTTCATCCCCACCGTTTAAGGAGCATGCCTGTATTGTTGACATTCTCCTGCGTAAGGCTCCATACTTCTCAACGAAGCGGCCTCCGCTGCTGAGTGTAAGCCGTAATTTCTCAAATTATGCAAAAATATCGTTGAGCTGGTAGATGACCTCGTCTCTTCCCGTGACGATGATCACGCCATCTCCCTTCTCGTAGAAGGAGTCTCCATTCGGAATCTCAAAACTGTTGTGCCTGTTGATGCCTGCCACACGGATATTTTTCTTGAGCTTCAGTTGTTTGAGAGGTTCGCCGCAGTGTCTGGTGCTCCCGTCCACAATGAACTCGATGGCCTCCGCCTGTCCGTCCGCAATCACATTGACTGCCTGAGCCGCTCCCGTCTGATTTCTGATGGCCCGCACATACCGCACAATATCGTTACAGCAAAGCTCCTTCGGACTGATGGTACTGCCTACAGGCAGAGAGTCCAGAATCCGATTGTTGGAGAGCCGCCCGAGCTTCGTTATAATCTGCGGCACAGCCGCTTTGCTGCCAATCAGGGAGATAAAGAGATTCATTTCGTCCACGCCGGTCAATGTGACAAGCGCATCGCATTCCTCCAATCCCTCCCGCTCCAGAAGAAATTCATTGCTGGCGTCACCGCACACTACCGTCACATCTGGAAGCTGATTGGCCAGAGACAGACATCTGTCATAATTCTGCTCTATGATCTCCACCATAATGCCGTCCTGGTGCAGAAGCTGCGCAAGATAATAACTGAGCCGCCCGCCGCCGCACAAAAGCGCTCGCTTCGCCCGGTGTGTGATGATTCCTATATTTTTGAGGAATACAGTCAATTCTCTTGTGGAAGCTGTAACAAAGATCCTGTCCCCGGCCTTTAGCACAAAGTTACCGTCCGGGATAACCGCCTTGCTGTCCCGCAAAACCGCACAGACCAGAATCTTGCACTTGACCACATTTGCCAGATCAAACAGTCCTACGTTGCAGAGCTTCGAGTCTTCCCCGATCTTCAGCTCCACAATCTCCACCCTTCCCTTGGCAAAAGTATCCCTCTTTAAAAAACCGGGATACTTGATCAGTCGCTCCATCTCGATGGCCGCCTGTCTTTCGGGATTGACTACCATAGACAATCCGAACAGATGCCTCATCTGATAGATCTGATCTTTGTATTCCGGGTTTCGTATCCTCGCTATGGTATGAAGGTTCGGATTCATGCCGTGAGCAATCGTACAGCAGAGCAGGTTCACCTCGTCCGCACCTGTCATCACGATCAGAAGCTCGGCATCCTCAACACCGGCTCTGGAGAGCGTTGCCATAGACGCACAGTTTCCCTGCACGGCCATAATATCATAGCGTTCCTCGCTCAGCTCCAGAACCTCCGCTTTCGCATCGATCAGGGTGATGTCATGTCCCTCCGCAACCAACTGCCTTGTCAGCGTAGAGCCGACTTTCCCATCCCCCGCTATTATGATCTTCACTGAAAGTTCCCTCCGTTATCAATTCATGCACAGTGCCGCTCGATTCCGCTTTGCTGCGCTCTCCGCAGTGCCGCTCGATTCCGCTTTGCTCCATCTCGCTCACGGGCTTCGCCCTATACATCCATCGGTATACTTGCTTCGGTGAGCAAGCTCCCCGGCTCAAGTATACCGATGGATGCGCACTGCTCATTGCCATCGTGTACATTATACCACTCTTATGCAAAAAGGCAATGTCTGGATTTGCAAAAGGAGGCGCCCTCCTTAGGCGGATGCCTCCTTGTCTGTTTATGTGGGTATCCGCAGGATCTGGCCGATCTGCAGATTGTCGCTTGACAGCCCGTTCATCCGTCTGATGGCGTCCACCGTGGTGCCGAAGCGGTTTGCCAGAAGCCACAGGGTATCCCCGGAACGCACGGTGTAGTTAAAATATCCCGTGGGCTGGTCGGACGGAATCCGCAGCACCTGGCCGATCTGCAGATTGTCATTTGACAGCCCGTTCATCCGTCTGATGGCGTCCACCGTAGTGCCGAAGCGGTTTGCCAGAAGCCACAGGGTATCCCCGGAACGCACGGTATAGGTGAAAAAGCTTCCGCCCGCATCCGGCTCCTGATCAGGGTTTGGCGCGGGTACATTCTGACCGATTCCCTGATAAGCTCTGTACAGCGCATTCCATGTGGCGGGCCCCACAATACCGTCTGCGGAAAGCCCCATTCTTCTCTGGAAAGCGGTCACCGCCTGTCTGGTTCCCGCACCGTAGATGCCGTCCTGCGTCACAGCCGGGATGTCGGGATAGTATTCGGAAATCACATCCAGCAGATACTGCAGTGTAATCACGTCCTGCCCTCTCGCTCCCTGCCGCAGTACGGCCGCCGGCGGCACCGTTCCGATTCCCAGATTGGTTCCCTCGCTGTTCAGTTCCGCCAGCCTTGTGACCGCCGTATACAGACTGGACAGTTTATACCATGTGGATTTTCCCACAATCCCGTCAGGCGCCAGACCGAAAATGCTCTGGAATTTCACCACTGCCGCCCGGGTGCTGTCCCCAAAGGTTCCCGTCCCATCGGTGATCATCGGTATGGCCGGATAATTCTGTCTGATCCGTTTCAGCCAGGTCTGGATCGTCTGCACGTCAAGGCCCGTGCTCCCCACTCTGAGCGGCGTCCCCGGATAGGAAGTGAGCATATTTGTTATCGCATTTGTCTCCACGATCTCCACATCATCCGGATAATAATACCGTAGGATCCGAATCGGCGTGTAGCCTTGACCTGCCAGCGTCACCGTCCCCCACTGGGACATCCCTCTGCAGGTCGTCGTCGTGCCGTTGCAGAAAGACGTAAAGTAAGGCGCCTGCTGCCCCTGCCTGCGGACATATTCGTTGAAAATCTGATCCACGATCCTGCTGATCGAATCGTAGACGGGCCTGCCGTAAATGAACGCCTGATCGTAAGCGGTGCTGTTTGTAATGTCAAAAGGATAGCCTTTCGCCCGATACCATTCTGTGTAAATCCGATTCAACGCAAAGGTGATAATAGCGTAAATGTTCGCCCGCAGTGCATTCTCCGGCCAGGTCGGATAGATCTCACTGCTGGCCGCATTTTTCACATAGTCGGGAAAGGATACCTGTACGTTGGACGCTGTGCTGTCCGGCGTCCCCAAATGCACTGTAATAGGATTCGGGATGACAACCTGCCGCAGCACCTGCCCGGACTCCTGGCCCTGAAAAAAGCCTTCCGGCTCCCGCTCCCCCTCCGCAGAGACCGCAGGACCGCCCACCACAATTTCCGTAGGCATCCCGTCCCGTTCCTGTCCCTGCATCGGAATGAGTACAAGGGGAAGATAAGCCGATTCACCGTCAAAAATCGGAATGTCAGAGACATATACCGAATCAAATCCTTCCGCCTGCGCAGACACATGATAAGTGACATAGGGCGTGCCCGTAAAATTCTCATTCTGAGAATAGCTTTTGTCCATCGTTTCAAGCGGTACTTTTCTCGTCTCACCATTTTCGTCCGTCATCAGCTCATAAATCCGGTTCTGTTCGTCGTCCAGAACAGTGACCCGTACCCCCTTAAGCGGCAGCGCGTCGTGCGCGGTTCTCGCCTGCATGGTCAGATACCCAATCGCCATAATCCAGCTCTCCTTCACAGCCTCGTTTCAAAATCGCCTATGTTATAGATTATGCAAAACCGAAATTCCCGTACCATCACCAGCGCTTTCCAAAACTTTCTTACTTTTATATATGACAGCCCCTTTTTCCCGTTCCCACAATCCTTTCAAGAAAGGCAGGCGCTTCCCGTCTCCCGGGATGTCCCTGCCTTTCTTCTGCTTATCTTTTAATAAATCGACTTCTTCTCAATCGTAAACCTGACCGTCACACTGCCTCCGTATTTTCCTGCCCCGGTGACTGTCACGCTGCCTTTGTTTTTGCCCGAGGCAGTGTTCGCACCATAGCTTAACGTATAATCGGTATCCGCCGCCAGCTTCGTGAGCTTATATTTCTGTGCCGTCGCCTCATCCTTCACTTTATCCTTCTTCGCCGCAGCGACTGCCGTTTTCTCTCCATAATATACCGCCACATCCGGTTTGACCTGTCCGCCTGTATATATGTTTTGCCCGCTTCCTTCGGACACCACCACATACAGATTTGCTGTGACCAGTTTATCGGCGTAAATGTATTTCCCAAGCGGAATTTCTACGGACGGATCCGCTGTCTGTCCTCCGGCGTAACCGCCCTTTCCCGTCACCTTCACCACGGGCTCCGGCGGAAGCGGCGTTCCGGCGGCATCTGCGCCTGTGGACGCATCCGAAGCCGCCAGCGCATCCGCGTAAGCCTGAATGATCTCCGGCGTGCACTTCGTCTCGTCGATGACGTAATCCTTCGCCTCGCCCACGCTGAGGGTTTTCTTTCCTTCCACAAGCTTAAACTTGAAATCCTTGAACTGCATGCCGTTTTTCCGCTGCACCTGCGCGCACGATACGCTTACAGTCTGATCCGCAATCACTGTCTTCAGCGAAGCCGGTATGACCGCAAAGGACACCTCCACTTTTCCCGCGTAGTTACCTTTTCCCGTTACCGTCATAAGGGGTCTCTTGTTCTCAGCCGTCTGTGCCGTTGTCACCGCGTTGTTGTTCTTATATTTTACCGTGTAATCCGTGCCCTCACGCAACACCGCTCCCGCTTCGTTTGTGACCACAAAGGAAAGCTTCGCGCCATTCTTGCCGTAAACCGCCTCTGCCCCGTCGCTTCCGGTCTGTACCGCCGCGCTGCTATCGCCGCTTCCTACCGGCGCCGCCACGGTAAGCCTGTCCTTCGACAGTTCCTGCGCCGTGATCCTGAAGGTCTTCTTGAAGCTGCCGGTATAGCCGGACGCGGGCTTCGCCGTGAAGGTCATGGTGGCAGTGCCCTTCTTTACATTGTTCTTATAGCTGATGGTGTAATGTTCGCCGTAGTTAAATTCCTTCGCCGTCGGATTACTCTTTGTCACCTTCGTCGTCAGCATGACTTTGTTCTGTGTCACCGCCTTCCCGGTATAGGGCATGGATGCCCGGAAAGCGTCTGTCTGCGGCTCACCCGGTTTCGCGCTGTCATATACCTTCACGTCAACGGTATTCGCCGCAAACTTCGCGCCCGTGATCTTGAAGGTGACGCTCTTCGTGCCTACATAGCCGTTTATCCCCGTAAGGGTCATGGTCGCCGTACCCGCCGCGCGGTTCGTGCCCGCGTAGTCTATGGTATAATCCCTTCCCCAGACCAGACCTTCCCCGCCAGCCTTTCCGTTCTTCCCGGCTTTCACAAGGAACATATCATTTGCATTCTCCTCCGCTGTGCCGCTTACCGTACCTGCTGCCGTCACCTTATAGTTTTTCTTTGTCGCGGCATCGTAATATCCGGGCGTCAGCATCACGTCCTGCCCCGTGTAGGCAAACGTCTTCTGGTTTTTGCCAAGGGTAATGGTGGCGTTCTTCATCAGCTTCTGCTTTTCGGACACATATACTTTCCGTCTGACTGTCCCCGCATAGTTGCCTTTCCCCGTGACCGTCAGGGTGAAAGCGCCGCTGTAACCCTTGGGGATCGCAGGCAGCGTATATTGCTTTCCTGCATCCAGCGTTCCCTCCGCCTTCCAGTCGGGCACGGCATTTCCTGCCCCATCAAGGGCTTCCTGTGCGCCAAGCGACACGGTAAAGTCCGTCCCCGCTTTCATCGCTTTCTTATACTTTATGGAACCGAAAGGCTTCTGCTCTTTCTTCCCGTCCGCCACGAGCTGATCCGTGTATTTCAGGGTAAATCCCGCCGAAAGGGGCGTATCGCCCTGCTGTCCCTCCCAAATCCCGTCCGCCGGGATCTGCGCTGGCAGAATCAAAAAGTTTCTGTAAATCGTCTCTGCATAGTTCCCTTTGCCTGTAATAACCACGTATGGGCATTCCTTACTGAAATGTCCGCTCATATCCGTGATCTTTTCGTTTGCCTTCCCCTCGTTTATGACGCTGGCAGTGCCCCCTGACACGGCAGGTTTTCCGTCCCCGCCGACAGCCACCGCGTTTGTGTTATTGACATATTTCACCGTATAGTCCTTACCGGATTTTAAGAGGGTTTTTCCGTCGCTGTCATATACGGTCACCGCCGGTTTTTGTGCGCTTCCCGTATAAAACTGGTCCGGGATCTCCTGCACGCACAGCTTCAGACCGTTTTCGTCCTCCGCCGCCGCGCTCAGCCAGCACGCGTACAGGGTCAGATCAGACTGCACCGTGTCCGTGTCAAAATTCCATTCTTTTCCTTTGGCAAAAGTCCTGTCCCTGTACCAGCCCGCAAACACATGCCCCTGCTCTTTCGCGGCCGGCGTCCGCTCGCTGTCCGAAAGCTCCAGAAGCGCGCCCGACCTGATGCCGCTCTTTCTGAATCCGTCACAGTATCCCATGCCGTCAAAGGTGACGGTGTACATCACCCGTTCCTCCGACACCGTCAGTATGCCGGGCTTGTATGTAAGGCTGTAGTTCATCCCCGCATCCGCCTTCGACGGATGGATATAATATTCGCCCGTCTTTGATATGTCAATCGATGTAACGGTGTCTTTTCCTTCCTCGTCCGTCGTGACGGTATAGGACGGCCCTGTCGTCAGCCGGTCCCCGTTCAAAAGCCCCGCCGTCTCATACCCGAAGGCATACTCACCCACGCCGTTTTGTCCCACGGAAACCGTGCCGCCGCCCGCCTGCATCGGCACGATCATGTCATTCGCCCGCACGACGGCGTCCGCCTTTGCGATCGTGAACGGGTATTCTTCGCTTCCCACATAGTTCGGATCATCGCCTTTGACCGATATGGTCAGTCTATAGCTGCCTGCATCCACAGGCGCCTTTTCCGCAGCACTTCCGTCCGGCGCGCCGCCCTGTGCGGGGTATGCCGTGCCGTCCGCCATCGTGCCGCTGTAGTGATAGACGAGCGCAACCTTCTCCGTGATATCCGTACCGTCCTCCGCTTTTACCACTGCTTTCCCGCTGTAAGAGACGGGGGTGCCGCTGTACACCACACTGTCCGGCATGACGATGCCGGAGATGAGCGCCGCCTTCCTTGCCACCGTGGTGACTTTCACGGTCAATTCCGCGTCCTTGTAGTTCCGGAAAGACACCGATATCTTTATGGAAGCCGTTTTGCCTTCTTCCGCCGCCTTGGTGCCATAGGTAAGGACGCCGTTTTTAATGTCCGCCGTGACGGGTGTTTTGGAGAAAATACTGTCCGTATCCACCACCTGCGTGATCTCATAGCCGGTCTTTTTCCCGCAGGCTCTAAAGCTGTCCGTCAGGTCAATTTTCCTGTTTTGCTGTGCCTGTGTGCACTGTTCGGCCGTGACATTTCGCGTCTCCTCAGCGGGAGCCGCCGCCTTGCCGATGGCAAAGGTCTTCGTGACCGTGCCGCTGTAGCTTCCCGTGCCTTTGATGATGACTGTGGGGGCGGCGCTGTCCGTGTCGGGCTGCTCGCAGGCATCTGTATTATTGCGGTAGGATACGGTATAGTCCGTGCCCTCCGTGAGCGTCACCGGGGTTCCCGTACCGTTCGCCGACGGTTTCGTGTAGGTCACCGCAGCCGGCTCCGGCGTTTTGGGCGTTCCGTCGTAGGTATAGGCTGCTGTCGGGAGCACAATCTCCGTATTGTCAGCGAAAAGTCCATAGGTAACCGTCAGAATAATCTCCGCCGTCAAAGTCATGCCACCGCCCTGACAGGTAACGACCAGCTTCTTTTCACCCGGCTCGGTCATGGTTTGATTCAGCTCACCCACGTTGGTTGTATACGCACTCTGCTCCAGCTTCTTTACGCTGCCGTCAGAGCCGTAATAGGTGACGGTCAGATCGTCAAGAGCGATTGTCTCCCCGCATGTGTATGCGGTTTTTGATTTCCGCACCGTGATACGATTCTGTACATTGTCCGGCTTTTTCCCTTTCTCCAGATAAATACTATAAGAAAGATTTGGTATCGAGCTGTAGACTTTGCCCGCCGCGTCATACCAATGGATCTCCAATGTATTCCCGTGCACATCCTCCGGCAGGAGTTCTTTAGTAGCCGGCAGATTACAGGGCGTGTAAAATCTTCTAAGGGCATTGCAGCTTGTCAGGAACCCTATACTTTTGCCACTCCCACCCACTTTTACCGCCTTCAAATCAAAACTGCTCAAGTCAAGCTCCTCAAGCGCCCAGCAATAATGAAACATACTACTTGCATCTATCACACTACTCGTATCAAAGCTATCGAGGTTTACTCCCTGCAAAGCTCTGCAATCTTTAAACATTCTTCGCATATTTGTAACATTTGCTGTATCAAAACCACTGAGATCCAGATCCGTCAGGTTTTTCAAGCCGGAGAACATAGCCTCCATATCTGTCACTTTGCCCGTATCAAAACCACTGAGATTCAGCCGTTTAAAGCCTTCGCCATACCCACTGGAATCTATAACACTCGAATAAAACATATGGGCCATATTGGTCACATTGCAGGTATCAAAACTGCTCAAATCAATGGTATCCATCCCGGCACAATTATCGAACATAGCAAACATACTCGTTACCTGCGCCGTGTCAAAGCTTCTAACGTCAAGGCTTGCCAACTTACTGCAATCGCTAAACATACCACTCATATCTGTTACTTTCGCCGTATTAAAATGCGTCACGTCAAGATCGGTAATCATTTTACATCTACTAAACATGTAACTCATATTCGTTACATTGCTTGTATCCAAACTCGTTACGTCAAGATCGGTAAGTTTTTCGCAGCTCATAAACATGCGCGCCATATTACTTACATTCTCTGTCCTGATCCCACTCACATTCAAGCTTGTTAAGCCGCTGCATCCATCAAACATGCCGCTCATATCCGTCACACTGCCGGTATGAAAAGCGCTGACATCGAGACTTTTAAGCCCGCCCGTATAACCGCAGTTCGAAAACATCCTCGACATATTGTTTACATGGTCTGTTGTAAATCCGCTTACATCCAAGCTGTCCAGCTTAGAGCAACCGTTAAACATGTAACTCATATCTGTTACTTTACTCGTATCAAATTTGTTCAAATCAATTGTTTTCAGTTGTCTGCACTCATCAAACATACGCCGCATATCAGTTACACTGCCTGTGTTAAAGTCGCCAAAGTTAATACTCTCCAAAGCGTAGCACTGCATAAACATTCCGCTCATATTGGTCACCTTAGCGGTGTCAAATCCGCTAAGGTCAATACTTGTCAACTTGGAACAGCCTTGAAACATAAACGAGGCATCCGTTGTCTCCGAAATATCAATCTGCGCTGTTTTTATGCTCAATTTCCAAGATTCCCACGGCGCTCTGCCATAATTACCGGAATCTCCGACAGTCAGTGTGCCAAACTCACCCGTCCCTTCCACCGTCAGCTTCCCGTCCGCATCAATCACCCATGTGATATTTTCATAAGTACCACTGGCAATCGCATCCGCAGGCACCGCCAAAGCGCGCACTTCTCCTATCACTTCCATGTCGTTCTCCGACACGGAATTATCCGATACGGAATCCCTTTCTTCTTCCTCCGGCGCCTCATCCTCTTCCGGAGCGCCCGGCTCTTCCTCCGGGTCGTCTGTTTCCGTGTCTCCTTCATCCGGGTTCTGTGTGTTGTCCCCGTCCGTTTCATCGCCGGGATTCTGTGCGTCGTCCCCGTTCGTTCCATCGCCGGGATTCTGTGCGTCGTCCCCGTTCGTTCCATCACCGGGATTCTGTGCGTCGTCCCCCTCTTCTCCGCCACCGGGATTCTGTGTGCTATCTCCGCCCTTTTCGTCATCCGGGCTCTCCTGGCCTTCCCCCGCTTTTTCCCCGTCGGGATTCTGCGTCTGGTTTTCTCCGCCTTCTCCTTCGGGATTCGTCACTTTATCCCCGCCGTTGTCTTCACCCGGCTTCTCCGCTGTTTCTTCCTTATTCTCACTGTCAGAATCCTGTGTTTCCTCTGATCCGCCTTCACCAAAGCCCTGCGTCTGTTCCTCCGCCACAGGCTCCTTCGCCCATACGGGCATCGCGGATGCCAGATCCGCCGTAAGCAGGCTGATGCAGAATAACCCCGCCAGCAGTCTGTGCCTTATGTGTCCCTTCTTTTTTGCGAACTGCATTCTTTCTCCCTTTCGTTTCCTTCATATTTTGTGTCCCGCCGGATTGCGTGATTCACTCCGTTTCATTCTACCCCCCCCCCCGTGCAAATCTGTCAAGAAGCAGTCTGCATGCAAGCCGGCATCTGCCGGCATCTTTTCGCCGACACGTTCCGGCTCTGCTTGTGCGCACAAAAAAACAGCCTTGAGTTTCCTCCTGACTGTTTTTTGTTCTATCGCAATAAACTGTATTCAACCGTCCTTTTCCACCCGCTCTATCACACACTCATGCGTTTTCGACGCCTTATCATAGTTGATCCCCACAAGCAGGATCTCCCCCACATACCCCTCCAGCGCCTGCGTATACTGCCTGTCTTTGATCTGCTGTATGGCCGCCTGCGCGGTCTTGTCGTATTTCAATTCAACCACGAGGGCCGGTCTGTCTATATGGGGCAGCGGCAGGAACACCACATCCGCAAACCCCCGTCCGGTGGGAAACTCCCTGACCATCCTGTAATCCTTTCTCGCGCTGTAATACGCAAGCCCTACAGCACAGCTCAACGAATTTTCGTCATTGTAAGAGAGAATGGACGCCGCCTCCGTATGCGCGCTGTCAAGCCCCCCGGCAACACGCTCCTCATCGCCGCGCAGCGTATCCTCCAGCAACCTTTCCGACGCCTTCAAAATGCGCATAATTTCCGGCCAGCCGCCCACGCTCATGGCGTTCTCAAACTCCCGGATGATCTCCTTATTCGGAATAAGCGCTTCCTCCGTGTCCGCATCGTATGCGAGGTAGCCTATATGGATCAGCAGGGTAAGCACATCATCCTTCGTCCTGAAATTGCGCATATCATTCCGGAAGCTGCGGGTATTTACCTTCACCCGTTCTCCGCCGAGCATCCGCACAATATCTGTCCTCAGCCCGTCGAAATCCATGTCAATATATGTTTTGAGCGCATCATAGGTTTCCGTGGACGTCCAGTAGCTTGCGCATCTGTGCCTGCGCATCGCCTCCACCACGGATCTCGGGTTGTATATATGCCGGAATCTGAGCAGACGGTACCCGTCATACCAGTTCCCTGTCTCCGCAAAATCCATGCCGTAACGTCCGCACAGCTCCTTTACCTCTTCCTCCGTAAACCCCGTATACTCCTCCAGATCAAACTGATCCGTCATGGAATACTCCGTAAACATATTTAAAGCAGAATGTACGCCGTATTTCTTGACCGGCAGGATGCCCGTCATATACGCAAGCGCCACATAAGGCTGGTCCTTTAACAGATTCCGCAAAAAGTCAAGGTACTGCTTCTGCTGCTCCTCGGACTCCTGTCTCTCCCGCATCACGCAGTCCCACTCGTCGATGAGAAAAACAAACTGCTTCTCCGTCTTTGCATAAATCCTCTCAAGCGCCTCCGCAAGACAGATAACCCGCTCTGAAAAAAACGCCCCGTATCTTTCACGCAATTCCTCTATAACGGCTGTTTCCAGATATTCCGAGACTTCCTGCGTTTTCGCACGGATCAGAAACTGCTGCATATTTAGGAAAATTACATCATACCGATTCAGATGTTCCCGAAAACTCCCCGCCTGCTCAATCTCAAACCCTTTAAACAGCTCCGCCGAATCGCATCCCCTGCTGTAATACGCCGCAAGCATATCAAGCGCCATCGACTTACCGAACCGTCTCGGTCTGCTGACACAGAGATATTTATCCCTTGTATTCAATTTTTTATTTGTACATGCGATCAGTCCCGTTTTATCCACATAAATCTCCGAACGAACCGACTCCCGGAAGCCTTGGTTCCCCGGATTCAGATAAATTCCCATAAGCCATACCCCGCTTTCAAAAAACCGTCTACTTATCTATTATACCCTCGTTCCCCTTTCCCCACAACCCAAAAAGCGCCGGCTTTTCCCCGACTTTTCTTTGCGAAAAGTCAGAAAGCCGACGCCTTTCTCTTTTTCTTTCTCTTTATCTGATCCCGATCTCCGTGTCCGACTCCGTCGTGTGGCTGTGCTCCTTGATGTAATCCACGATCTCGGAAAGCTTCGTGAACGCCAGACCCACATAGCTGTCCGCGCAGCCGTAGTAGAGCGCGATCTTTCCGCTCTCGGAGTCGTGAATGGTAGCGCAGGGGAAGCACACGTTCGGAACGAAGCCTCTCTCCTCGTACCACTCCTCCGGTGTCAGCAGGAAGTTCTCACAGCGGTACAGCACCTTGGACGGATTGTCGATGTCCAGAATCGCGCCGCCGATGGAGTACACCAGACCGTTGCATGTGCCGGTCACGCCGTGGTAGAACAAAAGCCACCCTTCTGTTGTCTCAATGGGTGCCGCGCCGCCGCCGATCTTGACGGACTCCCACCACTCGCTGCTTCTGCCCATCACATGTCTGTGCTTGCCCCAGTATACCATATCCGGGCTTTCGCTTAAGAAGATATCGCCAAAGGGCGTATGTCCGGAATCAGAGGGACGGCTTAAAAGCACATAGTTTCCGTTGATCTTTCTGGGGAACAGCACCGCGTTTCTGTTAAAGGGAATGAACGGATTCTCGATTCTCGTAAAGGTCTTGAAATCCGTGGTCTTCGCCATACCGATGGACGCCCCGTAAAAGTCCTGACACCAGATGATATAGTAGGTATCCTCCACCTTCACCAGACGAGGGTCGTAAGCGTATACCGGCATAAAGTCATTGCCGTCCTCATCTTTAAAAGGAATCTTCTCCTTCTCAAACTCCCAGTGGATCGCATCCTTGCTGTGGCCCAGATAAATATACGGTATACCGTTTGTCTGTTCCCCTCGAAACACGCCGATAAACCCGTCGCCGTAAGGCATCACGGCGCTGTTAAAAATACGGGCAACCCCCTCCACCGGGTTTCTTCCGATAATAGGGTTTTCACTGTATCTCCAGATCGGTGCGCCCGTGAGCCCCTCCGGCTTTTCCTGCCAGGGCACATTCTTCACAACGGGGCTAATCATTTTTACTTCGCTCATTTTCTTCTCCGCCTTTCTTTTATTGTTCTCTTAAATACGCCAGATTCTTTTTAATGAACTCACATCTCTGCGCAACACACTCCACCGAGCGGTAAGGATCCTGCGGCGTGTTGAACACATAGTCCGTCAGCTTGTCGATGGTCGTGGCGGCCACATGCATCCTGGTGTCGCTGGCCGCGTAGTAAATATATACTTCGCCGTTGTCCTTCGCGATCGCGCCGTTTGTGAAAACCACGTTTGACACATCGCCCACGCGCTCCCAGTTTCTCGGGCCGATCAGCATGCCGGACGGCTCTGCGATCACCTTGGAAGGATCCTGTAAATCCGTCGCAAACGCGTAGATCACATAGCGCAGCCCTGCCGCCGTGTTGCGCACGCCGTGGGCAATATGGATCCAGCCTTTGTCCGTTCGGATCGGCGGCGCGCCCGCACCGTTCTTCGCCTCGGTGATGGTGTGGTATCTGCGGATGGACGTCATCTTCTCCTCGTCCACCACCGCATGTGTGATATCGTCGCACAGGCCAAAGCCGATGCCGCCGCCAGATCCGGTTTCGATGAAATCGTCCATGGGTCTTGTATAGAACGCATACTTACCGTCCACAAACTCCGGGTGCAGCACCACGTTTCTCTGCTGGGGCGAACGCTTCGTCACCAGATTGGGCAGTCTCTCCCAGTTCTTCAAGTCTTTCGTCCGCACGATACCTGCCGCCGCCACAGCCGCAGACAGGTCGTTCACTGTGGTGTCCTTACTCTCGGAGCAGAACACACCGTAAATATAGCCGTCCTCATGCTTTGTCAGTCGCATGTCGTAGACGTTTGTCTCCTCCGGACAGGTGTCCGACAGAAGGATCGGATAATCCCAGAACCGAAAGCCGTCAATCCCGTTGTCGCTCTCCGCCACCCCGAAGAAGGATTTTCTGTCGTTTCCCTCGATCCTGGCCACCAGATAGTACTTTCCGTCCAACTCGATGGCTCCTGAGTTCATCACCGCGTTGATGCCCAGACGCTCCATAAAATAGGGGTTCGTCTCCGGGTTTAAGTCATACCGCCAGTGCAGCGGAATATGCTCCCTCGTCAGAACCGGGTACTGATACCTGTCATAGATGCCGTTGTAGTCGTCCGACTTCACGTTCTTTCTCTCAATCAGCTTATTGTATTTCTCTAATTCCACATAATACCTTTCGTGCAGCATACACTCCTCCATTCTGATCGACTGTTTTAGTCAATCCCTCTCCTAATCACTTCCAGACACATCCTCCCATTGTGATACGGACACTTCCAAGGCTCCACAATCGGTTTCCCGCTGACGGCCTCCCCTTCCTTATTCACATCCCAGAACCACTCGGAACCGGGCCGCTTATCGATCATATGTGCTTTGATAAACGTCCACTCGGCTCTCGCCGCCTCCAGATACTCCGTGTGCTCCGACGCAAGCTGATAGCCGTTTAAGAAGCCCACCAGCGCCTCCGCCTGCACCCACCAGATGCGGTTCTCATCCACCACACCCTTCTCGCACTCGTTGGCAAGAGACTTCCCGTCGAAGGCTGTCCGATATACTTGACCTGTTAAGTCAAGTATAATCGGCAGCATCTTCTCCGTGTATGTATCATCCCCTAATACATCCGTTCCTCTTCTGATCAGCCACGCCGTCTCGATATCATGCCCGTAGGAATGCAGATCCAGAATCGTGTGCATCTCCCGGTCAAAAAATACTTCCTGCCTGTGCAGCTTCGGATTGTAAATCTTCTCCGCGATGGTGTCGAGAATCCATTTCAGCCGCTCCTTCACCGCCCCGTCTCCGCTGACCCGGTAAAGCTCCGTGTACGCCTCGAACACATGGAGCAGGGTGTTCATCGTCTTATGCGCGATCACGCCGTTCTCGGAGAGCTTATCGTTCTCGATCTCCCGGAACTCCCGGTCAAAAGCTTCCTTATAGCCGATCTCATCCATACACCGCTCCTCAATGATATGAAGCAGCTCCATAGCTGTCTCAAGCGCATGTTCGTCCCCCGACGCGTCATAGTAGGATGCCAGCGCGTAGATGGAAAACGCCTGGTTATAAGTGTGTTTCGTGGTGTCCTCCGGCATGCCGTCGTAACGCACCGACCAGTACACACCGCCCTTCTCATGGTCTACGCAGTATTTCTGCATAAATTCGTAGCCGTGCCGCGCCTCTGCAAGCAGCGACTCGTCCTTTAACGTCATGTAGGCGTTCGCGAAAAACCAGGTGATCCGGCTGTTTAAGATACAACCCTTCACCGCCTTCTCGTCCCGCTTCAGGTCATAATCCATGTAGCCCACATAGCCGCCGTTCGCATCGTCCCGAAGCCCCTTCCAAAAAGGAATGATGCAGTCTGTCAAATGGCTCTTGATCTCCTCCACCATCATAGTTCTCTACCCCCTCCTTACTCTCTCCCCTTTACACATACCCGCATATGCATTTCGCCCGCTTCCAGCTTAATATTTAGCTAAAAACGAGCGAAATAACCTAACTGTTAATTGAATTATAAAGTAAAACTCGATAATGTCAATCCACTTCCGCTTTTTTTCGTAAAAATAGCATCTTGACATAAATAAAAATTATTTTTTGTACATTATTACCATTTTACCATAATCGACGGAGAATGCCGCATTTCAGGCATTATCCTTTGACGGATCCGGCAGTCATGCCGCTGTAGATCTGCTTCTGGAACAGAATAAACACGATCAGCGCCGGAAGGAGGGATATGATAACGCCCGCGCAGATCAGATTATACTTGCTTCCCAGCGGGCCAACAAACGTATACAGACAGGTCGCAACCGTGGGCAGCAGCTTCTTGTTCTGCAGATACAGGTTCGCACAGTAATACTCGTTATAAGTGCCCACGCCCTTTAAGATACACGCCGTCACGATGGCCGGACGAAGCAGGGGCAGAAGAATCTTATAGTAAATCGTAAAGTAGGACGCCCCGTCAATGATAGCCGATTCATCCAGCGACACGCTGATATTCTCGAAAAACTGGATGTAAATATAGATGGCAATGACGTCCGTACCGCACATCATAATAATATAGCCCGGCAGGGAATTGATAAAATTCAAAGCATCCATGATCCCGTATACTGCGATCTGCATGGCGATACCCGGCAGAAGCGTTGCAAACAGGAACAGATTGCGGATCAGACCGTTTCCCGGGAACTTAAAGCGGTTCAACACATAGGCAAGCGAGGTTCCCACCAGCACCGAAGCGGTCAGCACACAGACCAGAATGACAAGAGAGTTGAAAAACGCCCTCCCCATGTTCGCCCGGTCAAATGCCTGTAAAAAGTTGTCAAAATTCAGCCAGCTCTCCGGCGGCGTCATCACGTTTGTATTCTGGTACTCCGTATCCGTCTTAAAGGATGTGATCACACAGGATACAACGGGCAGTACCGCCACGAAAGAGAAAAACACCAATGATACATATTTCACAAAGATCACCAAATAATGTCCGAATTTCTGTAATGCCGTCATCTATCTGCCCGCCTTTCTAGCTGCGTATTTCGCAAGCTGTTTTTCACGCTTCTTCGCCGCGCCAAAATCCTCATCCTCCGCATTGCGGAACGCATACTTGAAGAACAGTTTCTGCAGAATCGTGGCCGCAAAGATAATCAGAAGCAGCACCACCGCCATCGCCGAGGCCAGCCCCACCTTCTGCTGGGTATGGGCGATCTCGTTCATAACCACAAAGTACGTTCCCGTTCCGTTCGCACCGCTGGTGATGACATAAGGCGGCTCGAAGGCGCTTAAGGAACCCGTGATGGACAGGATCACATTCAGCGTTACGATCGTCTTGATGCTCGGCAGTATAATATAGCGGAACTGTTCAAACCGATTGGCGCCGTCTAACATCGCCGCTTCATACAACTCGGAATCCACCGACATGATGGCGCCGATAAAGAGCACCATGTTCTGTCCGAAATACCGCCACACCGACGTGCCCACAAGGGATATATTATTAATACTCTGATCTTTCAGCCAATAAGGAAGATTGTCTAACTGAAATCCGCACCACTGGAGCACCGTGTCAAACACAAAGCCCCTGGTGTAGAAAAATTTGAAAATGAAACCGATGGCAATACCGTTGATCAGATAAGGAAAGAACATAAATCCCTTGAAAATATTGCCACCCTTTACTTTAAAACTTAAAATCGTAGCCAGATACAGCGCCAGTACAAGCTGCACTACGGAACCGCCCATGTAATACAGGCTCAGCTTCAGCGCACCGAAACAGTCTTTTCTGCTGAATACGCTGGCATAATTCTTCCATCCCACAAAGGTCCTTTTCCCCACATATTTCATCTTGTAAAAACTGAATCCAACCATCTCCCCGAACGGAAGATATGTAAATGTAAATAACAGAGCAAGCGGAATAATCATAAAGGCAATAATGATGATAGTCTGCTGCCCTCTTCTGCTCCTCGCCCAATGCAGGAACCCTTTTTTTGTTCCCACTGTATTTGCCTGTGCCGCCATATGCTACCCTCCTGATAGTCAGGGGCTGCCACCTTGATTTTCCCTGTGTCAGCCCCGATTAACCATACAAAACTTATAACGATTTACTTATACACTTCTTTGGAATCGTTCTTCCTGTTTAATACAGAACATCAACCCCGCATGCCTCCTGGGCCATATTCCACGCTGCCGTCCAGTCAGCCATAATGTCATCGTACGTCTCTGCGCCTGTAGCCGCTGCCTCAACGATTCTCTGTACCTTCGCGTCACCGCCTGCGTTGAAGGAGAGCTCGGACTCTGCGTTTAACTCGTTCATAAAATCTTCTTCGCCGGGCAGGGATGTCACATTGTTTACAACGTTTACGCCGTCAAATACGAAGGAAGTGGGAGCTGTCTTGGAAATCGGATAGCCGCCTTCCAGATCACACCAGCCGGACTCCTCTACCATCCACTTAACGAATACCATTGCCGCTGCCTTGTTGTCCTCGGATGCGTTCACATTAATACCATAGCAGTAGTCAGGACCTGCCGTCGCATACTGCTGGCCGTTTACGGTGATCGGGAAAGGCATGTAACCGATATCGTCCGGGTTATCGCCTGCCGCCTTCATCTGCGCCACTGCCCAGGAGCCGAGCACCATCGCACCGATCTCGCCGTTGTTTATCATAGGCTTGCATCCTTCCCAGTCTGTGGTCGTATAGTCGTCCTCGATCAGACCCTGCGCCGTCGCATCATAGAGAATCTTGTAAAGAGCATAAGGGCCGGTACCATCGCCGTGATCCTTGAAAGGCTCCGCCTCGTGGATGAATTTCTGGTTTAACCATGTCTCGTCGCCGTTTGTAATCGCGCCAAGATAGCCGTCCCATGCGCCGCCCATCGTCCAGCCTGCCGCATAGTTGGTGTAAAGCGGAATCGCATCGGTCTTGTCCTTGATTGCCTGTAACGCTGCGATAAATTCATCGGGCGTCTTGGGGAGGGTTGTCACGCCTGCGTCAGCGAACACCTTCTTATTATAAAGAACGCCCTGCGCGTTACCCATGTAACCGATGCCGTAGCAGTTGCCTGCCGCGTCCTTCCACTGATCTGCAAAATTGATATATTCGCTCATCTCTTCCACTGTGCCGTAAGGAACAAAGTATGTAGGAAGCTCAGCCGCATCCACTGCGGGAATGAACATCACATCTCCCCAGTCGCCGGCGGAAAGACGAAGCAGGGAGTCTTCCTGATAATCCGTGATGCCTTCGGTCTCCACCGTGATGCCCGGATATACTTCATTAAACTTAGCAATCAGATCAGGTATCGTGCCGTCCTCTTCACGGTCTGTTTTATGATGAATGAACTTGATCGTGGTTGTCAGATCCTTGTAGTCCTCACCCAGATTGACCGATGCATAGGTGAGGCCGGATGATGCCGCAGGAGCCTCTGTCTCCTCACCGTCATCTGACGCCTCATCTGCCACAGGCGCTTCCGTCTCTTCTGCAGCCACACTGTCATCTGCTGCGGGTGCAT
>Ga0137308_100789_pt1 | contig 42791 bp, 45 predicted proteins | sample Inofrocosms_June_FD_97181 | JGI IMG/M metagenome (GOLD analysis project Ga0137308, IMG submission 97181) | Mouse cecal microbial communities from Vienna, Austria - N-Acetylneuraminic and N-Acetylglucosamine D2O microcosms_June | ecosystem: Host-associated > Mammals > Digestive system > Large...
GCAACTAGCCCAACTGCTGTTAAGGCTGCCACTGTTAAATTAAACAAGAAGACGGCGGTGATGGCAGTTGGACAGACGATTTCATTAAAACTAAAAAAAGCCAAAGGAAAAATAGTCTGGAAATCATCAAACAAAAACGTGGCGGCGGTCACTGGAAAAGGGAAAGTAACCGCTAAAAGAAAAGGAACTGTTGCAATTACGGCAAAAAACAAAAAGAAAACTTATAAATGCAAAATTACTGTAAAACCCTATAGCGGGCTGACCAAAAAGTGCTTTCGCCTAGAAATCGGTAAAACGATTTCATTAAGACAAAAGGCAAACTGGAAAAGCTCAGACTATAAGACTGCTAAAGTATCTAAAAATGGATTAATCCAAGCCGTTAATCCAGGTATGTGTGAAGTAACGGCTACAGTTAATTTTCACCGTTATATTTATATCATTAAAGTGCCGGCATCGGTTATTATCACTACGCCTACACAAAGTATTACCGCCGTTCCTTCGCCTGTTCTGACTCCCCCGTTTACTCCAGTGCCTACAGATTTTGTTACTAACACTCCAAGACCTACACAAATAGTTACTATTACCCCAAGGCCTACACAAACCGTTACCATTACCCCAAACCCTACGCAGACAATTACCATTACCCCAAGCCCCACACAATCGGTTACCGTTACTCCAAGACCTACTCAATCGGTTACCGTTACTCCAAGACCTACTCAATCAGTTACCGTTACCCCAAGCCCCACACAATCGGTTACTGTTACCCCAAGACCTACTCAATCGGTTACCGTTACTCCAAGACCTACTCAATCGGTTACCGTTACTCCTGCTCCCAGCTATGTATGGTTATCCGCAACAGGGGAAAAGTACCACAAAATACCTAATTGCGGCAAAATGGACCCGGCTAAAGCCAGGCAAGTGACTCTAAATGAAGCGATACAACAGGGTTATCCTCCTTGTAATAATTGTTTTTAATGATTAGAGTGTCAAAAGTCCATTTTCATAGATGAGATAATTTTTTGAAGATTTGTACCGCAAGATATGTGGTCGATGTAATATATCGACCACATATCTTGTATTTTCCATGTCTTACCTCATTTCTTTTTTTCCAAACTGTTTCACCGCTACTGTAAGTACCAATACAAAAACCAGAATTGCACATGGTAGAAACGGGAACAGGTTAAAACCAGTGCTGACGCCCTTTGCTGTAAAATCATGCAGGGAGCAGGAAACCAAATAACCGCTATAACAATAAGGGTAAACAACCCAAAGCGGTGTATTTGCTGCTAATACGCCGGGGATAACAAGAAGCAGGTTTAAGCCGGCGGATAGTAATGGTTTTTCAAATAGTACTGTAATCGCCCACATTGCCGCCACACTGGGGAGCATAGTAAAAAATAATCCGGCACACCACTTCAATAAATACGTGATTGGTAATGCTTCTGTAATTCCTGCATTATTCGTTGCAATCAATCCTGTTATTATAAAGACAGCAAGAAAAACAACCATTTCCATAAACAAATAAAAGAGAAGCACGCAAAATTTTGCCGCTGAAAGGGCATAACGACTAATAGGTAAGGCTGACATTTTCAAAATTCCGTTGTTCCCCGTTTCGCGTCCCACAATCATCACGCATACAACTATCATGCTGAACGGAAGCAGATAATAGGCATAGACCAATGCGCTCTGAATGAACATAGCCGCCCATGGGTTTGTATATTCCGGCGAAAAGTACTTTTGCAGGTTTGCCACGCCGGAAGCCACGACCAACAGCAGAGCTATAAAAATCAGAGGTATCATTTTACCCCGCTTTACTTTTATAAACTCGATTTTAAGCAGTTCTAAAAAGCTCATATTCTATACCTCCTTATTCGCAGCGCAGGTATTTCGCAGCCCATAATCCGGAAAAAAGAAAAATGGCCGTTTCAACCAGCGAAAAAATCACAACTATAGTATCCGGCTGTGCGCTCATTGCAACAGCAGGTTTTAGCATAATCACAAAGGGATGTACGCAAAGAAACATATTGTTTGATGCAGCCAAAGCCATACCACTTAAAAATCCTGCAACACCCATACCGAGAGGCACCCACATATTTTCAAAGCGGGAAGATACGAGAACCATAAAAGATAATACAGGCACTGACGTTATAAATGAATATCCGGCAAAAGACAGCAGTGTCTCAAACTCAAATGTGTCCTGCGGTAAATCTGTCAGCCCTATTATTGTAAGCGCCAAATTTTGAAAAACTATTACAATAAAAAACATGATAATTAAAATCAAATATTTGTAAAAATACATAGTTGGAATACTCATGGGGAGCATATACATTTTTTTAATGGCACTTCCCTTAAACTCCATATTGTAAATAATACAGGCGGCGACTATGATACCGAACATATTCAGAACCATAATCATACCATATAATTGCGTAAGTAACACGTCCATAGGAGCTAATGGCAGATTTAAAAGAGTGTCTTTTTGCACAAGAAAGAAGACAAAGGCGTATACTGCCCCCAAAATGCCAACTGCAAGCATCAACGGAATAACACCTGTGCGCTTCTCTTTTCTAAGTTCGATTGCAAATGTCCTCATAGCTTTGCCCTCTGCTTTCTGCTTACGTTGTCTTTATCAATCATAGACAGGAACATATCTTCCAAATTATCCGCAGCAAATCCAGACTGCAGTGCGTTCTGCCGTAATTCATCCAAGCTGCCCTCAAACAGTAAGCGTCCATGATTGAGTATTCCTATATCATCTGCCATTAACTCGATTTCAGACAGCATATGAGAAGAAATAAGAACCGTGCAATCGTAAAGGCCGGGCAGCGATTTAATCAAATTTCGGATTTCATGTATGCCGGATGGGTCAAGTCCATTTGTAGGTTCATCTAAAATCAAAATAGGCGGTCTGCCCAACAAAGCTCCGGCAAGTCCCAACCGCTGCTTCATACCCAATGAGTATTTTTTTGCAAGCCGCCCGCCAAATTCAGAAAGTCCCACAAGCTCCAAAGCATCCGCAACGGAACTTTTGGAAAGTCCCAAAATGCGACGGATAATGTCAAGGTTTTCTCTGCCTGTCAGATTTGCATAATAAGAGGGTGATTCGATAAAGGAACCTACTTCTTTCAAAATGGAAAGGCGGTCATTGGGAAATTGCTTTCCGTTGATTGTAAAACTGCCTTTTGTGGGCGCGGTCAATCCCAAAAGCATTTTCATAGTAGTGGATTTTCCCGCACCATTCGGACCAAGAAATCCGTAAATGCTGCCTTTCCGAATGTTTAGTGAAACGTTATTAACGGCGGCAAAAGATTTGTATTTTTTTGTCAACTGTTTTGTTGTGATAATGTAATCCATATGAGCATCTCCTTTCATTGCTCATATGATATCAGCGCAACCTTGCGACAACATTCTCTTTACCTTACATCTACCTTACATTTTCAGAAATCCAAAAAAAGTTCACAATTATATGGTAAAATAATTAATACAGCTCATGCCTGCATGAAGCTGTCAGCAGCCAGCGAAGCTGTGCATCGTGAAGCGTTACCATGTGGTAAGACATGGTATGATGCAGCTGTGAAAGGAGATTGTTCTATGAATGAAGATTATCTGCTGAATAAACGTATACTGCTCGTTGACGATGAACAGGAGCTTTTAGATATGGTTTTGTCTATTTTAATTGAATACGGATTTCAAAATGTCAAAACTGCAAAAAATGTGAAAGAGGCTATGGAACAAGCCGAAAAATCCCGCCCGGAATTAGCAATACTTGACGTAATGCTTCCGGACGGGAACGGGTTTGAGTTAATGGAACAGTTAAAGAAAGGCGGCGATTACCCCATTCTTTTTCTTACTGCCTGTGAAGAAGATAATGATAAATTCAAAGGCTTTGGTTTAGGAGCTGATGATTATATCATAAAACCTTTTTTGCCAAAAGAGCTTTTGTTTCGTGTCATGGCAATTTTACGCAGAAGCTACAAAGGCGAAGATCCTCTTGTATGCTTACATGATAGTCAGATTGATTTTTCGCGTGCTGAAGTCATTAAAAATGATGAACACATCCCATTGACAGCAAAAGAACATGATTTGCTGTCTGCCTTATATCGTAATGCTGGGCGTATTGTGACCATTGACGCATTGTGCGAAGCGGCATGGGGCGACAATCCCTTTGGATATGAAAATTCTTTAATGGCGCATATACGCCGTATCAGAGAAAAAATAGAACAAAATCCCTCGCATCCCGTTTCATTGGTTACAGTCAAGGGATTAGGTTATAAGTTAATTATAGAGGGGAAATAACATGAAAAGTGTTCCAAAACTAATACGCCGCTTTGTGGGAATAATGACGTTAAGTATAATACTTCTTGTTATTTTGAATATTACTTTTTTTGCGATAGTCTTTGTAAGAAATACGTCAACATTTTCTCCGTGGGATATGGCGGATCACGCAGCGGCCGCATTGCAATTAACAGATGGCGGCTATTCCCTATCTGATAATGTAATGGCTAAACTAAAAGAAGAAAATGCCTGGGCTTTACTTATTGACAATGATACACGGCAAGTTGTATGGCAGACGGATAATCTGCCTGCCAATATCCCTATGCAATATACATTATCAGATGTAGCGGAGCTAACACGCGGCTATGTGAACGGATACCCTGCTTTTACGGGAGAAGCCCAAACCGGATTATTGGTATTAGGTTATCCCAAAGATAGATTTTGGAAACATACAAGGGCAAGTTGGGACTATAACTTTATTGCAGACTTACCCAAGAACACAATTATTATTTTTGCTATCAATATTGTCTTAATTTTACTCATATATGCTGCTGTTAATTCGAAATTATTACGTTCCATTAAACCAATAACGAATGGAATACAGAATTTGTCAAACGGCATTCCTGTCTACATGAAAGAAAAGGGGGTGCTTTCTGAATTGGCTGAAAAAATCAACAAAACATCTGAAATATTGCAAATGCAGTCTGAACAGTTACGAAGAAAAGAAACTGCAAGGGCAAACTGGATCGCGGGAGTTTCCCATGATGTCAGAACGCCCCTGTCAATGATTATGGGTTACGCCGGACAGTTGGAAAATTCAAAAAATCTGTCAGAAATCGAGTGTAAAAAAGCCGCTGCCATTGTAAAGCAAAGCAGTCGAATGAAAGACTTGATTAACGACCTCAATCTCGCTTCCAAACTAGAATATGATATGCAGCCGCTGACAATGAAGCAGGAAAATGCAATATCTATTATTCGGCAGGTTATTGTGGATTTTATGAACACGAATATTGATGATAAATTTCCGATTAAATGGATAACCAATGATACCCTGTCTGCCTGTTACATTAACGCTGATAAGGATTTACTGAAACGCGCAATATCAAACCTTATTCAGAATAGCATAAACCACAATGAAAACGGGTGTGCGATTTATGCGTCCGTTTGTGATAATAACAATACTTGTAAGATTTGCATTGAAGATAACGGTATAGGAGCTTCCGATGAACAGATTGACAGACTAAACAATACACCGCATTATATGATTTGTGATACGAATACTGCCGAACAGCGGCATGGTTTAGGGCTGCTTATTGTGAAGCAGATTATAAAAGGGCATAATGGAGAAATTTTTATAGACCATAGCGAATACGGTGGATTCAAAGTCGTACTAATCATACCAAAATAAATTTACCTTGATTACCATAAATTTTACATTTTCCCTTCACATTTTATTCTTTTTAATGTATGGGGGTGTATCGCTCTTAGTGTTTTTGGCGGCCGCTGCACGAATCAGCCTGGTATTCCGTAATCGAGTATGTATATCAGACAAGTTTCTATTGTTTCGCACATATCATCATTTCAAAAATGGTATAAAATAAAGCCGTAATCCCTTGAAATCTCTAATCTTCCACGGTTTTACGGCTTTATTTGCACTTGCGGATGACAGGACTTGAACCTGCACGTCGTAAACACCAGAACCTAAATCTGGCGCGTCTGCCAATTCCGCCACATCCGCATATGACGTGCTCTATTATAACATTCACAGAATTCTTTTGTCAATTACATTATCCTGCTTTTTCCACAAATTCTTAAACCAATTTTTAACCGCAGAATTTCCCTTCAAAAGTGCCATTCAAAAATCTGCTCCATCCGGACAGAAATCACAGTTTGTACCCAATTAAAAATTATTTTGAACAGCTGTGAAATATGTTATACTATATTCAAAAGTTTCCGAAAAATATCCCTCATCCCACAGGAGGCCCCCATGACCCCTCACAAAAACCCGGACCAATTACAATTCCTGCAAAACTGCAGCCCTGACCCCCGCCGCCAGTTTCTCCAGATGGGAGAGAGCACCGCCTGTCCCAAAGGACATGTCTGTCTCCGTGAACAAGATAACAATTCCCACATCTTATTTATACTGGACGGCAAAGTCCAAATATACAACCTGACCAAATGCGGAAAGAAAAAAATTCTTTTCATCCTGGACAGTGGTCATATTGCAAATGACAATATCCTTCGCAATTCCACCTCTGTGTATTGTGAAACCCTGGAGCCCTGCCGTTTCTTCTGCATCCGGCGGGAGGATCTTCTGTGCCTGATGGAACACGACTTCCAGCTCACAAAAGTCCTTTTCCAATATCAGGAGCGGAAGCTGTCCAGACTGGAACATCAGTTGAAAAACACTCTGGGCAGTATATACTTGGAGCGCAGGCTGGCCTCCAAGCTGTGGAAACTTGCCCGGGACTTCGGGCTGCCTGACAGCCGGGGAACTTTAATCGACATGGACTTAAGCATCACTTTCTTGGCGGACCTTCTGGGCGCTCCCCGGGAAACCACTTCCCGCATCTGCAAGAAGCTGGCTGACCAGGGACTGATCATCATGGAAAAGAAAAAAATCTATATCACGGATATGGACAAAATAGCAGACTTCCACCAGTCCCAACAAAAAATATAAAAAAAATTCGGATTCCGTGATAAAAGTCACGGAATTTTTTTTATATTTCTATATAATTACACATATCACACAAACACTGATGGGAGGGATACGCATATGGGATACCAGATAACAAGGGAAACTGCCAACCGCGTGTTTGAGCAGTTAAAACAAAGTTACGATATTTTTGCGCCAAAATTTTTCTCCGGAGAGGGCTGTTTTTCCGATACAGACATTATCCGCTACGGAAAAGTTAACACTCTGGATGAAATCCAGTGGGAGCACAGATCCGATTATTCATTCAAAGAGTCTCTGTTTGCTATTAACGAAACTTTATTCTATTTTACAGAAAATGAGACTACTGTTCCGGCAGGCCCAGAGAAAAAGATTATGATTTTCCTGAAAAGCTGCGACCTGCACGCGTTGAAGCGGCTGGACGCCATCTATCTGGAAAACGGACCAGAAGATTTCTACTACAAACGTCTGCGTGAAAAGGCAGTTTTCGTGCTGATGGGCTGTGAGGAAACCTGCGCCACCGGCTTCTGCGCCAGCATGGGCACTAACCGGACCGAACAGTATGATATGTACCTGAAAATATCCGGCGATACTGTACTGGCTGATGTAAAATCCCAAGAGCTGCAGACCTATTTCCAGAACACCGATGGCCGGACCTGTGAAGTAACTCCAGACTATGTGACAGAAAACGCGGAAAAAGTTACCCTGCCCCAGCATTTATCTGTGGACAGTTACCAGAACCCCATCTGGGAGGAATACGGCAGCCGCTGTATCGGCTGTGGACGCTGTAATTTTGCCTGTCCCACCTGCACCTGCTTTACTATGCAGGACATTTTGTACCGGGATAACGAAAATGTGGGCGAACGCCGGAGAGTATGGGCTTCCTGCCAGGTAGACGGATACACCGAGATTGCCGGAGGCGTGGACTTCCGCAAGACGCAGGGCCAGCGGATGCGCTTCAAGGTGATGCACAAAATCTATGATTTTGAAAAGAGATTCGGTTACCCCATGTGTGTGGGATGCGGACGCTGTGACGCCATCTGTCCGGAATACATATCCTACGCAAATCTGATCAACAAACTGTCAAAGGAGGAAGCCTAAATGAAAAACGAATACATCCCTTTTTCTTCCCAGGTAAAAGAAATCATACCACATACGGACACAGAATATACGTTCCGTATGAGCTTTTCCGGTGATGTAAAGCCCGGGCAATTTTTCGAGGTTTCCATCCCCAAATACGGGGAAGCGCCGATTTCCGTCAGCGGCATCGGAGAGGGCACTGTGGACCTCACCATCCGCAAAGTAGGCCGGGTAACCAACAAAATCTTTGAACACTACGAAGGAAATTCTCTGCTGATGCGCGGTCCCTATGGCAACGGCTTTGACATTGAAAAATTCAAAGGCAGAGATGTGGTTATCATTGCCGGCGGCACAGGGCTCTCACCGGTAAAAGGAATCGTAGACTATTTCTCCCAGCATCCCCAGGACGCGTCCAGCACCACATTAATCGCAGGCTTCAAATCACCGGACGACATACTGTTCAAACAGGATTTCGAAAATTGGGAAAAAACACTGCATGTAATCAAGACCGTGGACTCCGCGCCGGAAAGCTACCAGGGCAAAACGGGCATGGTGACCAAATATATTCCCGACCTGCCCATTGGGGATATCTCCAATACCGTTTTCATCACTGTGGGACCGCCTGTGATGATTAAGTTCACCATTATAGAAATTCTGAAACGGGGCATACCGGAAGAAAATATCTGGATTTCCCATGAACGGAAAATGTGCTGCGGCCTTGGAAAATGCGGCCACTGCAAAATGGACAGCACTTATATCTGTCTGGACGGGCCGGTATTTAACTATGCGGACGGCAAAAATTTAATTGATTAGGAGGCGCCAAGATGGGTTTGGATATCAATACGAAAAAAGCGAAGAAAAATGCATTTAGAATCGGCAAAGTCAGAGGCGAAGGCGCGTCGCGCATCCGGGTCCCGGGGGGATATCTGAAGGCGGAAATTCTCGGCCAGGTGCAGAAAATCGCGGAAGAATACGGAAACGGCATCGTCCATCTGACCACCCGCCAGGGATTTGAAATCGAAGGCATCAAACTGGAGGATATGGACAAAATCAACGAAATGCTCCAGCCAATCATTGAGATACTGGATATCAACCAGGAAATTCCGGGAACCGGCTATCCGGCCTCGGGGACCAGAAATGTCAGCGCCTGCATCGGCAATAATGTCTGTCCCTTTGCCAATTACAATACATCCGAATTTGCAAAACGGATAGAGAAGGCCATATTCCCCAATGACCTGCATTTTAAGATTGCACTCACCGGATGCCCCAACGACTGCGGAAAAGTCCGCATGCACGACTTCGGCATCATCGGCATGACCATGCCCCAGTATGACCCCAGCCGCTGTGTCAGCTGCCAGGCATGTATCAAAGGCTGTAAGAGCCTCTCTGTAAATGCCCTGCGCATGGAGAACTACAAGATTATCCGGGACGAAGAAAAATGCATCGGCTGCGGTGTCTGCATCACCAAATGCCCCACCAGAGCCTTCACCAGAAGCCCGAAAAAATACTACAGGCTGACCCTCATGGGCCGCACTGGCAAGCGCAATCCCAGACTGGGCAAAGATTTCCTCGTCTGGACAGATGAAGACACCATTGTAAAAATCATTTTAAATACATACCGTTTCGTAAAAGAATACATTGACCCCAAAGCCCCCGGCGGAAAAGAACACATCGGCTATATCATCGACCGGGTTGGATTTACCGAATACAAAAAATGGGCATTGGAAGGCGTGGAACTTCTTCCGGAAACCCAAATCAATGAGTGTATCTACTGGAATGGCATCCATTTCGACTGATCCTGTAACCTGCCGCTGCGCCTCATTCCTCCGCCTTGCAGGCTGAAAATACTAGAGCGTGTCTTAAAACCATTCACGCCGCCCGCACGCCCCACTTTGCGGCACAGTTGACATAAAGCATTTTTAACACACGCTCTGAGAAGCCGCGGTACATATTTTCATAGCCAGAGTTTGGGAAGGATAAACAAAACGGTTTTGAGCTCCGTTTTGTTTATCCTTCCCAAACTCGTCACGTCTGCCCCCCTTTTCATGACCGCCGCATCACACCCCCAAGATCAATTATCCCCCCGGAAAGTCAGCGAATCATCCGTCATGTTCTCCACAATAGCCAGAGACTCCAAATGCACCCCCATATCGCGGATCATCTGTCCGCCTTTCTGAAATCCTTTCTCTATCACTACCCCTGCCCCTTCCAGCACTGCGCCGGACTGCTTTACAATTTCCATCAGCCCCATTAAGGCGCATCCATTGGCCAGGAAATCATCGATAAGCAGCACATGGTCCTGCTCTGTGAGAAATTTCTTGGAAAGAATCACATCATACACCCGTTTGTGGGTAAAAGATTCCACCTTTGCAATGTACATCTCCCCGTCCAGATTCAAACTCTGAGCCTTTTTTGCAAATATCACAGGCACGTCGAAATATTGGGCCGCAATACAGGCAATGCCAATCCCTGACGACTCAATAGTCAGGATTTTGGTAATCACGCTGTCAGCGAAACGGCGTTTGAATTCCCGGCCCAGTTCATTGATAAATGGAATATCCATCTGATGATTGATGAAACTGTCTACTTTTAATATATTGCCTGGTTTTACAATACCATCTCTGAGAATTCTGTCCTCGAGAAGTTTCATAACTTAATCCCCCCCTGTAATCTCTCCCGCCAAAATATACTATGACTGCGGGATTTTTCTCTATTTTACGACAAAGCAGGTGAACTGGCAATATATTTTTCCGGCTGTTCCTACTATTAAAATCGATTCATTTCGTGTATAATAGAAGAATCACGATGTAAAAAGTCCCACCAACATGTTTTCCAAAAAGGGGGAATCTGCATGAAATTAACTTTTATCGGTGCAACACACGAAGTTACAGGGAGCTGTTTTCTAATGGAGACGGACACTTGTAAATTCCTGATTGACTGCGGGATGAAACAAGGCCCCAGTGACTATGAAAATATTGAAATACCTGTAAATCCCGGTGACATTGACTTTGTTCTCCTCACCCACGCACACATTGACCATTCTGGTGACCTGCCGGCCCTCTATGCCAAAGGCTTCCACGGAAATGTCTATGCCACGGAAGCCACCTGTGACCTGTGCGACATTATGCTCCGTGACAGCGCCCATATTCAGATGTTCGAGGCAGAATGGCGGAACCGGAAAGGAAAACGGGCGGGGAAACAGGAATTCATTCCTGCCTATACCATGGAAGATGCTCTGGGGGTCCTGCAGAATTTTGTGGGATGTGAATACAACCAGATCATACATCTCAACCAGGAAGTTCAGGTGCGCTTTGTGGACGCCGGGCACCTGCTGGGTTCCTCCAGTATTGAAATATGGGTCAAAGATAAAAAGATCGTTTTTTCCGGAGATATTGGAAACCTGCAGCAGCCGTTGATCAAAGACCCTGTTTATATCCAGGAAGCCGATTATGTGGTCATGGAATCCACTTACGGAAACCGCAGCCATGGCCAGCGCATTGACTATGTAAAGTCCCTGGCAGAAGTGATACAGACCACCTTTGACCGTGGCGGGAATGTGGTCATCCCCTCTTTCGCCGTAGGGCGGACTCAGGAAATGCTGTATTTCATCCGGCAGATTAAAGAAGAAAATCTGATTCACGGCCACGATAATTTCCCTGTCTATGTAGACAGCCCTCTGGCCATAGAAGCCACCAGCATTTTCGGAGAACACCGTGTGGATTGTTATGATGAAGATGCTCAGGCACTGATTCAGCGGGGGGTAAATCCCATTAGTTTTACGGGTCTGAAAACCTCCATTACCGCCGAAGACTCCAGGGCCATTAATGACATCGCCCAGCCGAAAGTCATTATCTCTGCCAGCGGCATGTGCGACGCCGGACGTATCAAACACCATCTGAAACACAACCTGTGGCGGAGAGAATCCACCATTTTATTTGTGGGCTATCAGGCCACAGGCACTCTAGGAAGGGCGCTGGTGGAGGGCGCTTCCACCGTAAAACTGTTCGGTGAGGAAATTCATGTTCAGGCACACGTGCAGACACTGGCAGGAGTCAGCGGTCATGCCGATGAAAATGGACTGATGACCTGGGCCAGAGCCTTTGGACACAGCCCGAAACAATTCTTTGTGGTTCACGGAGAAGACCAGACAGCTGCTGACTTCGCCCAGAGGCTGGAGTCAGAATTGGGCTGCCCTGCCATGGCGCCTTTCAGCGGCACTGTCTATGACCTGGCTGCCGAAAAGTGCATCCACCAGGCCGCCGGGATACCTGCGCCGAAGAAACCCGCTGCCACACCTGCTGCCAAGAAAGCCGACAAGATCTTTGCCCGTCTGCTTTCCATGGGCCAGCGGCTGCTGTCTGTGATACACCAAAACGAGGGCGGCGCCAACAAAGATTTAAAGAAATTCGCAAACGAAATCCAGCAATTATGCGACAAATGGGACAGAGAATAGACGGCATGAAAAGGCGGCGGTTAAGATACCGCCGCTTTCAATGCCCTGGCCAGCTGATCCGGACAGGAAGTGCCCCGCCCGCTGCAGTCAATGCCGTCCAGACGTGATATCACTTCTTGAACCTCCATGCCCTCCACCAGTTTGGCAATTCCCTGGGTATTCCCGTGACATCCTCCGATAAACTGCACATGATGAAGTCTGCCCTCATTGATTTCAAATGTAATAGACTGAGAACAGACACCCTTTGTCTGATACATATTCATATTTCCGATCTCCTTTTACTGTGCCGCCCGCATGATACGCTGGGCCTCGAATATATTCTGTATGATTTTCTCCTGGTCCTCCTCTGTCACTTCTAAAAACTGGCATCCGTATTCATATGCATCCCCGTCCTTCTTGATGATACGAAGTACCTGACAGTACATAACAGACGGCGGCCTGTCCTCCAGCAGTTTTACTTTTAATAAGAATTTATCACCTTCGTGGTATTCGTCTTCTGTCCGGATACAGGCGCCGCCCACACTGATGTTTAACAATCTGCAGACCTTCTCTCCTGCCCCCAGTCCGCCAAAGGTGTTAATAGAAGCCTCAATATCTGTATCCAAGCGGAAAAAAGCACGGTCATTGTTCACCTTTTTAATGGACAGCGCCTCCACCTGCCAAATATGATTGTCCTGGGGCAGAATAAATCCCTCCATATGAACCGCTTTCCTCTCGTGGTCACTGTACCCCCGGATTTTCACATGAATAGATTCCGCTTCAGGTTCTGTTATATGAGAAGTTATCAGCTCAGAATATTGATACAGTTTCGCTGTATCTCTCTGCAGCCCCATCAATTTAGCTACAAAAAGCAGGCGGTCCTCAGCAAAAGTGGTGACTTCCACCCGCATGCCGGAATACATCTCGTATTCATCCATTCCCCTGGCTCTGCTGCTCTCCTGATTTTCCTGCCGCTTATCTTTTTTTCCAAACAGACCAAATAATCCCATAACGTCTCCCCTTCTTAAAACATATTGGAAAAATTATTCACGCCATTGTTCCATCTTTTCATTCGCCCACACCACCCTGTTGCGACCGGACCTTTTGGCATCGTACAGCATTGTATCCGCAATCTTCAGGCAGGCGTCATAAGAGCTGTCTTTCGGCGGAATCACCGTGACACCCCCTATACTGATGGTCACCCACTGGGCAGTGGCCGGATCATGAGGCATATGAATCTCCTCCACCGCCTGGCGGATTTTCTTCAGATGCTGGAACGCCTTTTCCGCGCTGTCGCCTACAAGAAACGCCACAAATTCCTCTCCCCCGTAGCGTGCCACAAAATCCGTGCTGCGCTTTAAATTAGAAGAGATCAATTTTGCAACACCGGCAATGACCTTATCCCCTGCGGGATGGCCAAAGGTATCATTGTACGCTTTAAAATGGTCAATGTCGAACATACAGATTGAGAAAGGAACCCGAAGGCGGGAGGCTTCTTTCCATTTTATCACGCTGTGGTAATCATGCTGCCGCCTGTTCGCAATCTTGGTCAGCTGGTCAGTCATGGATTGATATTCTACCTGCTTGCGGTATTGATACAGCTTAATATGTGTATTCACCCTTGCCTTTACGATCAATGGATGAAATGGCTTGGTAATGTAATCAACTGCCCCCAGCCTAAGACCCATCTGTTCATGCTGTATATCCGAAAGACTGGTAATCAGAATCACAGGGACGCTCTGAGTAATGATTTCCTCCTGGAGCTTTTTCAGCAGCGTAAAGCCATCCATCCCCGGCATGACCACATCCAGCAGAATCAGGGAATATCCGCCCGCACTTGCATAGGAAAGACCGTCTTCCGCTGTCTGAGCAATGGTAATATCATATTCATCATCCAGAATAGACTTCAATTGAGCAGCCTGCAGACGGCTGTCATCAACAATCAATACTTTTTCCACATCCACACTCCTCGCTTATGTTTCGTATCCTGCTACAGTTCTTCATTTTCATTAAACATTAAGTTTTACTCTATCAAATATTACCGAAACTGTCAAGATTTTTCTACCCTCTTTATATGATTTGAACAAGGCAGCGCTTAACAAAACAATGGCATTCTTTTAAATATAGCATAAATCTTAATCAGCCGGAATCTGTTTACCAATATTACAAAATTATTACTATTTTTAGCTCACCTGGCCGCCGCTTAACAGCAGAGAGACCCGGAAAATCTGGTCTTCATATTCTACCCTTGACATGCCATGATACTTTTCTGCAATACTTAATACAGAAGAAATTCCGATTCCTCTGCGGCCTTTCATTTTCGAAGAAAAAAACGCACCGTCCTGAGCTTGGTGTATGACCCCCTCGTAACTGTTTTTCACTGAAACCATAAGAAGCTCACCGCTTATCATTGAGAGTTCCAGCCAGATAAATCTGTCTGATGATACCATGCGTCTGCAGGCCTCCACCGCGTTTTCCAATAGATTCCCAAGGATGATACACAATTCCGTATCTGTGACGGGAATTTTTTCAATAAGAGACACTTGAAACGCTGTCTTTACATGCTCTTTTTCTGCCTGCTCTTTATAGTAGCACAATAAAGCGTTGACGGCTGAATTATCACAATAAACCTTCTCGCTTTGCAGAAAAGACAATTCACTGGCTTTCTCAAGATATCTTTCCAGGCCCTCCAGGTCTTTGTTCCTGGCAAAATTCCCCAGTACGAGAAAATGATGGCGGATATCGTGCCTGACACGGCTGGTTTCCTGGATGCGTGTCTGAAGAAGTCTCATATGCTTCTGCTGTGCCGTAATCTGAATTTCCGTCAAATAAAGTTTTTCCCGGAGCTCTGCGTTCCTGCTGATGGCAATAATCGTCCGCAGGAGAACGCCATAGGATGCAAAAGTCAGCATACTCCAGAAAACCGGGATTACAAAAAATTCATTTCCCGGATAGCTGGTATAGTTGGATATATCCGGTGCAATGACCATTGTGTAAATAAGGCTGTTGCAGCTAGGAATCACCCAGACCAGCCTCCATATAATCAGTGACTGGGTATAATCCAAAGCGGGACGCATAAGTTTTTTATAAAAAAGGCTGATCAGAGGAAAGGCTGCCAGGGAGAGGGCTGCCATGATATATGAAATTGCCCTGACAGATTCTTCCGGCATCCTGCCTGTGGCCATAAAGTAAATCTGGTAGGAAAAAAGCAGTACATTCTCAGAATAATTTTTAACCACAGTTATGATAAAAAAACTCTGGCTGAAAGTATAACTGCTGGCTGCACTGAAAATGAAAATCCCCGTGAGCTGGGACAGTCCGGAGAGTAAAACCTTCTGCATGGGCGTATCCGCCCCCAGATAAATACGGGAAGCAGCCAGCACAATGAGCAGATATACAGCGGCTGCAGTTAATATGATTGGCGGCCGCGGCGTTTTTATCTGGTCCCGGAATGCCAGATACAAGAGCAGGATGCATGGCACCACGAAGAGCAGGCTGTTGATCATATAAATGCCTGTCATATCCCAAATCCCTTTTCCTTTTTTGCATGACTGTCAAATATGTAATCCGCATATGTCTGCAGGACCTCCCGCCTGCGGGCAGCCGCAATGGGAATACATTCCTGGTTCTTAAGAAGGAAGGCCCTGTCTGTATAGGATTCAACAAAATCCATGTTTACCATACAGTTTCGATAACACCACAGAAAATTCGGATACGATGACAGCATGGGGCAAAAATCGTGAAACGACATATGAGAGCGGATAACACAGGAACCTGTGTGTACCTGAATATAATGGTTGGAGTAATCTGTGTAAATAATATCAGAAACCGGCACACGGGTCCAGTCCCTGCCCTCCTTCAATTCAATGTAGTGGGCCAGTCTGGACACCGACGATTCAAAATGGTCCAGAGCATCTTTCAAATACAGATATCCATAAGGTTTTACCAGATAATCCAGAACGTGCAGCCGGAAGGCCACAGGCGCATGTTCCCCACTGATTGTGGTAAAAATGATCTGGCATCTGGGGTCTCTTTTCTGCACTTTTTTGGCAATCTGAAGTCCTGTTGTCCGTTTCAAATAAATGTCAAGAAAAACCAGCTGATAGACAGTGCCTCCAACAGCTTTCAAAAAGGCATCCTCATCGGTAAATTTTTCAACATACATATATACGTTATGTTCCCTGCTGTATCGGGAAAGATAACTGCACAAAAGCTCAATATCTTCCGCGGAATCATCTACAATTGCCGCATTCATAACATATCCTCCTGCTAACAACAATTTTCTGAGAAACAGCATCCTTAATTATAAATGGTTCTTTCGCTGTTGTCCATATAAAACATGGTTGCTTTCACGAAACGTTTAGAGTAGAATAGAAAAAAAGCGAAAGGAGCCGTAATCATCATGCACGCCATTAAAACCGTTTCCCTTACAAAATATTACGGGCAGTCCAGAGGAATCATCGACCTGAATCTTTCTGTGGATGAAGGGGATTTCTTCGGCTTTATCGGCCCCAACGGGGCAGGGAAAAGCACTACCATCCGCACACTTATGGGCCTGATTGCCCCTTCCAGCGGAACTGCTGAAATCTTCGGCCTGGATATTGTGAAACAGAAACAGGAAATTCTTCCCTCCATCGGCTATATGCCATCTGAGGCTTCCTTTTACCGCAATATGCGGGCAGGAGAAATCATCCGGCTCTCCGCCAGCCTGCGGCATAAGAACTGCCGCAGGGAGGCAAAACGGCTCTGCAGGCGGCTTGCGCTGGACACGGAGAAAAAAATCGGCGAACTCTCACTGGGCAACCGAAAAAAAGTCTCTATTGTCTGCGCCCTCCAGCATAAACCCGCACTGTGCGTGCTGGACGAGCCCACCAGCGGGCTGGATCCTTTGATACAACGTGAATTTTATGCCATTTTAGAAGAAAGAAACGCCGAGGGCACCACCATATTCCTCTCCTCCCATGTTCTCTCCGAGATAGAGAGGTACTGCAGACACGCCGCCGTAATCCGCCAGGGAAAGCTGTTAATCTCAGACAGTCTGGAAAACCTGGGCCATACCGGTACAAAAAAAGTCACCATCCGCGGCGTCGACGCACCTCCGGCACTGGAGCACATGAAAGATATCAGAAAAAATGGCGATGCCATCAGTTTTTTATATAACGGCACACCGGATGTCCTTCTGAAAGCCCTGGCTTATCTGCCTCTCACGGATGTGGATATCTCTGAGCCGGACCTGGAAGAAGTTTTTATGCACTATTATTCCGAAGAAGGGAAAGATTTCACATGATACTTTTCAAACACGAACTGAGACAGGGAAGAAATACCCTCCTGATATGGTCTGGGGTGATTGCATTTATGCTGGGCATCTGCATTTTTATCTATCCCGAGATGAAAGACCAGATGGGAGATATCAGCGGAGTATTTGCCGATATGGGGGGCTTCTCCGCCGCTTTTGGCATGGACCAGCTTAATTTCGGTGAATTTATCGGCTTTTTCGGCGTCGAATGCGGAAATGTATTAGGACTGGGAGGCGCGTTCTTTGCCGCTTTGCTGGGTATCTCGGCACTGGCCAAAGAGGAAAAGGAACAGACCGCGGAATTTCTGCTGACACACCCTGTCACCCGGGAAAAAGTTGTACTCCACAAACTCTGCGCAGTACTTGCGCAGATTGCCATTCTCAATCTCCTGGCCATCTGCATTACCGCTGTATCCATTCTTATGATTAAAGAATCACCGGAGGCGAAAACCCTGGCATGGCTGTTTCTGGCCTATTTTATCCTGCAGATTGAGACAGCATCCATCTGCTTCGGCATCTCCGCATTCATCAGCCAGGGAGGACTGGGTATCGGGCTTGGTATGGCTGCGCTGTTCTACTTTTTGAATATTATTGCTAATCTGACGGAGCAAGCGGAATTTTTAAAATATATCACACCTTTTGGGTATACTGAAGGCGCAGATATCATTGCAAAGGGCAGCATTGATGTGAAATATCTCAGTGTGGGGCTGGTCTTGACTGCTGTGGGTATCGCTGCGGCATTTTATTGGTACTGCCGGAAGGATATTGTGTAAGAGGGGACTGCTTTAAAAGCAGCCCCCTCTTTACAATATCTTCCTATTTCCTATGCTTTAATTCGGTCTAATTCTGTAAGGTTTATTCCCGAAGCAGTCAGTATAATCTTTAATTCAATATACCGCTGTCTCATACGCATATACGCTTCGGAGTTTTCCTCACATACCTCCATATAGCTCTGCAGCCTTGAAAACTCTTCGATATTCTTTTGCATCATTTCCTTCTCAGTCGTTTCCAGCACCTCCATATGACCACCTTTTTCTGTATTATAAAAATCAGATTCTTCATTAAATTGCATTAATTCTTTTAAGCGTCAGGTTTTTCATTTCATATTTTTTCCATTTGATTGACTTATAATGCTTATTAAAGTAATTGTCATATACCCCCTTCCCTGCCCGCCTGTTTTTCACATAGTACTGCAGCATATTATTATTTCCCAGACTGTATCTGCATTGAAAGACTGCTTTCCACTTTCCATTCTTAAATTGATATCTGTCAAAATACGCGTATGTATTTCCTATCATTTCTCCCCATACCGCCTTGTTTTTCCCATTGTATTGAAAAGAAGACGCCGCTGTCCGGTTTGTAAACTCTCCCGCTTTTTTCACTTTTCCCTTTTTGATTGTGTACACTTCAAACACCCCATGGGCTGAGGGCCCAAAAGTCCCATCAGTATACACCAGCTCCGGCACACCTTTTTTATCTATATTGATGATATAAAACTTTTTCGTATACCCATCCATTCCTTTTTCTTTATACTTTTTTCTCAAAAACTTCTTATATAATGTCTTATAACCTGCCGCTTCCGCCGGCACTGCGGCGGCATATTCCACTCCTGTCAGCAGAAACAATGCCGCAAGTAAAAACAATACCTTCCTGATTGAAAACTTCTTCATAGCCTTCCCTCCTATATGTATGCGATTTTCTGAATGGAAATCTGCGAAGCGATTTTCTCCATATCTTCCATTACAAAGAACCCAGTTTCCTCCCGCATTGCCGCAGCCGCAGAAATAGCGCTGGCCAGTTTATGGGTCTCCGTAATAGAGAGCCCCCTCTCAAAGCCAATGGCAAATCCCGCAATCATCGAGTCCCCGCAGCCCACCGTATTAACCGCGTCAATCTTAGGCACAACAGCCCGGTACACTCCTTCGCCGCAGACCAGCAGGGAACCGTCTCCCCCCAAAGAAATCACCACAACTTCTATTCCTGCCTGGTGGATCTCTCTCGCCGCGGCAATCAGTTCTTCCTGAGAATCGCACCGGCTTCCCGTCAGCATCCGTATCTCGTCAATATTAGGCTTGACCATGGTTGGCTTTGCCTCTATACCCATATTCAGCAGCTTACCGCTGGTGTCCAGGATTACTTTCTTTCCCGCCTTTTTCGCCGCAGCCACGATTTCCTGGTAAGCGGTGCCGTCTAATCCTTTGGGAACGCTGCCGGAAATAGACACCACGCCGGCTTTTTGAACAAGCTGTTCATACTTTTCCATAAAAGCCTGAAACTCTGCTTTTGTAACCACAAACCCTGGCTCCAGAAACTCTGTCTGCTTCTGTTTCTGTGTATCCCAGATATTAATACAGGAACGGCTCTCCCTGTCAAGAAGATAGAACTCACTTTTGATTCCAAATTCCTTCAATGCATTGACAATATAACCGCCTGCATAACCGCCTGCCAGTCCCGTTGCCACAATTTCTGCCCCTGCAATGGCGGCCGGTTTGGACACGTTCAGTCCTTTTCCGCCTGGGGTGTAGGTACAGGAAACCACCCGGTTCACTTCCCCCTCCTGAAAACCGTCTACCACATACCGTTTGTCAATGGCCGCATTCATTGTCACTGTCAAAATCATAATGTTCCTCCCATCTGTACATTCATTTCTCTCAGCCGGCTGATCATCACCTCACCCACTGTCACCGCGTCCTCCACGGTGAGATAGTGGTCCGCCGCTTTATCCACCAGCATACGCGCCGTCCCGTCAAATTCATCGTCAGCAAACCAGATATTCAGCATAACCGGCCAGCGGCGCGCCGTCTGCCATGTCCAGATAATGCAGAAGCACCAGATGATGCCATTGATCTAGGGACTGCTGTATTTCTAGTAATATAAGTATACCACAAACCAATTTCTGATCACAGCTTTTTCACCGTCTTATGGGCGGGCAAATAATTGCAATCCACAAAGTGCCGGCATGTATTTTTTACACATTCCGGCACCCGCCTATTATAAGACAGAATTGTTAATAAAATATAACATATTTATTGAATCCCCATCCACAGGATATGTGAATATGTGGATAATGTGGATAACTTGGTGTATAACTCCAATTTCCTGCGTTTATGGCCCTTCTAAATGTGGATAACTTTTGGGACGAGCGGTTGAAATATCTACATTGTTTTACACACCTTTACATTTTCATATATTTCAACATATTCCAGTGCAGAAGCCGCTGCATTGGCGCCGTCCGCCGCAGCCGTGACGATCTGGCGCAGGGGTTTGGTCCGTATATCCCCTGCCGCGAAGATTCCCGGCGTATCCGTCCTGCAGTCCTCTCCTGCCACAAAATACCCGTTTTCATCTGTGGAAGCAATGCCCTCCAGCCCTTGATTATTGGGCACTACGCCGATTGCGATAAAGATTCCGTCCACCAAAAGTTCCCTGCTGCCTTCCTCTTTGTTATCCACATCCGGCTGAGTATGCCGTATCTTCACCCCTGTCACATGGTCCTCTCCCAGAATCTCATCCACCTGGCTGTCCCAGAGGATTTCCACATTAGTAAGCTCCATCAGACGGTCCTGGAGAATCCTTGCTGCCCGCAGCTGGTCTCTCCTGTGAATCAGATACACTTTCCGGCAGACCCTGGACAGGAAAATGGCATCCTCCACTGCCGCATCTCCCCCGCCCACAACAGCTGTAACTTTATCTTTAAAAAATGCTCCATCGCAGGCAGCGCAGTAGGATACCCCCATCCCCGCCAGCTCCTGCTCTTTCGGCACGCCCAAAAGTCTGGGATGAGCTCCGGCAGCAATGATGACTGTCGTGGACAGATATGTTTTCTCCTCCGTCACAATTCGAAAGAAACCGTCTTCTCTGTGAATTTTGCCGGCCTCACCCTGCTCAATACAAAGTCCCAGGCTCTTTGCATGATTTTCGAAAGCCTCCCCCAGTTCGATCCCGCTGATGTGAGAGATCCCCGGATAGTTATCCACTTCATAAGTATTCAGCACCTGGCCGCCGCTCACATAATTTTTTTCCAGCAGCACCGTCTCAAGCCCTGCTCTCACCCCGTAGATTCCCGCTGTAATCCCCGCCGGACCTGCTCCCAAAATAACCAGATCATATTTTTTACTCATAATTTCCCCTTTCCAAATTTGATACATAGACACGTCTTTTTTCCAATAAACTATACAAACAAGCATTATTACGAAAGGATTCCATGAAAAATAAGAAAATCCTTAAAATTACCTATATTTCACTGGCCCTGCTCCTGGTGCTGTGTCTGGGGATACTGGCAGGATACGGATCTAAGCACTGGGCCTTCAGCGAAAACGGACGTTTTCAAAAATTCGCTGACAATTTATTTCTGAAAGAAGTATCTGCCAATACCCTGAATCTCCACTATACACTGGCCCATCCGGAGGAATACGGCATTACAGACTATGTGGTCTCCCTGGGCAGTGTGTCCGTACGGCCCAATCCGGACCAGTATGAAACCATGGAACACTACATACAAACACTTCAAAATTTCAACTACAAGCGATTATCATCAGAAAACCAGATCGCCCTTGACATGCTGCTTCTCTATTTCACAACAGAAAAATCCTCCCAAAAATTCCACTACCTGGAGGAACCTCTGGGTGAATCCCTGGGGATTCAGGCACAGCTTCCCGTACTCCTGGCAGAATATGCCTTCTATGATAAACAGGACATTGCCGATTATCTGAAACTTCTCCAGACTATAGATACTTATTATGAAGAACTCCTGGCATTTGAACAGGCCAAGGCACAGCAGGGGGTACTGATGAGCGATGCCTCTCTGGAAGGTATTATAGCCCAATGCCAGGAATTTATTGCAGATCCCCAGAATAATTTCCTGGAAGAAGTCTTTCGGGACAAATTAACGGAATTTTCACAAAATACGGCCCCTCTTTCTAAAAAAGAAATTGAAGCCTGTGTGGATGCCCACAAACAGGCTCTCAAAGAGCATGTGATTCCTGCCTATGAAACCCTCATCCATGGACTAAAAGCCCTGAAAGGCAGGGGGACAAACGAAAACGGCCTGCGCCATTATCCCAACGGCCGCGCCTATTACCAGTACCTGCTCCAGAGCCAGGTTGGTGTGTACACAACCGTAGACGCCATCGAAAAACAGCTGTACACCCAGCTTATGGAAGATTATCAGGAACTGGGCAGCCTGCTGCGGGAAAAGCCATCCCTGGTCTCCCAGGTATACAACAATGATTTTACCATAGAATCCCCCCAGCAGGCCCTGAAATCCCTGGAAGCAGCATATGTCCAGGATTTCCCTGCCCTTTCAGATATAAACTACCAGGTAAAATATGTCCATCCCTCCCTGGCCGGATTTTTGAGCCCTGCTTTTTACCTGACCCCGCCTGCTGATACCCTGTCCCCCAACACCATCTATATCAATCAGGCCAGCCAGACCTCTGACCTGGAATTATTCACCACATTGGCCCATGAAGGATTCCCCGGACATCTGTATCAAGCACTTTATTTCCAGCAGAGCCGCCCTTTGGCCATCCGCAGCCTTATCAGTTTCGGAGGGTACGTGGAGGGCTGGGCCACTTACGTGGAATCTTTCGGCTCCCGGTATGCACCGGCTGACAGTGACCTGACCCGGCTCTTATGGCTGAACCGGTCTGTAAATCTGTGCATCTACTCCCTCTTAGACGTGGGAATCCACTACTACGGCTGGACTATAGACAATGCGGCGCAATATCTAAGACCCTTTGGAATCACCGACAGCAGTCTGGTACAGGACATTTTCCAGTCTGTGGTGGAAACCCCCGCCAATTATCTGCGCTACTATCTAGGAGCTCTGAATTTCACCCAGCTCTCCCAGGAAATGCAAGTAAAAGAGGGGACCCGCTTTGACATACGAAAGTTTCACAAAAAACTGCTGGAAATCGGCCCTGTACAGTTTCCTGTGCTGCGGAAACACCTGGGATTATAGAAATTTTGTAAAACCTTCCAGAATACTTTTTCAAGATTCGCTCTATCTTCTTTACAAAAGATTTGTTATAATGGCTGTAATAATTTTGAAGGGACAAAAGGCAGGCATTATGAAACGTGACAATTTACCACTGGAAATAACAGAAAAGAGCAAATCAAAAATCAGTATGGCCCTTTCCATCATAACCCTTCTGCTCCTCTCCCTGATTCTCACCCAGGTAGATAAGGCATTTGTAACCGCTGACAAGAAAGCCGCTTCCAATAAGGCCAGGGAAGAACAGCAGAAGGAAGCAGAGGATTCCCAGGAGACAACTACTTCCTCCGTCAATATTCTGGCTGCGGGAAACAATATATTTGACGACAATATCCTGCTCTCTGGCCAGGCGGATGCGGCTGCCTGGAATTACGACCAGCTCTACAGCCTCATCCGGGATCAGATTGGCCAGGCAGATCTGTCCATCGTCTCCCAGGAATCTGTACTCACCACTGACCATAATCTGACCAGCGCAGGCCCAGTTTATTCCACCCCTGCGGAAGCCGGCACAGCCCTTGTCAATGCGGGCTTTGATATCATTGCCAGCGCCACGGACCATGTAGACGACTTTGGTTCGGAATACATGAACCATATGCTGGAATTCTGGCGTTCTTCCTGCCCGGATACTACGGTTTTGGGCGTCCACAATTCCCAGGAGGATGCGGACAGCATACGGGTCATTGAGAAAAACCAGATTAAAATTGCCTTTTTAAATTATACATTCGGAAGCAGCACTGGTTCTGCCAAAAATGAGCAGCCTTTCCTGGTGGATTACCTGGAAAGGGAAAAGGTAACAAACGCCATCACTCAGGCCAAAAGCATCAGCGACTGTATCATATTCCTGGCCCATTGGGGCACGCTGGATAACGCTGTCCCCAACGAATATCAGAATCAATGGGCACAGTTTCTGCTTCAGCAGGGGGTAACCGTACTAATCGGCACCCATCCCCAGGTTCTCCAGCCATATCATATGCTTTCCGACGCCAATGGCAACGAAATGCTGGTTTACTATTCTCTGGGAAATCTGGTCTCAGGTGCCCAGTCATCGCCGCAGCTTCTGGGCGGCCTGGCAAAGTTCACCCTTGAGAAAACCACTTCCGGCGAAACCAGCACCGTGAAAGTTACTGCCAGCGCCTTAGACCCCATCGTCATGCATTATTCAGAAAATATGAATATATGTAATGTATATCCCCTGGCCGCGTACACAGACACCCTGGCCCAGAGCCACGGAGTCCTGGCTTTGGATTATTACTCCACCATGGAGGTGTCCTCTCTGCAGAACCTTTTTAACTACATTATGAATCTTCCGGTCACCCCTTCCGGCGGGCTGAATCTGCTGGATTATTCTTTCAACCCGGATACCACTTTGAGCGGTCCTGACGGCAGTATCTTATACCCTGGCGAAATCGAGGCCGCCAACTCATCCGACGGCTCCCTGGGCACTCTGCTTCAGGTAATGTCCGGTGAAATTTCTGTCTCATCGCAGAATTTACAGACCGAATAACTTTTTGGCATTGGCGCTTGTCACATCCACCACCTGGTCATAGGATATCCCTTTTAAATTTGCCAGTTCTTTGGCGATATAGGGAAGATTCAGCGAAGAATTCCGTTTTCCCCTGTTGGGAACTGGGGACAGATATGGACAGTCTGTCTCCAGCACCAGCTGCGTAAGGGGCGCATATTCAGCCACCTCTTTCAGCTTCCTGGCATTGGAAAAGGTTATCACTCCTCCTATTCCCAAAAAAAGCCCCATATTCAAATATTCCCTGGCGATCTCCACCGAATAGGAAAAACAGTGGATAATCCCCCCATACATTTCCCCCGCCCTCAGCTCTTTCATCATCTGCAGGGTATCTTGTGCCGCATCCCGGCTGTGTATGATAAACGGTTTCTTCTCCTGTCTGGCAATCTCCATCTGCGCGCAGAACCATTCTTTCTGCACCTGATGGCTTTCTTTATTCCAATGATAGTCCAGCCCGATCTCTCCAACGGCCACAGCCTTTGGATGGCACAAAAGCCGGCGTATCTTCTCCAGAACCTGCCCGTCCATATCCCCAACCTCATCCGGGTGCACACCGATAGCTCCATATACAAAGGGATATTTTTCCATCAGGCGGACCGTATCCTCTATACTCTCCACTGTAGAACACACATTAACCACTGACTCAACACCAGAATCCTGAAGAGAATTAAGCAGCTCCTCCCGGTCTTCATCAAACGCTTCATCGTCGTAGTGCGCATGGCTTTCAAAAATCATAACTTCTCCTTCCACATCTAAATAGGTATCTGTCTTTATTCATTAATTCATTGTAACAGATATTCCCAGGAAAAAGTATTGTAAATTCTCAAAAAAAACGTTAATATTATTATCATATATACATACAGGAATGCATCTGAACATTCATTTACGCCAAAAGGAACTGCGGGAAAATAACTGACGCAGTTCCAAAACAGGAGAAATCATGAGATTAAAAGCACTGGCAAAAATCAATCTGGGACTGGATATTTTAAGAAAACGGGACGACGGGTATCATGAAGTCCGAATGGTAATGCAGACCATACAGATGTATGATATTCTTGATATCTACAAATGTTCCCAGCCTGGCATTCATTTAAAAACCAACCTTCCCTATGTTCCCACTGACCAGCGGAATCTGGTGTATAAAGCCGCCAGTCTGCTTATGGAAGAATTTCATATTAAATGTGGACTGCAGATTGCTTTAGAAAAATTTATCCCTGTATCCGCGGGAATGGCAGGGGGAAGCTCTGATGCGGCTGCCACCTTAATCGCAGTGAACCGTTTGTTCCATCTGGGACTTTCCAAAGAAGATTTAATGGCGAGAGGCCTGGCAATCGGGGCTGACGTGCCTTACTGCGTCATGCGCGGCACAGCCCTTGCAGAAGGCATTGGGGAAAAGCTCACCATGCTGCCCCCTGCCCCGGGATGCTATGTACTCATCGGCAAGCCGCCCATCAACGTTTCCACCCGGCAGGCCTACGAATCGCTGAATCTGTCTCAAATCCAGCATCATCCGGATATTTACAGTCTGGTGCAGGCGATCCGGGACTACGATTTGGAAGCCATGCTGCCCCACATGGAAAATGTATTCGAACCAGGAATTATCAATGAATATCCTGTCATCGGGGAAATAAAAAAGCTAATGCTGGAAAACGGTGCCCTTCACGCCATGATGAGTGGAAGCGGCCCTTCTGTATTCGGCATCTTCCGTTCCCGCTCAGCTGCGGGAAGAGCCGCCGGCATACTGCGGAAAAGCCAGCTGGCCCGCACGGTCTTTACCACCCGGCTGTTCAACACTGCACAGAGACCGCCTGCACCGCCGTCATCCTCTGCTTAATAGAATAAGAAATAAAAAACCGCGCATACTAAAAGAGATTCCTTCGGGTATCTCTTTTTTTGTACCAGAAGCCGCCTTTCACAGAACAATTTTACGGAGGTATGACATGGACACTTGCGAAACTCCCGTTTCTGACAGCCTGCGGGCCAATGAAGATTATATCCGCAGCCAATTAGACAAATGCGACGACATTGTAATCCGCCCCATGCGCCTGGGTGACAGCCGTAAAGTAGACTGCCTGGTGGTCTATATCGAAGTCGCTGTGAGCAACATGATGCTGGAGGATTCTGTCATCGGAAAGCTGATCAATCATTTCTGGGAAATCCCTCCCTCTCAGATGAAAGAATTCCTGGAATACAATTCCCTGGGCATTTCTGACGTTTCGGAACTCCCCACCATGGAAGCCGCTATGAGTGCCATGCTGGCCGGCAATGCCATTTTCTTCATGGATGGCTTTAACCAGGCCATCAAAATATCCAGCAAGGGATATCCCAATATGGGTGTTACCCAGGCCGACCGGGAGAAAGTGCTCCGCGGCTCAAAAGAAGGGTTTTCTGACTCAGTAAAAACTAATTCTGCCCTGATACGCAAACGCCTTCGGGATACCCGCCTGAAAATTGTGGAAGTATACAGCGGTGTACGCTCCAATACCCTGATGCATCTTCTGTATGTGGAAGACCTGGCATCTGAAGAATTGCTGGAAACCATCAAGAACCGCCTGGCCTCCTTCGAAATTGACGGTGTAATGGACAGCGGCATCGTACAACAGCTGTCTGAGGAAGTCTGGTATTCTCCTTTCCCTCAGTTCCAGACCACGGAAAGGCCTGACAGAGCCTCGGCGGAACTGCTGAACGGGCGGATTGTCTTGATCTGTGACAACTCTCCCACTGCACTGATTCTGCCCACTACCTTTCACAATTTTATGCAGGCCAGTGAAGACCGTTACCAGCATTTTGAACTGGTGTCCTTCCTTCGCTGTCTCCGCTACGCAGCCATGCTGGCGGCAACTTTGCTCCCCGGCCTGTATCTGGCTGTCACCCGTTTTCACACCCAGGTACTTCCCACCAACCTGCTCCTGTCTTTTGCCGAAGCGCGGCAGGGGGTGCCCTTTTCCAGTATTGTAGAACTAATCTTTCTGGAACTGTCTTTTGAGCTGATAAGGGAAGCCGGTGTGCGAATCCCCGGTGAACTGGGCAATGCCATTGGGCTTGTCGGAGGGCTCATCATTGGACAGGCCGCCGTAGAAGCCAACCTGGTCAGCCCCATCGTGGTTATGATGGTGGCCTTGACCGCTCTTGGCTCACTGGCCATCCCCAACGAGGAATTCTCGGCGCCATTTCGGCTGCTGAAATACGTATTCATATTTTTAGGCGGTTTTCTGGGAATTTTCGGCATTTTACTGGGAATTTATGGTGTGATCAATCACCTGGCAGGTCTGAAAAGTTTCCAGATTCCCTATTTAATGCCATTCGTGGGCAGAAATCTGGATAAAAGACAAGGCGATGGCATCCTGCGCTGGCCTCTTCGTTTCATGAACCGCCGCCCCATTTTCGCCAATGAAAACCAGCGGATACGCCTGAAAGGAAGGTAACTCTTTATGTTTGCTGACAACCACAGAATCTCCCACAGACAGATGATACGCCAGCTGATCTTAAGCCTGGTGGTTCCAATCCTGCTGTGCCTTCCGGGAACCCATCACATTTTAGGGGCCAATGGACTGCTGGGCATCCTGGTGAATTTTATCATTTACTATTTCGCAATTATCCTGCTTATCCGCATTGCCCCCGCTTACCAGGACCTGCAAAAAACACTGGGAACTTTCCAGAGCCGCTGTATCGGGCTTCTCTACCTGGTGCCGCTGGTTCTCACAGGCGCCTATCTCTTGTCCACAGCCGCCAGCCTTGCCTGCACTTACCTTATCAGCGGCATTCCCAAATGGCTGGCCAGCCTGTTGATTCTTGCCGTCTGTGCCACAGGCAGCCATATGGGTCTGGAAAAAAGAGGACGCATTGGGGAAGTCTCCTGCGGCCTGATTATAGGCGCTTTTTTGCTCCTGTACCTGCTGGCGTGTTTTCAGGGAAACAGCACTTACCTTAACAGCCCCGTCCAGGGAACCTTAAGGTGGCAGGACAGCCTGGACAGCATATACGGTATTTTCTGTGCCCTGTCCTTCCTGGGATTTCTGCCTTTTCTGCTCCCACGGGTAACTAAGCCTAACAGCTCCGGGAAAATGATTTTCTACGGTGTCCTGTTCCTGGGCGCAATGCTGGCCATTGCCCTGGTTCTCGCCCAGGCTGTCTTTGGCTGGGAGCGGCTGATAAGGGAAGAATTTCCCATCCTTCCCCTGATGGCGGGAACCGACCTGCCCGGGGATGTGCTGGCAAGATTCGATGTGCTGTGGATTTCCCTTCTCATTTATGGACTGTTCTTTTCTCTGGGAAGTATCTTTTTCTATGGAAGCCATATTCTGGAACAGGTAAATTTCCAGCCTCTGCGCCTGTGGATTCTGCTTCTTGTCTATGGGATTACTCTCAATCCTGCTGCCGGCTATCCCATTGACGAATATTTCGGCTGGCTGCTGGTATGGGTTATCACGCCTTTGATGCTGGCTCTCACTTTCTATGTAAGTATCTGGTATAAAAGCAGGAACAAAGGGGGTGCAATACAAAAATGACCCATACGCCAAATAAATATGGAATGGTTTTTATGCTGGCCGTCTGCCTGGCAGTTCTCCTGTGCGGCTGCAGCGGTGTGGACCCTGAGAAAAGACTGTACCCGCTGGTCATGTCTGTGGACTATAAAAACAGCCAGTATCTGGTCTCCTACGGCATGGCCAGCCTGCCAGAGGCCACTGGGCAGGACAAGCCGCAAGAGGGTGAAGATGTCACCGGAGTCTCCCTGTCCGGCCGGAATTTCCAGGAAATTGACAATGAATATGACAAGAGTCAGGAAAAATACCTGGACATCAGCCATCTGCAGGTGCTAATCCTCAGCGAAAACTTAATCCGCCAAAACCAGTGCGCCCCTTTGTTTAATTATCTGAAAGGAAATCCTCTGGTGGGAGAAGACCTATATGTGTTCCGCGCTTCAGACGTAAAAAAGGTAATGTCATATACTGGTGAAAATAACCAGACCATCGGAGAATATCTGGTGGGGATTTACGAAAACCGCCCCTATTATCAGAAAAAATCAGGGGTCACCCTGCGCCATGTGTACAACAGCTGGTATGGGCAGGAAGGACTTCCCTCCCTTCCGCTGATTAAACTCAAAGAAGATGGGCCATACTTATAAGATGATATGCAGCAAAAAATGGAGGCCCAGATGATTAAACAAAGAAAAACTACTGTACCGTCCAGATGGCTTTTGCCCCTGCTGGCCGGGATGCTGATTACTATAGCGGTATATTCCCCTTCCTATATAAAAACACCCGTATACGCCTGGTGGGGAACCATGTACCCCCAGTACTGTTTTTCCCAGAATGCAGACAGCTCAGAAGAATCTGTACCTATAAAGATTGATTTTCGGTGGTTGCACATAAAATAAAAGAATGATAGAATGTAACTTGATAGAAAGGGGAATCAATCAATATGAACATGGATTTGACTGAAGCCCCCATCGGTGTCTTCGACTCCGGTGTGGGCGGGCTGACTGTGGCCCGGGAAATTATGCGCAATCTCCCTGCCGAACATATTGTATACTTTGGCGATACGGCCCGGCTTCCCTATGGGAGCAAATCCAGGGACACCATCCTGATGTTCTCGCGGCAGATTATCCGCTTTCTTCAGACACAGCATGTGAAGGCAATCGTGGTGGCATGCAATACTGCCAGTGCCTTCGCCCTGGATGAAGTAGCTGGGGAAAACAACCTGCCCATGATCGGCGTGGTAAAGCCCGGCGCGCGGGTGGCCGCCCAGGTAACTTCCAACAAGCGCATCGGTGTGATTGGCACGGAGGGAACCACGGGGAGCCACATTTACCGGAATTATATCCAGGACATTGACCCGGAAATCACCGTGATCGAGAAACCCTGCCCGCTTCTGGTTCCGCTTGTGGAAGAACGCTGGATACATGACTCTGTCACCCGCCAGGTGCTGGAGAGATATCTGGCAGGGCTGCAGGAACAGCAGGTGGATACACTGGTACTTGGCTGTACCCATTATCCATTGCTGCGCTCTATTGTAGGCGAGATCATGGGCAGTGCTGTGACCCTGGTAAATCCCGCCTATGAGACTGCACTGGAGTTAAAACAGCTGCTGGCGGCCAGGAACTTGACAAATCCCGGAACAGATAAAAAGGAATTTCCTTATCGGTTCTTTGTCAGCGACCTGGCTGATAAATTCAAAGTTTTTGCCAACAGCATCCTTCCTTACGATGTAGAGATGACGCAGAAAATTGATATTGAAAATTATTAGAAAGGAATCAACCGATGACAAAAGATGTATTAGTGAGTGTCACTGGACTGCAGCTGATGGGCGACGAACAATGTTCCGGCCCCATTGAAATGGTCACCGTGGGAGAATATTTTTTCCGGGACGGCAAACATTTTATCCGCTACAGCGAAGCATATGAAGGATTTTCAGGAAACACTGTCAATCTGATAAAATTCAGCAAAGACTCTGTGGAAGTCCGGAAAAAAGGAGTCACTAACGTACATATGGTTTTCAATCCTCAGAAAAAGAATATAACCTTTTACCAGACTCCTTTCGGCAGTATACAGATGGGAATTACCGCTACTAATGTCCAATGTGAGGAAACCGATGAAAAGATTGACATTCATGTGGATTACTCCCTTGAATTAAACGAAGAGCCTTTTGCTGACTGCTACATTCAGATGAACGTACAGCCCAAATCCTCACCCGATTTTTCCCTGACAAATTAAGGAGGCAGACATATTATGAGTATACATATTACAGCTGAAACTTTTGAAGAACAGGTAATAAAGTCAGAAAAACCGGTTCTGGTTGATTTCTATGCCGTCTGGTGCGGTCCCTGCCAGATGCTGGCGCCTGTGATTGAAGAACTGGAAAACAGCCGGGATGATTTTCTCGCTGTAAAAATTGATGTGGACCAGGAACCCGCACTGGCACAAAGGTTTTCCATCACTGCAGTGCCCACACTCCTGTTATTTAGAAACGGAGAAAATGTAAAACGTGTCAGCGGCTTTCTCTCCAAAGAAGCCCTGGAGCAATTCATTGATGAGGTATAAAGAATGAAAATAACGCTGAATCCTGACGAAAATGTGGTGCAGACCATCCGGGACGGACTGGAAAAGACAGGAGGGTACTGTCCCTGCCGTCTGGAACGCACCGAAGAAAATAAATGCATGTGCAAAGAGTTCCGCCAACAGATTGAAGACCCAGAGTTTGAAGGATACTGCCATTGTATGCTGTACTATAAAAATAAATAATGCAATGATATCAAAAGAGCATTCCAGCCGCAAGCGTATGGCCGGAATGCTCTTTTTACGATTTTCTCAAACGGGCGAAAAAGCCCTTTTTCTTCACAGGTGTCTCCAGTGCTCCCCGCACCCCTTTCACGCCAACAATATAAATCCCGCTGACCTGGGCTTTCACTTCTTTCTTCACCGGAATCAACTCAAAAATTTTCTCATCACTGATCAGTGTCATAATCTTCGGCCCCACTTTTGCCTTCACCACCGGCAGCTTCATCCGCCTCATCATCTTCGGTGTCTGGTCTATGACCATCTGGGGCAGTCCGGCTTCCTTCAGGGGCATTCGTTTCTTATCAATAACCAGCATGGAAACGGTCTGCTTGGACGCCTCAATCTGTGCCTGCTGTGCCTCTTGTTTCTTCTGAGCCTTCTTTCCCAGAAAATATAGAACAGCCAGAACAACTGCAAGTATAATCACAATAATCAGCAGCACCATCCAAAGTTTCATCTCTCTCCTCCTCGTTTTTTGCGTTTCTACTTTATTCTAGCATTCTTTTCCATAAAACGCAAATAGAAAGTTGAAAAAGTTCGAATCTATGATATAATGAAAACAGTGCCAAAAATCTTATCAACAGGGCAACGGCATGGATACGCTTTAATATGAATGAAAGATACACTTTGCTGCATACGATGAACAAAGGATAAAAGGAGATTAACTCGGATGGAACAAAATGAGCAGCTTCTCAGCTATGATGAGAGGAGAAGGCGTGCCTTAGTCATCCAGCGGGAACGCCGGGAAGCGCAGGTGCGCAGAAATCTGCGCATCTTAACGGGTGTCATCATCACAGTCCTGACAGCTGTAACAGCTGCCGGCATACATACAATTACGAAAAAAACCGGTGTCAAACAGAGCGGCCGGCAGGAGGCCGCCGCGGTACATGTCCAGCAGCCGGAAAAACAGCAGAAAGTAGAAAGTTCTGACATTCTCACGAAAGCAGATAGACTGGCCGCTATGTACGATTATGATGCTGCCATCTCTCTTCTGCAGGAACAGCCAGACTATTCCTCTGACACAGAAATGCAGCAGCGGACAGCCCAATACCAAAGCGAAAAAGATTCCTGTGTTTCCTGGCCAATCGAGGAAGTCACACATGTATTTTACCACACCTTGATTGTAGACCCTGCCAGAGCTTTTGACGGAGATTCCAAAGAAGGCGGCTACAATCAGGTCATGACCACTGTAGATGAATTTAACAAAATCACACAGGCCATGTACGAAAAGGGATTCGTCATGGTCAGCCTGAAAGATATGGCATCGGTAAACACCGACCAGGCCGGAAACCACACTATGCAAAAGGGGGAGATCCTGCTTCCTCCTGGCAAGCAGCCATTTGTACTCTCCCAGGACGATGTCAGTTATTATCACTACATGGATGGCGACGGCTGTGCCCGTAAACTGATTGTAGACAAAAACGGGGATATCAAAAATGAATATGTTCAGGCTGACGGAAAAGTAGTTGTGGGCGACTACGATATGGTCCCATTAATCGACCGCTTTGTGGAAGAACATCCTGATTTTTCCTACCGGGGTGCCAAAGGCATCCTGGCCCTGACCGGATACAACGGCGTACTGGGTTATTATACAGACATTGCCTATCAGACCCGGGAAGAACTGGATGAAAATCAGATCAAATATCTGGACGAAAATCCGGACTTTGATTATGACCAGCAGGTGGCGCAGGCCACAGAAACAGCACAGGCTTTGCGGGAAGATGGCTGGGAATTCGCCAGCCACACATGGGGACACATCAATGTGGGCCAGTGTACTTTGGAAAATCTGCAGACAGACACCCAGAAGTGGCTGTCCTACGTGTCGCCCATTATAGGCGGTACGGACATCATTATATTTGCCTTCGGATCAGATATCTGCGGTGCTGAAGATTACTATGGAGATAAGTTTGATTACCTGAAAAGCCAGGGATTTGACTACTACTGTAACGTAGACTCCAGCCAGTACTGGGTACAGTTCCGCGATAATTATCTGCGCATGGGCCGCAGAAATCTGGACGGTTACCGGATGTACTATCATCCCGAACTGCTGGCGGACCTTTTTGACGCGTCATCCGTATTTGACCCTGCCCGTCCTACTCCAGTTCCCCCTATGGGCTGACACAAATATCAGCCACTTAGTATCCGAGTATCTACGAAACAGTGTACTAAGAATAACCAATGTACATACTGGGGAAAATATTATTACAAAATTGATTAAGCAAGCAAACGAGGAGATTATTATGAAACGAAAATTATGTATGTTACTTCTGTCCCTGTGCATAGCCTGTACGGCTGCGGGCTGCGGCGGCAAAGATTCGTCTTCCGACAAATCAGCGGATAAAGCCGCTTCCCCCGCTTTCGAGGGCAGACTTGTCTCCACATCCGAAAAGGAAGTGGCCAAAATCGTAGAATTAGGCGAATATAAAGGTCTTTCGGTGGACAAAACTATTGAAGATGTAACAGATGACCAGGTGGAATACCAGCTGAGCATAATACTGAACAGCTCCACTGTGGAGGTGGAAGACCCAGAAGCCCAGGCGGCCAGCGGTGATGTGGTAAACATCAATTACAAAGGCACGCAGGACGGGGTGGCTTTTGATGGCGGAACAGCCGATGACTATGACTTGACTTTGGGAAGCGGAAGTTTTATTGAGGGATTCGAAGACGGACTCATCGGCGCGAAAAAGGGAGAAACCCGGGAACTGAACCTGACCTTCCCTGAAGATTATACCGACCCAGACCTTTCCGGGCAGGATGTGGTATTTACCGTGAAAGTGAACGCCATCAAGCGGGTTCCCGAATTCTCAGACGAATGGGTAAAAAATAACAGCGAATACGAAAACACAGAAGAATACAAGCAGGGCATCCGGGAGGATCTGGAGGCAAGCAATCTGTTCAACGCGGACTCCAATGTTAAAAATGAGGCGTGGAATCAGGTTCTCACCAACAGTAATGTGAAAGAATATCCTGACAAAGACCTGGACACTGCCCTGGAGGAATATAATGACTCCATCAAATCCTACGCGGACCAGATGGGACAGTCTGTAGAAGAATTTTTAAAAGCGCAGAACATAACCAAGAAACAGCTGGAAGAAGAAAGCAAGCAGTACGCCCAGTATAAGCTCAAACAGAACCTGGTTGTACAGGCAATCATGGATAAAGAAGGGTTTTCCCTGGAAGATGAGGGATGCCAGGAATCTGTCGCAAAGATGGAAAAAGACTATGGCATAAGCCTGGATGACATGATTGAACAGTATGGAGAGAACACCGTAAAGGAAACCGTAGCCCTTACCAGAGTCATGGACTATATTATAGAAAACGCAAAAGTCAATACCGTAGCCGGTTCTTCCGACGGAAAAGAGGGTATCCTTGCAGATGAGGACGAAAATGAAACAGAGAATACGGAAGAATAAAAGGGAATCCCGCTTTGCGGGATTCTTCTGCCGAAGGGCGAAAACGGCGGCAGCGGATATCCCCCGCAGGATTCCATTGGCGCTTCTGGCACTGTCTCTGGGTCTGCTCCTGGGTCTGCCTGCAGACATTTATGCCCTGGACGAAGAACATATAATGCCAGCAGATACCCTGGACAGTGCTGTGGAGCCCCAAAGCACCATTCAGGACCCCAGCATATCTTCTGACACAGCAGAACCCACGCCGGACCCCTTCCCGACCTCCTACTATCTGCCTGTTGAATCTAACGAAATTCCCGGATGGCCTCAGGGTCCCCAGGTACAGGCAGAGTCAGCGGTTTTGATGGATGTGGACTGTGGAATCTGTCTCTACGAAAAAAACAGCCGCCAAAGACAATATCCGGCAAGTATAACGAAAATCATGACCGCATTACTCACCGCAGAAAATGCCAGACTCTCTGAAGTGGTCACGTTCTCAGAAAACGCCGTCTATGGCATTGAACCGGACAGCAGCCATATCGGCATTACCGCAGGAGAACAGCTCACTGTAGAGGAGAGCTTATATGGCCTGCTTCTGGCCTCCGCCAACGAAGTGTCCATGGGTCTCGCGGAACATGTGGCCGGCTCTGTGGAAGCATTCGTGGAAATGATGAACGAAAAAGCCCAATCCCTGGGATGCCAGGACACTCATTTCGTCAATCCCCACGGACTGCACGATGAAAATCATTATGTCACCGCCTATGACATGGCGCTGATTGCCAGAGCCGCTTATCAAAATCCCACATTTCGCAAGATTGCAGGTACTGCCGAGCATGAGATTCCTCCCACAAACCTGCAGAAAGAAGCACGTTATCTGGTAAATAATCATAAACTGTTATCAAACAGTTCCATGTACTACGACGGATGCCAGGGCGGAAAAACAGGATTTACCGACCAGGCATTGAACACACTGGTCACCTTTGCCCAGCGGGACAACCGTACCTTCGTGTGTGTGGACCTGAAAACAAACGGAACTCCCATCTATGCAGATACCGGCGCTATCCTGGATTACGGATTCACCAATTTCTTCTGGACACAGACTGAGCTAAAAACCCCAGTGGACTTTGAAATCCCCCTCATCAGCCAGGAATACCTGTTTTACCATTGGAAAAATGCAAAATGGACTGAGACACATTCACCGGGAAAGGTTTTGCTGCCCCGGGAAGCCTCCACATCTGATTTAACCGAAAAAACAGCCATGGAACCGAACACAGCCGGCCCATGGCGCATTGCGAGCATGTATTATTATAACGGACAATATGTGGGGCATTCCTATCAATACGAAAACCCACTGCTGAAACAATTATTACGTTGATTTTTTATGGAGCCGTCTTTTGGCGCAGAGAAGTTCCTTCTTTTCCCGGATCTTCTTTGCGTCATTTGCGTCTGTAAGAGAAACGGTCTTCACAGCATAAAACTTTCCCTCATCCGTCTTCTTCATCCGCACTTTGCCCTTTAAATATCCGTGCTCCGGGCATGTGGAAATACTGAAATAATTCCTGGAATTCACAGAAAACCATCGAATCTTCTTCTTAGCCGGTTTATGGCACAGAGGACAGCGGGTGCTGCTCACCTCCCGGTCCCCGGTAGCGGCTTCCTTGCTCTGAAATTCTCTGGAAATGTACTTTTCATAATCTTCATAGTATATATGAATCTCTTCATTCTTGCACTTTGGATTCTGATATACATCAATGGAAAAATTCCTGTGTATACATTCCTCCTCAATTTTCCCAAATATTTTTGCCGCATAGCGCGCATCCGCCAAAGCCCTGTGAAACGTCTCGTTCTTCTTGATTTTCAAAAAGTCAACGGCATATTCCAGAGATTTGCGCGATGAATCGTTTTCATACTGCAAATTAAATAATTTCTGTATATCATAGTATTCTATAGGCCCAGGCAGCATTTCTTCCATGTCATAGTACTTTAGATTCCTCTGTAACTCCAGCAAATCCTGGTTTCCCCAGCTGCAAAATCGATAATCCCCTCCACACCACTGGAAAAATCGGTAAACCAGGTCCGGAAACGGCATCCCATTGGCCAGACTTCTGTAATCCATATGAATGATCTCACGGGTATGGCTGTGAATCCAATGGTACACCTGTGGCTTGACAATGCCGTGGAATTCATCCACGATTTCCCGGCTGCTATTCAGTTTCACCGCACCGATCTCAATAATCTCAAAGGGCAGGCGTACATCCTCTTCCTGCTTCCCCCCCGGACATTGATTCCATTCCAAATCAAAAACAATATACTTCATAGTTACTATTGTACATGATTCCCGGGCAGAGTGCAACAAAGAGTGAACAATAACACTTTTTTACGTAAATTCTTTCCAGAATTTTTTCCAGAATTGTTTTTAGGAATTTTTTTGCATTTATTTTGGTATCTATTTTTTGCATCGTATAAAAATTTTTAGTAGGATCAAGAAAATACGGGAAAGAAGCACAGGACGAAGGATAGAAAGGAGTACAGGAAAATGGAAGAATTGTATGAAATTATGCGGGATTTACTGGAATTGGAGTATAACCAGCAGTCATTGCTGCACATCCTGAATATGTTAGAGCATACATACAGCAAAAACCCAAAAAAGGAAGCCGCCCTGGTTTCCAACGCCGCCGGATACTATCTGACGAATCTGCAAAGAGAGCTGCGGGCAGTTATCGGACGGATGGATAGATATCTGGCTGAGAACGCGAAGAAAAGATGAAAAAATGGCAGCTGCATGATGGAAATGTTAAATGCGGCTGCCTATTCCTTGGGATATTTGGTTCTCACATTGCTGGCCCCTGTAATATAATCCATGGACACATTATAAAATCTGGCCAGAATCATAATGTTGTCAATGGGAATCCTGATCTTTCCGGATTCATAGTCTGCATAAGTCCGCTGGCCCACATGAAGCAGATCAGCTACCTTTTGCTGTGTCAGGAAACGTTCCTCCCGGATTTCCCTGATTCTCTCATTGTATTTCATATACTTCACCTCTTGAAAGCACGGCTGGCAGCCGCCTTAGATTAGTATAAGAAAAAATCGAGAATACATTGACAAATAGAGTTATAAACTCTAAAATATATATTATGAATGTTTAAAGTCAATTTAAAAAACCAGGAGGAACGACTAATGAGCAAAAAACTAATTACCCCAATGCTGCTTGCAGTGCTATTAACTGCCTGCAGCCTTCATTATGGCATGACAGCGTCTGCTTCGGAAATCGACGGCACTCCCTCCCCTGTCCCAGATATAGCATCTGCGGCAGATAACGCTCTGTATTGGATCGACGAAGGTACAACGTACCGTTCAGGGGCCGCCTTGCAATTTTACGCCACCGGCGCTGGTTATGGGCCCAAAGAACCGCAGGAACTGAATCCGGTAAATAAGTCAACCCGATATATCCCTGTCAGCTGGAAGGTATCAACAAAAAGCCAGAGCGGCACACGCAGTGCAAAAGGTACATGGCGTAAATATACTGAAGAAACAACCCGTTTTGGGAAAAGAGAATATCGATTCAGGGCATCTTTTACTTTAAAAACGGTAGGTTCAGTTTCTGTTCCTTATAAATTAAAAGTGACCTACAAAAAACAAGTTTATAATGGAACTAAAAAGTCGTGGCAAGACAGTGGAAATCACGCTTATAAAAGTGTCGATTTTTATATTAGGAATACAGCAACGCCAACTGTAATTTCAAGGCCAGGAGGAGTATCTATATATCCAAGCAATACTCCCGTACTTTCAATCAAAAACAACAGTAAAATAGAAGTTGGCTCTAAAAAGCAATTGAAAGTCAGCAATCTTTCCACCAGACCAATCTTTTCTTCGTCAGACAAAAAAGTTGCCAAAATAAACAAAAAAACCGGAGAAATTACAGCCCTTAAAGCTGGTACTGCGATCATAACAGTGAAAGCTCCGGCAATCGGACAATATGATGGATACTGGGACAGCATCAGCATAAGAGCGGTTCCCAAAACTATCAGGATAACATCCGCTGTTTCGAGAAAAAAGGGACGTTTGACAATTAAAGGAACTGCTTCTAGTAAAAATATTACTGGATATAAAATTCAATATCAATATTCATTTGGAGATATTAATACGGTTGTCGTAAAATCCAATAAAATACTAAATCATACAATTAAAGGACTGAAATCCGGAAAACGGTGCCGAGCCAGAGTATGTGCTTTTAAAAAGGTAAAAGGTAAGATTTTCAGCGGCTATTACAGCCACTGGGCAGACGCTGGCAAAATAAGATAAGGAGGACTGCTCATGAAAAAGAATTTAAATTCCAAATTGCTGCCATGGATGCTGCTGGTATCTACGATATCCGCAAGCACTCAGATTCATATCATACATGCCGCATCAGAAAATTCATTTTCTGAACCGCCAGCTTCTTATTTAGAAGAAGAAAATCAGGAAAACACATCAACTCTTTCTCCAGATGCAGTATCAGAAATGGATAATGGTCTATTCTGGATTGACGAAGGTACCACTTATCGCTCAGGCGCTGTTTTACAATTCTACGCCACCGGCGCCGGTTATGGACCCGAAGAACCGCAGGAACTGAATCCAATAGACCAATCTGTCAGATATATTCCAATGGACTGGTGTGTTGCTTCCACAAGTTCCTCTGGTTCCGAAACCAGCATAACAGGTGTTTGGACAGAGTATTCCGAAGTTACCTCCGGACAAACTTATGAAGATAAGGACACACATGAAGAATACTATAAGCCGGGTGAGTATCGTTTTAAGGATTCTTTCTGCCTAAATACAACCAGTACGTCTTCCGTGCCTTTCACACTGACAGTGAATTATCAAAAACAGGTTTATGACGGACAGACAGATGAATGGCAAAACAGCACCACTGCTGTGTCAAAAAGCGTGAATTTTTATATCAGAAATGTGGATACTCCCGTTTCACCAGTCCCACCCGCAGCCCCGGATATTGCGTCCGAAGCAGATAATGGTCTGTTCTGGATTGATGCAGGCGTTACCTACCGTTCAGGCGCCACTTTACACTTTTATGCCACCGGCGCCGGTTATGGGCCCGAAGAACCGCAGGAACTGAATCCAATAGACCAATCCGTCAGATATGTTCCAGTAAACTGGAATGTTGCTTCCACAAGCGCTTCTGTCTCTGGCAGCCAAAATACAAAAGGAGCTTGGGCAGATTATACCGAAGCCAATCACACCTCAGGCGAATATCGCTTTAAAGGTTCCTTTAGCTGCAAGACAACTGGTTCATCTTCGGTCCCTTTTATACTGACAGTAAATTATCAAAAACAAGTTTATGACGGAGCCAATGGTATATGGCGCAACAGTAGCTCTACGGTTTCTCGAAAGGTGTATTTTTACATAAAAAATACGGAAAGTGTCCCTCTCAAACCAGCTCCTTATAAATTCAGACTTTATATAGATAATAACAAAGCTAATAACAGCAAAATTGAAGCTGCTTCAAAACATCAATTGAGGCTTGATGGCGCACTATTACCCTCCAAAGTCTCGTTTACATCTTCAAATAAAAAAATAGCGAAAGTTAATAAGAAAACCGGAAAAATTACTGCTTTAAAAGCCGGAACAGCAACCATTACCGTCAAATCCCCTGCAACGAAGAAATACCAGGCATTTTCCAAAAAAATAAAAATAAAAGTTATTCCCAAACCTGTCCGGCTAAAACCAATACGCTATACGCAGATAGGCCATCCTATTATTAAAAGTACAAAAGCAACCAGAGGAAATACTGGATATATTATTCAATACACCCAGTTTGGTACTACCCGTTCGATTAAAGTAAAACAGAAAGGTGCTTTGAATTATACTTTAAAAAAGGTAACTCCCGGGTCATTCTTTTCTTATAGCGTATGCGCTTACAGAAAAGTTGGAAATACCACCTATAAAGGAAAGATGTCCGTTCCTACCTGGGTAGTTACTCCAAGACCAGCAACTCCAACTCCATATATAAGGAGTCTAATATAATTTCTATATTCCACATATTCGGAGCTGCGCTAAGGCCTTTAAAAATTGAACCGGGGCAAACCATGAATTAGACGCCTCGGTTCATTTCTTTCCATTATATTTTAAAGGGGTTACTGGATTAAAGGGCCGTAGAAAAATATCCTGCGCAGTCTGTATCAGCTGCTTTTCCTGCAGCTACTAAAGCAAGAAAGGCTTTTATTTCTATGCAAAACCAAACAAATGTGATCCCAAAACCGTGGTAAAATATATTGGGCGTTATCTCGGACGACCCGTGATCGCCACTTCCCGGATTGACCAGTACGATGGCGACTTTGTCACTTTCCATTATAACCGGCGCGAAGATGATGCCTATGCGGAAGAAATACTTCCTGTTATGGAATTCATTGAACGCCTCATCCGCCATATCCCTGAAAAGTATTACAAAATGATCCATTTCTTCATTTGGTAAATCTACCAGAATCATAATATCACTATCAGAATCTTCTGTATAATCCCCTCTTGCATAAGAACCATAAAGAATCATGCTTTTTAAATGTGAACCATATATATTTCTGTATCTCTGCTAAGTATTGTGGTAATAATGCCTGGATTGTTTAGGCATGGCGTTCCTACTTGGAATGAATTTTCAAATACGCTCCAGTATTACAGCAAATTTAAAAAATCAAAACCACTCTTTCTTTGATAATGTATAGAAAAAGAGATACCGAAGTACCTCTTAGTTCTCAAGCTATGCAACCTTTGTATAATTGATTACTGAAATCTCCTGCATAAGCTGTTTGGCTGTATTCACCAATTTTTCTAACTGGCGTGCGGTTTCATCTGAATAA
>Ga0137308_100791_pt1 | contig 42689 bp, 37 predicted proteins | sample Inofrocosms_June_FD_97181 | JGI IMG/M metagenome (GOLD analysis project Ga0137308, IMG submission 97181) | Mouse cecal microbial communities from Vienna, Austria - N-Acetylneuraminic and N-Acetylglucosamine D2O microcosms_June | ecosystem: Host-associated > Mammals > Digestive system > Large...
TCAGCTGGGAGAGCATCTGCCTTACAAGCAGAGGGTCATAGGTTCGAGCCCTATAGGTCCCATCCTTAGAAAAAGATTTCGTCGGTGTTTTGCCGATGTGGCTCAATTGGCAGAGCAGCTGATTTGTAATCAGCAGGTTATCGGTTCGAGTCCGATCATCGGCTTGTAGTTTTAAAAAATATATGGATGGATTCCCGAGTGGCCAAAGGGGACAGACTGTAAATCTGCTGCAAATTGCTTCGGTGGTTCGAATCCACCTCCATCCATTTAATCTGTAAATACAGATAAATTATATTGAATAACGCGGGGTGGAGCAGTCTGGAAGCTCGTCGGGCTCATAACCCGAAGGTCACAGGTTCAAATCCTGTCCCCGCTACTAAATGCCCAGATAGCTCAGTTGGTAGAGCAGAGGACTGAAAATCCTCGTGTCACTGGTTCGATTCCGGTTCTGGGCATTTCTTTATGTCTAAAAGGGCCACTAGCTCAGGTGGTAGAGCACTTGACTTTTAATCAAGTTGTCCCGGGTTCGAGTCCCGGGTGGCTCACTATTATATGGACAAGAGAGGATAAGCTCAGTAAGCAGCAATGTTTATTGGGCTTGTTTTAAAATCATATAAAAATATTAAAAAACTATTTGGATATTTTTATGCATTTATTTCGTTTTATATGGTAGAATAAATAGCTGAGAATACAAATGGTTTGAGAAGGTAGTTGAAATGAAAGATTACAGGGAAAGAAGACAGAAACGGCTGGAGAAATTCAGGAAAAATTATGAAGAGAGAAGAGAATTTTACAGGCTCTTGAAAAAATATGCCTGGGATATTATGGATTCCCGGAATTTTCAGAGCACTCGCAATTTTATTCAGCATGGGACAATGCCTGTGCACCGCCATTGCCTGGATGTGGCAAATCAGAGTATTAGAATCAGCAAGCGTCTGGGGATTCCATGCAGTGAGAAAGATCTGATCCGGGGCGCTCTTTTACATGATTATTTTCTTTATGACTGGCATGATAAAAACAGGGCGAATTACCAAAAGCTTCACGGATTTTATCATCCGGGCATAGCTCTGAGGAATGCGGAGAAGGAGTATCGGTTATCGCCCAGGGAAAAAGACATTATCAAAAAGCATATGTGGCCGCTTACGATAGTGCCGCCAAGATGCCGGGAAGCTTGGATCGTGACAACTGCGGATAAGTACTGCTCTCTGTTGGAGACATTGAAGCTCCGCGGAAGAGGAAACCGGGCGAATGTAGGATTTGTCAGATGAAGCAAAGTCTGTTTGATGCGCTGAAAAGATATGGAGACAAGGATTATTATCCTTTTCACATGCCGGGACATAAAAGAAATCCGGAAAGCGGGCCTTTGGCGGAGATATACAGATATGACATTACGGAGATTGATGGATTTGATAATCTGCACCAGCCGGAAGCGATTCTAAGAGATGTTCAGAACCGTGCGGCAACCCTTTATCATGCGGACAATACGTATCTGTTGATAAATGGAAGTACGGCCGGTATTTTAAGCGCTGTTTCAGCTGTTGCAGAAAGAGGACGGAAGCTGCTGATTGCGAGAAACTGCCACAGAGCGGTATATCATGCCGCATTTCTAAATCGTTTGGAGATTGAATATATTTATCCCGACTTCATTGAAACATTTGGAATATCAGCCGGAATTACAGGCCGGCAGGTAGAGAAGAAAATAAAAGATATTGCAGAGCAGGAAAAACGTCCAGAGAGTGAGGCCGGTATGGGAATAGCGGCTGTTGTTTTGACCTCACCGACTTATGACGGAATTCTCTCTGATGTACCGGAAATTGTCAGAACGGCCCACCGCTATGGGATTCCGGTTATCATAGATCAGGCCCATGGCGCTCACTTTGGCTTTCATCCGGGTTTTCCGGAGAGTGCGGCCGATGAGGGCGCCGATTTTGTTATTCACAGTGTGCATAAAACTTTGCCGGCGCCTACGCAGACAGCGCTTTTGCACTGTAATGGCGCTTATACCCAGAGAGAACGTCTGGAAAAGTATCTGAGGATTTATCAATCTTCCAGTCCTTCCTATCTGTTAATGGCAGGAATCGATTCCTGTATGGAGTTAGTGGAAAGAGAAGGAGAAAGAAGATTGGAGGAGCTTCTCTGCAATAGAAAAAAGCTGGTTCAAAAGCTGAATTCCCTGAAGCATATCAGGATTTACCCCTCTATAGCAGAAACAGGCAGGATTTGCGAGGATGACCCGGAAAGCTTTGACGTGAGTCTGCAGGAACCGGGCAAGCTATTAATTTCCGCAAGAGGAACCGGGCTTGAGGGCCGCCGGTTATCGGATATTTTGCGGGAAAGATATCATCTGGAAATGGAGATGAGCGGAGCGGACTATGTGATTGCGATTCTGACTATGATGGACAGGTCGGAGGGTTATGAACGATTAAGAAGAGCGCTTACAGAGATTGATCAGAGCCTTATCGCTGAGAGTGACAAAAGAGGTGAGTGGACGCCATATCAGAAGATTCAGCCAGTGGCAGTGACCAAAATGAGCGACGCCTTTATGTCACAGAGTATATGGATGTCCTTTGATGAGGCGGCAGGGCGGACAGCCGCAGATTTTGTGAATATCTATCCTCCCGGAATACCGGTTTTGGTTCCGGGAGAGCGGGTGGAGGCAGAAGTTCTGGAGATGCTGGCTGCCTATCGGAACAACGGGTATACGGTTCAGGGGATACGTGAGAATTCAGGGTATTATATAAAAACAGTCAGAATTTAAATCAGCGCAAAGACAGCGCAGAAAAGAGGTAAGAGATGAGAAAGACGAAAATTATTTGTACGATCGGACCGGCAAGCGAGAGCGAGGAGAGGCTTAGGGAGCTGATGCTGGCAGGTATGGATGTGGCTCGTTTTAATTTTTCTCATGGCAGCCACGAGGAGCATAAGACAAAGTTTGAGCGGGTGAATAAGATCAGTGGGGAGCTCGGGCTTCCTGTGGCAACTTTGCTTGATACCAAGGGACCGGAGATACGTCTGAAAACCATTGAGGGCGGGAAAGCAGAGCTCAAAATGGGACAGAAATTTATTCTGACAACGGATGATATTATTGGAAACAGTGAGAAGGCTTCTATCACATACAAGAATCTTAAAAATGATATTTCCGTGGGGACAACCATATTAATTGATGATGGTCTGATCGAAATGGTTGTGGAGGAGATTGACGAGACCGATATAATATGTACAGTGGTAAACGGCGGCCCAATTTCAAACAATAAGGGAGTCAATGTGCCAGGCGCCGTTTTGTCTATGCCTTATATCAGTGAGGCGGACAGAAGTGATATTATGTTCGGCTGTGATATGGGATACGATTTCCTTGCGGCGTCCTTTGTACGGTGCCGGGAGGATATTTTGGAGGTTCGCAGGATACTGGAAGCATGCGGCAGCCATATGAAGGTGATAGCGAAAATCGAGAATATGCAGGGAATCCGCAACCTGGATGAGATTCTTGAGGCTTCTGACGGAATTATGGTGGCAAGAGGCGATATGGGAGTGGAGATACCCATGGAGGAAGTGCCTGTTGTACAGAAGAGAATGATCAAGAGGGCGGAACAACTTGGAAAGCATGTGATTACGGCAACCCAGATGCTGGAATCCATGATCAGAAATCCCAGACCAACAAGAGCGGAAACAACGGATATCGCCAATGCGATTTATGACGGCACCACGGCAATTATGCTCTCCGGCGAGAGCGCTGCCGGTCTTTATCCTGCGGAGGCGGTGAGAACAATGGCCCGGATTGCGGAGCGCACCGAACAGGATATTGACTACAGAGGCAGGCTGAAAAGAAGAAAAGAGATTGATAATCCTGATATCACCACGGCTATTTCCCATGCGACCTGTACGACAGCCATGGATCTGGAGGCTTCGGCCATTATCACGGTAACTATTTCAGGATTTACGGCAGGGATGATCTCCCGATATAAACCGCAGTGTCCGATTATTGCATGCAGTGTGAGCCCGAGAGTCTGCAGACAGCTGAATCTGTGCTGGGGTGTTACTCCGGTCTGGATAAAAAGAGAAAATACGGCGGAGGAACTGTTTGACGAGGCGGTTCATGCGGCGCAGGAGGCAGGTTATATCAAAGAGGGAGACAAGGTGGTCCTCACTGCGGGCGTTCCGCTCGGCGTTTCCGGAAATACGAATATGATTCGTGTTGTAGAGGTTTAATTTTAATGGGAAAAATGGTATACTTAATGGGGAAGAGTTCGACAGGTAAAGATACGGTATATAAACGGCTTTTGCAGAATAAAGAGCTTGGCCTGAAAAGGATGATTCCCTATACGACGAGACCCATACGAAGCGGCGAAGAGCCGGGACAGGAATACTATTTTACGGATGACGAAGGCTTTCTGGCTTTAAAGAATCGGGGGAAAGTGATTGAAGCCAGGGAGTACCATACATATCATGGACTGTGGCGCTATTTTACAGTGGATGATGGAGGTATTGATCTGGAGAATCATAATTATCTCATCATTGGAACGTTGGAATCCTTTGTGAAGACGGCGGAGTATTTCGGAAGGGATCGGGTAGTGCCGGTGCTTCTCCGGGTAGACGACGGTGTCAGGCTGCAGAGAGCGCTGGATCGGGAAAGAAGACAGGAAAAACCGAAATACCAGGAATTGTGCAGGAGATATCTGGCGGATGAGGAGGATTTTTCAGAGGAAAAGGTAAAGGAAGCGGGAATTGAACGGATATTTTCCAATGAGAATCTGGAACAATGTCTTTTGGAGATAGAGAATTTTTTGTCAGGCTGAGTCTGTCAGTGGTTAAGGCGACATGCAAAGAGAAAGGCGGGTGGCTGCAGTGGACATAAAAGTAAATCAGATCAATCAGGTTACGCAGCCGGAGGCTGCTGCGCCGGTGAGGGAATCAGACGGGAATTTCAAGTTTACACTGGTGAGCCACGTGGAGGAACAGGAACTCCAGACAAGGCTGACTTCCCTGATGGAGGAAATTACCATGCAGGGCGATAAGCTGGCCAAAAAGCGTGATGTGCGGGATATGAAACGATACCGGGGGCTTATCAAGGAATTTATGAACGAGATCATTAACCGGTCTCATTCTTTTAGCCGAGAAAATTTTCTGGATCGAAAGGGCAGGCACAGAGTGTATGGAATTATCCGTTTGGTGGATGAGAATCTGGATGAACTTGCCAGGGAGCTGATGAAGGATGAGAAAGACCATCTTGCCATTCTTTCCAGGATTGGGGAGATCAGAGGCCTGCTGCTTGATATTTTTACGTGAGGGGGATAAGCTATGAGTAGATTCAGTGATATCGTAGGACAGGAACAATTAAGGGAACACCTTGAAAACGCCATACGTTTAAATAAGATTTCGCATGCCTATATTATTAATGGGGAAAGAAATGCCGGGAAGGAATTTATTGCAAAGACCTTTGCCATGGCTCTGCAGTGCGAGAAGCGCAGTGTGTCGGACCCGCAGGAGACGGAGCCCTGTGGAGAGTGCCATTCCTGCAGGCAGGCGGCGAGTGGGAACCATCCGGATATTATCCGTCTGACCCACGAGAAACCAAATACCATCGGTGTTGACGACATCCGTTCCCAGATTAATAATGATATTATTATTAAGCCTTACAGCGGATCCAAAAAGATATACATTATAAACGAGGGGGAGAAGATGACCGTACAGGCGCAGAACGCCCTGCTGAAAACGCTGGAGGAGCCTCCGGAGTATGCGGTGATCCTGATCCTTACTGCCAACGTGGGAACGCTGCTTCCCACGATCCAGAGCCGCTGTGTGATACTTAACATGAAGCCGGCCAGGGATGATCAGATCAGAAAATATCTGATGGAGACCATGGAGATTCCGGATTATAAGGCTGATATCTGCGTGGCTTTTGCCAGAGGAAATCTTGGAAAGGCAAGACTTCTCGCAAAGAGCGAGGAGTTTGACAAGGTAAAGGAAGAGGCCATTACCTTGCTGAAATATATAGGCGACATGGAGATTCATGAGATTGTCGCAGCCATCAAAAAGATTAATGAGTACAAATTTGAGGTGGGCGATTATCTGGACATTCTTTCGATCTGGTATCGCGATGCCCTGCTGTTTAAGGCAACGCACGACGCAAACCACCTGATTTTCAGGGAAGAGATACAGTCTATCAGAAAAGTGGCCGATAAAAGCACGTATGAGGGAATCGAGAAAATTATCCGTGCGCTTGAGACATCGAAGCAGCGTCTTACGGCTAATGTCAATTTCGATCTGACGATGGAGCTTTTGCTGCTCACAATTAAAGAAAATTAGCTGCGCGGCTACCGGCAAGCGGCAGAATGAGAGGAATATATGGTTAAAGTAATCGGTGTGCGCTTCAGAACTGCGGGAAAAATTTATTTTTTTGACCCGGGAAAGCTTAAGATAAAAAAGGGGGACCACGTGATCGTGGAAACTGCCAGGGGCATTGAGTACGGAACGGTGGTAGGAAATCCAAGAGAGGTGCCGAATGAAAAGGTGATCCAGCCGCTCAAGCCGGTTCTGCGTATTGCTACGGAGCGGGACAACGGGCAGGAGGCATCCAACAAGCTCAAGGAAAAGGAAGCGTTTAAAATCTGTCTGGAAAAGATCCAAAAGCATCGTCTTGAGATGAAGCTGATCGATGCGGAGTATACGTTTGACAATAACAAGGTTTTATTTTATTTTACGGCCGATGGGAGGATTGATTTCAGGGAGCTGGTAAAGGATCTTGCCGCAGTTTTTAAGACGCGTATTGAGCTTCGGCAGATTGGAGTCCGGGATGAAACCAAGATTCTTGGAGGGATCGGCATCTGCGGAAGGGAGCTTTGCTGTCATTCCCATCTCTCTGAGTTCGTTCCGGTTTCCATCAAGATGGCGAAGGAGCAGAACCTTTCCCTGAATCCTGCAAAGATATCCGGCGTATGCGGCCGTCTGATGTGCTGTCTGAAGCATGAAGAGGAAACGTATGAGGAGCTGAACAGAAAACTGCCAAATATAGGCGATCATGTGACGACCTTTGACGGTCTGAAGGGCGAGGTTGCCAGCGTAAATGTTTTGCGTCAGCTTGTAAAGGTGATTGTTGATGTGGGAGATGAAAAGGAAATTCAGGAGTATAAGGTAGAACAGCTCAGATTCAGGCGAAAGCACCGGAATCATAAGGTTGAGGTTCAGGACGAAGAGCTGAAGGTACTGGAGAAGCTGGAAAAACAGGAAGGAAAGTCAAAGTTAGATGACAACTGATGTACTTCTTAAGGAAAATGAGCGAATAGACGACCTGCAGAGAAATCATTACAAAATTATCCAGGACAGAGAGCGCTTCTGCTTTGGGATGGATGCGGTGCTTTTATCCGGGTTTGCAAGGGCACAGGAGGGAAGCAGGGTACTTGATCTGGGAACAGGAACGGGAATTATTCCCATACTCATGGAGGCGAAAACAAAGGCGGCTCATCTCACAGGACTTGAGATCCAGCCGGAAAGCGCTGATATGGCCAAAAGAAGCGTAGAGCTGAATGGACTGGAAGAGAAAATAGCAATTGTGACGGGAGATATCAAGGAAGCAGTCGGTTTATTCGGGGCTGCTTCCTTTGATGTTGTCACCTGCAACCCGCCGTATATGACGGAGCATCACGGGTTAACCAATCCCCATGGGCCAAAGGCGATTGCAAGGCACGAACTTTTGTGTACCCTGGAGGACGTCATAAGTCAGAGTGCAAAGCTTCTGGTGCCCGGAGGTAATTTCTTCCTGGTTCACAGACCTTTCAGACTGACGGAAATCCTGGTACTTCTGCATGAATACAGGCTGGAGCCTAAGAGGATGAAGCTGGTATATCCTTTTGTGGATAAGGAACCGAACATGGTTTTGATTGAGGCAAACCGCGGCGGAAAATCGGGAATGAAAGTGGAAAAGCCGCTGATTGTTTACAGAGAACCGGGGGTATACACGGATGAGATTTATGATATTTATGGTTATTAACCCTGATTTTTGGCAGGAGTGTGGAAATGAGAGCAGCGAATGGCGGCAGTAGAGGAAAAAGATTTTTATTGTTCATTTTGGTAATGCTGTCCGCAGCGCAAACTGCGGGATGCAGACAGAGAACCCAGGAAACCTATGCGCAGCAGGGAGAGCCGGAGAATGGCCCTGTGGAGCAGGAAGTGGCGAATGACAGGGGAAACCGGGAACCGGCACAGGAGAAAGAGCAGACAGATGCAAAACCGGAAGACTATGGGGAGGATCAGGGTGAGACGGAATCCATTGTGGAACTGATTAAGCAAATAAGCCGTCCCCGGGTCAAGGGGATTTTCGTGACTGGGCCCACTGCGGGAATCGAAAGAATGCAGGAGCTGATCGAGCTTGTGGATGAAACTGAGCTGAATACCATAGTCATGGATATAAAGAATGACGAGGGAAGAATTGTCTACGATATGCAGATCCCGATCGTCCAGGAGCTGGGAAGCGGTATCAGCTATGTGCGGGATATGGAAGAGCTGATCCGCAGGTGTAAGGAGAAGAATATCTATCTGATAGCGAGGATTGTGGCGTTCAAGGATCCCTTTCTGGCAGAGGTGAGGCCGCAGTGGTGTATTCATAATGCGGATGGAAGTTTATTCCGTGATAAAGGAGGGCTTGCCTGGCTGAACCCTTATGAGAGAGAGGTATGGGATTATCTGCTTGCAGTGTCCGGGGAAATACTGAGAATGGGATTCGACGAGGTACAGTTTGATTACGTCCGCTTTTCCACGGACAGCGGGATGGAACAGGCAGATCTGGGAGAGGAAGCAAAGGAAAAGGACAGACAGCAGATTATCACGGAATTTGTGAAATATATTTCCGAGGATATACATAAGGCGGGAGGGATCGTTTCCGCAGACGTGTACGGCATGGTGATTGACAGCCAGGTGGATCAGAGAATTGTGGGGCAGAGCTATGTGGAGCTGTCGAAATATCTGGATTTTATCAGTCCTATGATTTATCCTTCACACTATGGCCCCTATAATTATGATATACCGGTTCCGGATGCGGAGCCTTACCGGCTGGCGCTTACGGCGCTGCAATCCTCCAGAAAAGTTCTGGCAGGCATTCCTCTGCGGTCGGTGTCCGGAAATGATGCGGGGCAGTACAGTCAAGGAGAGCTTGCCGAACTTATGCCTATGGCAGGGATCCGTGCGCAGGTAAGGCCCTGGCTTCAGGATTTTACGGCGACCTGGGTGAAAGGGCATATTCCTTATGGGGCGCAGGAGGTTCGGGCACAGATTCAGGCGGTATACGACGCCGGCTACGAGGAATGGATCTTGTGGAATGCATCCAATCATTATACAGAGGATGCGCTTCTGCCTGCTGAGGATGCAAAAGGGGGAGGGAGCGAAACGGCAGATGATGAGGATATGGAAGAAGGACAGGAAGAGAAAGGGGCGGGAAGATAGATATGACGGGAACTCTGTTTTTGTGTGCGACTCCCATAGGAAATCTGGGGGATATGACGAAACGTGTCATCGCCACCCTTGCGGAGGTGGATCTGATTGCGGCGGAGGATACGAGAAACAGTATCAAGCTGTTGAATCACTTCGGAATCAGGACGCCCATGACCAGCTATCACGAATATAACAAGGTGGAAAAGGCGGATCAGCTGGTCGGGCTGCTTCTGGAAGGAAAGAATATTGCTCTGATTACGGATGCGGGAACACCGGCCATATCTGACCCGGGAGAGGTGCTTGTGGCAAAGTGCCAAGAGGCAGCAGTTCCGGTTACTTCCCTGCCCGGATGCTGCGCCTGTATTACGGCGCTTACATTGTCCGGGCTTTCCACCAGAAGGTTTTGCTTCGAGGGATTTCTGCCATCGGATAAAAAAGAAAAGAGATTTATTTTGGACGAACTGAAGGAAGAGACCAGAACCATCATCTTGTATGAGGCGCCTCACCATTTAAAGCGCACGCTGCAGGAGCTGACAGAGACGCTGGGACAGAGAAGAATTACTCTGTGCAGGGAGCTTACCAAGAAATTTGAGACGGTCACGGCCACCACTCTGGAAGAGGCGGCTTCGTATTATGAGGAAAACGAGCCCAGAGGCGAGTATGTGCTGGTTCTGGAAGGGAAAAGCCGGAAGGCGCTGTGTGAGGACGCCAGGGCAAAATGGACGAATATGTCCGTGGAGGAGCATATGAGATATTATGAGGATCAGGGAATCGAGCGCAAGGCGGCCATGAAGCTTGTAGCTGCTGACAGGGGAGTTTCCAGGAGGGAGGTTTATCAGGCGCTGTTGTAAATTTTATAAATATTTTATTGACGGAGGTAGGGTATGATGAAGGATATTACTTTTTCTGACAGGATGACAGGGGAGGAATATAATGAGATGCGGATGAGTGTGGATTGGAGACCCATATCCGGGCGGCAGGCTGACAGGGGGATCGAACATACGACTTTTCTGATTGCGGCCAGATGCGGAGAAAAGATCATAGGCATGGGCAGGGTGCTCTTTGACTTCGGGTATACGGCTTATATAGGTGATGTGATCGTGGCGCCGCAGTTTCAGGGAAAAGGAATCGGACGAAGGATCACGCAGGGGCTCATGGACAGGGTTATGGAAGCTTCTGATCCGGGGGACCGGATTATGTTCATCCTGGGTGCAGCGAAAGGAAAGGAAGGCTTTTATGAAAAGCTGGGTTTTAAGAAGAGGCCTAATGACTTTTCCGGATGCGGGATGAGCATGTGGAAGATGAGAGAATGAAATGCAACTGCCGGTTGACACATTTCCAAGCGCACTTGCTGGTTGTCAACCGGCTTTTCTGTTATGTTTTTTGCAGTGATATCACGATATTATCGATGAAAAACCATAACAGAAAGAAAGGATGACACGGCATATGATTTTGGCAGAGAAGATTATGGAACTGAGAAAAAAGAAGGGATGGTCGCAGGAGCAGCTGGGAGAACGGCTTGAAATTTCCAGACAGTCTGTCTCTAAATGGGAGTCGGGAGCCTCTATTCCCGATCTGGATAAGATCGTCAAGATGAGCCATATTTTTTCCGTAAGCACGGATTATCTCCTTAAGGATGAGCTCGAAAGCCCGCAGGAGGGAACGCAGACGGATACGGCTTCGGAGCAGGAGCCGGAAAACGGGTGCGGGGCGTTAAACGGACGTTCCGTGACTCTCGAGGAGGCAAATAAATATATGGATATGGCAAAGCAGTCCGCAAAGAGAACGGCACTGGGAACGTTTTTGTGTATTTTATCTCCGGTATGTTTGCTTCTGATTTCGGGATTCCTGCAGGACGGCCGGATTCGGATGTCGGACGAAAGAGCCGGTGCGGCAGGCCTCATTATTCTGCTGGTGTTGGTGCTGGCGGGAGTGGTGCTTCTGGTAACGGAGGGGATGAAGCTTTCCGGCTTCCGCTATCTGGATGAGGAAGGAATTTCCCTGAAATATGGAGTGAGGGGGATTGTGGAAAAGCGCAGAGAGGATTTTGAGCAGACCCATAGGCGCTGTACGGTTTTGGGAGTGGCGCTGTGCATTATAAGCGTTATTCCCCTGATGACGGTGGGGACTTTTGTGGACAACGACATTTACTCGATTATGTGCTTTGCGCTTCTGATTGTGTTTGCTGCCGTTGCTGTTTATCTGTTTGTCTGGTCGGGATGCATTTATGGCAGCTTTCGTAAGCTGCTTCAGGAGGGAGAGTATGCGAAAGAGAAAAAGGCCATAAAAAAGAGAACGGCGTTTCTGAACGGAGTATACTGGGCCGGCGTGCTGGCGGCTTTTCTAATTCTGCGCAGCTCGAACATATACGAAGAGAGCGAGTACAATATCCTTGGCGTTTACTGGATCGTTGCAGTGCTTCTCTATATTATGATCAGAGGAATACTTGGTGCGGTGATGGAAAGGCGCAGCGCAGAAGTCAGATAGAGCGGTGGGCATATAAAAAACAGATAAGTTACCGTCAGGGTAAAGTGCGCCTCTTGTATACTTAGGATAGGATTATGTAATTTATGGCAGGATGGCAGCGGCAGAACCGATTTCACCGCTGTCATTTCTGCGTTCAAAACTCTCTTTTTAAAAATCAGCGCTGGTTTGAGAGAACAGCGTTTTGTGCGACATATACAAAAAAATGAATTTTTAGATAGATAAAGAAAAGCAAAACTGGATATTATGACCAAATTGAAAATATATTGAAAAATTTGATTGACAAAACTGTATATCTATGTTTATTATAAAATTACAAAAACGTTTTCGGAAACGGACATATGAGATGACTGAACGATTATTTTTTTTGGTTAGTATCAAAAACGTTTTCGATAACAACACTAATAATAACAGGAGGAAAATTATTATGAAGTTAAAAAGAGTGACAGCGATTCTGCTGGTGGCAGCAATGAGTTTTTCCCTTCTTGCGGGCTGCGGCTCGTCGAAAAAGGAGGAAGCTCCGGCAAAGGATACGACCGAGGAGAGCGGCGATGCGCAGACAGCCGAGAAGGAAGAAGAGAGTAAAGCAGATACGGATGCAGGCAGTGAAAGCACTGCCGGCGGTGAGAAGACAGTGATCCGCGTTACCAAGTGGGGAGATGACAAGCCTGCGGCGGAGAACATTCTGGTGGAGGAGTTTAATGCCAGCCAGGATGCGATCGAGATTCAGCTGGATGTGGTTCCGGGCGACGGATACGGCGACAGGCTGACGACCTCCTTCTCATCCGGCGACGGATATGATATCTTCCTTTCCGGAGAAGGCGATTTTTATAAGTGGGTTGACTTGGGAATGGTGGAGCCTCTGGACGATCTGATTGCGGCAGATACGGACTGGCAGAACCCCATGGGAGAATCCGTGATGGAAATGGGCGTGGTGGATGGATCTCAGAGATATCTGGTGAAGGATTATAATCCGATCTGCCTGTGGTACAATAAGGACATGTTCGATGCGGCAGGCGTGGATTATCCTTCCGAGAGCTGGACATGGGACGATCTGTATGAGGCGGCTAAGAAACTGACCACGAAGAATGAAAACGGAGAGTTTGAGACCTTCGGTTTCCAGGCACAGTCCTGGAACTATGCGGTGGATACCTATCTGGAATCTCTCGGATTTTCTTATGTGAGCGAGGATTACTCTACGGCTGAGGGTTATCTGAATTCCCAGGGCGTTGCAGATGCTCTTGATACCTATTTCGGATGGACCGAAGGGGACGACAGGATTTCTCCTAACGCTGCCGACACGGATACCTACGGCGACGGAACGGCTATGATGATCAACAATAAGCTGGCAATGTTCATTACCGGCGGCTGGGCGAAGACCGGTCTCGAGGATGCGGGTGTGAATTATGCGACAGCGCTTGTACCCGGCAATCATGCGGCATACTTCTGTGCTTCCGGTTATGCAATCAGCTCTTCCTGCAAGAATAAGGAAGCGGCGTGGGAAGTGCTCAAGCTGCTCACGGGAGAGAGGGCTTCCGAATTGAGAGCACAGAACGAGGCGGCGTTCCCTACAGCGGAATCTCAGCTTCAGGCAGTTGTTGACAGCCTGTCCGATGATCAGAAGGCTCTGCTTCAGTCACTGGACTACAGTGTGCCTCCCATCGGTATGAGGGGCAAGGTTGGAAGCCAGGTAAACCAGGTACTGGGCGAGGTTGTTGAAAGAATCGTATATCATGATGCGGACACCATGACGATTCTGAACGATGCGCTCGAAGCGTCTAAGCAAAAATAGAAAAGAAGGGCACAGGGCTGTCACGCTGAGGATCGAAAGGCCCAGGCTGTGACGGCCCTTTTTATGAAATAGGACCTGTTTCGAAATAAATGGAGGTTAATTATGGCAGGAAAAGGAAGATCGGGGAAGGTGCAGAGCAGAGAAAACAGAAACGGCTATCTGTTCGTCATGCCATGGATTTTAGGCTTTTTTCTCTTCACTCTGCTCCCAATGGTATTTTCGGCGATTTTATCTCTATGCGAATGGGATATCGTCACGGGATTATCCACTATAGAATTTGTGGGATTGGAAAATTTCACCGGCATGTTCAAAGATCCGAAGTTCTGGCAGTCTTTGAAGGTGACCTTTAAGTTTTGTCTGATCACGATCCCCTGTTATCAGATCGTGTCGCTATTTGTGGCATTCTTGCTGGCCATGGATATCAAAGGCATGAAGATCTTCCGGGTGGTATATTTCCTGCCCTCGATTATTCCCACCATAGCGGCCACCATGATCTGGACCAGGATTTTTGCACAGGACGGAATTTTAAATAAATCGCTCTCTGTAATCGGGATCAAAGGGCCGGCCTGGCTCACGGACCGGAATACCGCCCTCTATGCGCTGATGATCATGGGACTTTGGGGCGTGGGTAATACGATTATAATTTATCTCTCCGGCCTTCAGGGGGTCAGCGAGGAATTAAAGGAAGCGGCCAGAGTGGACGGTGCCAAGGGCTGGCAGATCTTTTTTAAGATCACGGTTCCAATGATTTCGCCCACGATATTCTTTAACGTGGTGATGGCCGTGATCGGCTCCTTCCAGTACTTCACGCAGGCCTATGTCATGACAGAGGGAGGGCCCATGCAGTCCACCCTGTTCTACAACCTGTATTTGTATCAGAAGGCTTACAAGGAATACCAGATGGGCTATGCTTCCGCAATGGCCTGGGTAATGTTTATAATCATTATGCTGTTTACCATGCTGGTCATCAAGAGCTCCAGCTTCTGGGTATATTACCAGAATGACGATAAGCTGTAAGGGAGGGAAGGAAGATGAACCGTTCTAAAAAAATAAATCACAGAATCGCAAGTATCCTTGCCACACTGCTTCTGCTTGGCGGTGCCGTGGTCATCATGATTCCGCTGCTGTGGACGATCTGTATGGCTTTAAAGCCCGCATCTGAGATGTATACTGACAATTTCTTCCCAAAAGAGCTGGCGTGGGGAAACTTTTATGAAGCCGTCACCAGCATTGACTTTTTCCTGTATCTGAAAAATACGCTGATGATCGTGATTCCCAATCTGGTGGGAACCGTGGTAAGCTCCGCGATTGTGGCATACGGCTTTTCAAGGTTTGACTTTAAGGGAAAGAGGGTGTGGTTTTTGATTCTTCTTGCAACCATGATGCTGCCCTCCCAGGTGACCATGATCCCCACCTATTTGATCTACCGGCAGATCGGATGGGTGAACACCGTGCTTCCCCTGGTGGTTCCTGCCTTTTTCGGAGGAGGAGCCTTCAATATTTTCCTGGTGCGTCAGTTCATGTCGGGAATTCCCAAGGATTTTGACGAGGCGGCCCGAATCGACGGGGCAGGACCCTTTAAGATTTTTGCCAGAGTGCTGGTGCCTATGTGCCGTCCGGTTATGACGGCGGTTGGAATCTTCACCTTTATGGGTACCTGGAATGATTTTAACGGCCCTCTGATCTATCTGTATGACAGCAAAAAATATACACTGTCTCTTGGACTTGCGTTTTTCAAGGGATTATATACGAGCAAATGGAATCTGATGATGGCGGCTACTGTGCTTGTGATGCTGCCGGTATTGATCCTGTTCTTTATCGCACAGGACTATATCATTGACGGAATTGCAATATCTTCGGGAACGAAGGGATAAGGACGGGGGTAAGAATATGTTACATGCAGAATCGAATTGTACCAGACCTAAATATGTCTGTGGGAATGAGAGAATAAAGCTGGTCGGGGCGATTGACGGAGGCTTTCCGGACTTTGGGCACCATCTGGAAAAGGAGATGGGCGGTCTGTGGCTTTATCCGGTAAAGCTCCTGGACGGCTTTTGGATGAGGGTTACGGATAAAGATTCCCAGGGACTGGTAGACGGGTATATGACGGCGGGGGAATTCCACAACTATCCCCACAAGAATGTGTTTGTCTATTCCGGATCCACCATGGGCCATACGCCGGTGGTGATAACGAGAAGTCAGATGATCCCTGACGGGATTGCGGGACTTAAGGTTACCTATGACTTTTTCCTTCCAAAGGAGAGCGCCCAGGGAAAGGGGCGCCGCCTTGCGGCAGACTTTCTCTTCCGCATAAACCTACGGCCCGACTGGCTTGCGGAGAATATGGATGTCGAGGACGGAAGGGATATTCTGGAATGGGATGAGAAGGATCATGTGGTCCGGGGAAAGGATGAGAAAAATTCCTGGCATGTGATGATCGGATCTTCCGAGAAATTCTCCGGCTGTGTGACCGGAAACGAGTTTGGCCCTGAGATTACGGAGAGCCTGGGAGGGAGCTGCCGGATGAGCCGGGAGCTGTGCCTCGAACCGGGAGAGCATAAGCAGATCACCTTTTATGTGGCCGGATCCTTCTGTTCTGGACAGGACTGTGAGGAGCAGTACAGGCAGCTGTGTTCCGAAACGGACTTTGAGGGCGAAAAGGCGTCAAGGCTTGAAAGCCTCACAAAGCAGACCCGGTTGGATCTGAGCGGCAGTGCCCTTGCGGGGAGCCGGAAGCTGGAGGAGATCTTTGACTGGATCAAGATCCACACGGACTGGCTTACCCTTAAGGTGGACGGAATCGGAAGAGGAGTCACGGCGGGAATTCCGGAGTATGTGTGGTGGTTTGGCTGTGACAGCTGCTACGCCCTTCAGGGAATGATGATGCAGGGACAGTTTGAGCTGTGCAGGGATACCATCCGCCTGATTCTGGAATATTCAAAAAAATATAACGGAAACGGCAAAATTATCCATGAGCTTCTGCCAAACGGTTTCTGTCCCAACACGGGAAACACGCAGGAGACGGCCCACTTCATCATTCTTCTGTGGGAGTATTATCAGTGGACGGGAGATAAGGAGATCCTCTCAGAGTGCTTTGATTATATCAGAATGGGAGTGAAGTGGTTAAAGGATCAGGATGAGGACGGGGATTTCTTTCCCACCGGTTATGGGATCATTGAGATTGCCGGGCTGAATATGGAGATGATTGACACGGCGGTCTATACCTGCTGCGCTTACAGGTGCGTTGGGAGGATTGCGGAGACACTCGGACAAAGCGGTGATGTCAAAGCGTGGATGGAGCTGGCGGATCAGGCGCAGAAGGCGGTGAACGAGAAGCTCTGGGCCGAGGAGGAAGGGCTGTTCTGTGACTGCTTTGCATCTCCTTTAAGGATCAGCGAAAAGAGAGATATCATTCTTGACCGGATGGAGCAGGCGGGAGAAAAAGAGGCGAAGGAGAGATTCCTGCAGCTTCTTGCGCAGCGCGGCGAAAGCGGCGGGAAGAATGGCGGGCAGCAGGAATACGGCTGGGTGCTGAACAAAAACTGGGTGATCAATGTACCTATGGAGATGGGAATTGCGGACCGCAACAAGGCGGAAAGAGCCCTTGAGAGAATGGATACCGCCGAGTTCGTGGGAGAATGCGGCATGTATCTGGAAGGGCTTTTGAAGGGAGCGGCCATGACGATCAGTACGGGCGTTATGGCGGTGGCCCAGGCCAGATACGGCCATGCGGATCGGGCCTTCTCCCTGATAGAGAGGATGTTTGGGACCTTTGGCGCTGCCACTCCGGGGTCGATCAGCGAGATGTCTCCCGACTACGGATGCTTTGTGCAGGCATGGACGGCTTACGGTGCGGTAGTACCTGTGGTAAAATACTTTTTCGGTATTCAGCCGGATGCGGCAGAAGGAAAAATCCGGATTGCGCCCATGCTTCCGAAGGCTTTTGAGCCTGCGGAAGGGAAGAGCTGCGGTCTTGAAAGGGTAAGAGTTCTGGACGGTGAGATCTCCGTCAGGATCCGCCGGGAGAATGGCCGTGAGATCTTAGAGGTGGAAAACCAGACCTCCGCACAGATGGAAGTGGAAGGTTCCGGGATGGAGGTAAGGTTGACAAGTTCCCTGAAAAAGTGATATGGTTTTCATATAAAAACGTTTTCGAGGAATGAGTATGGTTACGATCAGAGATGTGGCGAAGGAAGCGAGGGTTTCCATAGGAACGGTTTCCAGAGCATTTAACGGGTACCAGGATATCAATGAGGAGACAAAGATAAAAATATTCCAGGTGGCAAAGAACCTTGGCTATGCCCCCAATGTGAATGCCAGAAGCATCTCCTCAAAGAAGACCAACAACATGGGGCTTATTATATCGGGTTTTTTGGAGAGCGACCGAAGGGACAGCTTTGTGCTGACCCTTCTCCAGGGAATTTACCGCTATGCCAACGAGCACTCGGTGGAGGTTGCCCTTTATACGACGGATGCGGAACAGCAGCAGAAGAAGACCTACGAGAGGTTCTGCGCAGAACACAGCATTTTCGGGGCCATACTCAGCGGTGTTGCCACCAATGATCCCTATTTTCATGAGCTGGTGGAATCGGGGATGCCTTGTGTGCTGATCGATGTCTATATCAAGGGCGCCGGGCTTGGCTGTGTGTCTGTGGACAATATCAAGGCGGCGGATGATATTGCCCAGTACCTGATTGACTGCGGCCATCGGGATATCGTGGTGGTGCAGGGAAAGAAAGAGGCGGAGGTGACTACCTGCCGTATCGCCGGGATCTATACTGCCTTTAAGCGCAACGGCTTAGAGCTTACCAGGGAGAAGATCCTGACCTGTAACTACAGTGAATCGCAGACTTACCGCACGGTAAGGCAGTACATTGAAAAAAATGGAAAGGACTCGGGGACGGCGTTTCTGTGTCTCAGCGACATCATGGCCCTTGGAGCCATGAAGGCCATCCGCGACCTGGGCTATGGCATACCGGAGGATTTCTCGGTTACGGGGTTTGACGGAATTCCCATAGCCGAATATACCACGCCGGGTCTTACCACCGTAGAGCAGGATGTGAGTATGATGGGCTACAGTGCGGCCGCTCTTTTGCAGGAGCTGCGCAGGGATCAGAGCAAATCAAAAAGAATCTACGTGCCATACAGGCTTCAGAAAAGAGACAGCGTCAAGAGGCTGCAAAGCGACTGACTTTCATCTATAGTGGAGCGCCGCGAAACGGCGCATAAATATTTAGAAATGACAGACAATAGAATTCTTGCATGGCGAGAATTCTATTATTCAAGACAATAGAATTCTTGCGCAGCGAGAATTCTATTGTTTTAAGTGAATACAAAAACGTTTTTGGAAAGGCGGAGCAAACGATTATGGAAAATGAAAAGATCATAGACAGATGGAAAGAGCAGATTCGGAAGGGGGAGAAGGAAGGGTGGATCCTTGCCGAGGATGGGTTTGATGAGGAACGTCTCAACAAATACGAGGCGATCTTCTGTCAGGGCAACGGTTATCTGGGAGTGAGGGGCGCTCTGGAGGAGCGGTATACCGGGGAGGTAAGGAATTTGCTTGTGGCGGGTACCTTCGACCGGTTCCACGAAAGCGAGGTGACGGAGCTTCCTAATTTCCCCGATATGACATATATGGGTATTTATTTGGACGGGAAGCCTCTGTCCTTTTGCCGGGGAACTGTGCATGAATATCAGAGAGCTTTGAATCTGGAAAACGGCGAGAGTGTGCGGATCGCGGACTGGGAGGATGAGAGGGGCAGAAGGTTTTTGTTTATTTTCCGCCGGATGGTTTCTCTGCGGGATGAGCATGTGATGGCATCCAGGGTGGAGATCTGCCCGGCAGACGGCGATGCCGAGATTAAGATTATGAGCGGGATCGACGGCAGGGCGGACAACAGCGGAACCCAGCACTTCGTGGAGGGGGAGAAGAGGATGTTTGACCAGCGTTTTCTTCAGCTTCTGGTAAGGACGGCGGAGAGCGGAATAGATGCGGGATGCTTTTGCGCCCACAGATACCAAATCAACGGGCGGGAGGCGGACATGAGACTGCTGCCTGTTATGGAACGGCGCCAGATATTCTTAAGCGCGTCCTGCACGGTCAGACAGGGAGAGGTTTTGGCCGTGGAGAAAATCTCCTGTGTCTACACGTCCAGAGACCTGGAATTCGCATTGCGGGGTGAACGGGTGGATGGGAGCGGAAAAATTGCGCAGGCCGGTCTTCGTAAGGTGAGAGAGGCCTGGGAGAAGGGATATGAGAGCCTCATTCGTGAGAGCGGGAGAGCCTGGAAGGAGCTCTGGGAGAGGCAGGACGTGAGGATCCGGTCAGAGAAGCCTTTTGACCAGACTGCCCTGCGTTTTGCCCTGTACCATCTGAATATCATGGTAAAAAAGGAAGATGAGAGGATGGGAATCGGCGCAAAGGCGCTCAGCGGGGAAGGCTACAAAGGACATTCCTTCTGGGACACGGAGGTGTTTTTGCTGCCCTATTATCTCCTGACACAGCCCGAGACGGCAGGGGGACTTGTCGGCTACCGCTATCTGGGGCTTGAGGGAGCCAGAAGAAAGGCGCGGCAGTACGGATATCAGGGAGCCATGTACCCGTGGGAGGCGGCCTGGATCGACGACGGGGAGGTCACGCCTCTGGAGGGACCTGCGGACGTGGCGACGGGAAAGCCCATTATTTACTGGACCGGCGTGCAGGAACAGCATATCACGGCGGATGTGGCATTTGCGGCATGGCAGTACTATAAAGCGACAGAGGATACGGACTTTCTGCTGGAAAAGGGCTTTGAGATGATCATGGACACGGCAAGGTTCTGGGTGAGCAGGCTGGATTTTGACCGGGACAGGGGACTCTATGTGATCCGATGCGTGATTGGACCGGACGAGTACAAGGAGCATGTGGACAATGATGTGTACACCAATTATATGGCGCACTACAATATGCGCCTTGCCCTGGAGCTGGTGCGTCGTTTCCGCGGCTCTGCGGTACCCGGGGAGAGGGAGGCTTATGGGCGCCTTCGGGATAAGCTGGGACTGGAGCGGCTGGAGAGGGAACTGGAAGAGAAAATTCCTGCACTGTATCTGCCAACACCGGATGATCAGACGGGAATTATTCCTCAGTGCGACGGCTATTTCGAATTGGAGGAGCTGGATATCAGAGGATATAAGGAGAGCGAAAAGGTTCTGACGATCTACGAGGATCTGAGTCAGGAACAGATCAACTCCTACCAGATCGCAAAGCAGGGAGACCTTGTGGTGCTGATGTTCCTGCTGGCGGAGCTGTTTGATAAGAAGACCAGAGAGAGGAATTACCGTTTTTATGAGGACAGAACGCTCCATGATTCCTCCCTGAGCAAATCGACGCACAGCATCCTGGCCTGCGATCTGGGACTCATGGAGGAAGCCTACCGGCTTTTTGAGGGTGCCTGCAGGGTGGATCTGGGGAATGATAAACGATCCTCGGATGCGGGGATTCACAGCGCATCCATGGGAGGGATCTGGCAGGCTGCGGTCATGGGCTTTGGCGGCGTGCGCATGGAGGAAGGGATGCTTCACATAAGACCTTCGCTTCCAAAGGAGTGGGATGAGCTTGTCTTTCCGCTGGTATGGAAAGGAAGAAAGCTTCTGGTGCGTGCGGACCGGGAAACCGTCACGGTGGAGAACGACGGGCCTGCGGTGGAGATCATACTGTGCGGGAAAAGAATTCTGGCCGGTGAGAGAACCGTTGTGGAGAACGGGACCTCTGCTGAAAAAAGGGGAGAGGAGCCCGGCTGTGCGGCCGGCAGGTATGAGGCGGTTATTTTTGACCTGGACGGCGTGATCTGTCACACGGATAATTATCATTATCAGGCATGGAAGAAGCTGGCGGATCGTCTGGGGATTGCTTTTGATCAGAAGATCAATAACCGTCTGCGGGGCGTGAGCCGGATGGAGAGCCTTGAGATCATATTGGAAGGTTTTGACGGGACATTCACGCAGGAGGAAAAGGAGAGTCTTGCGCAGGAGAAAAATGACGCTTACAGAGAGCTTTTGAAAACCATGAGTCCTCAGGATCTCGGCGGAGAAGTTAAGAGTACCCTGGAGGAGCTTCGAAGGAGAGGGCTTGGGCTTGCTATCGGTTCTTCCAGCAAAAATGCGGCCTTTATTCTTGAGAGGATCGGACTTGGCGGTTTCTTCGATGCGGTATCGGACGGGACAATGATCACAAGATCAAAGCCGGACCCGGAGGTCTTCTTAAAGGCGGCGCAGCTGCTTGGTGCGGATCCGGTAAAATGTCTTGTGGTGGAGGATGCCGAGGCGGGATTACAGGCGGCAAAGGCGGCAGGCATGGATGCTGCTGGGATCGGAGAAGCGTCACGGAGCGATATTGCGGATTACAGACTGGAAAGCTTTTCACAGCTTTTGGAGCTGCGGCAGGACAGATAGCGGGAAGGAGGAGATGAAAATGCCGGAGAAACTACCGGAAATTGTGCGAAATCAGCCGGAGGATAAACCTTATTTAGTGACGGGCCGCCGGATTTATGTAATCGGAGCGCAGGACGGAGGCTTTCCTCAAAGGGGCGAGCATATGCCTCATGAGATGTGGGGCATCTGGCTTCCGCCCATCAAGCTGTTTAATGGCTTCTGGCTTTGGCTTGAGGATGACTGGATTGGAAAGGCGGACCGCTTTGTGATGGAGCCCTTTGGGTGCCGGTTTGTCTATGAGAGAAAGGAGATAGAGCTGGAACGCTTCCAGTGGGCGGCCCACACAAGGGGAGCAATGGCGTTGGAGCTTACGGTGCGCAATCTGACGCAGGCTCCGGTTCAAAAGAGTCTTGCCCTGGTGATCGAGTCGAATCTGATGCCTGTGTGGCTCTCGGAGCGGATGGGAAGAAAGGACGGAAAGGATTCGGTCAGCTGTGATCTGGAAAAAGGGCTTGCCGCCTGGAAGGATCAGGAAAATCCCTGGTCTGCGGTCATGATCTGCGATCAGCCCCTGGACGCTTTCGAGTTGTTGGAGGAGAGCCGCGCAGGCAGCGGACAAAGGCCGTGCGGCTCGGCAGGCAAAGCCTGTGATAGGCAGGGGTATAAGAATGAAAATACCAGCTGCTGCAAGGTTTCCTTTTCTGCCCGGCTGGCAGCAGGAGAGAGTAAAAGGTTCTCCTTTTTCTTTGGAGGCTCTGTCTGTTCACAGCAAGAGGCGGGGGAGCAGGCAGGGGCGTTGATGGAAAACCGGCAGGAGCTTTTGGAAGAAAAGCGGGAAAGATATCTGGAGCTTGGCGGGAGAGCGTCTTTGTCCTTTGCCGGGGAGCCTGTCCTTGAACAGATGTACCGCTGGAACCAGTTTATCAATGACTGGATCCAGTGCGAGATACCCGGTGTGGGAGAGGGAGTTGTGGCCGGCTATGCGGAGTTTCCCTGGTGGTTTGGAAACGACACGAATTATATTCTGCCCGCCCTTCTTATGCAGGGAGAGGTGGCAATCTGTAAGGAGACGCTGCGGCTTTTGCGGAGAGCTTCCCTTAAGGTGAACGGAAACGGGAGAGTCATCCATGAAATGTCGAACAACGGCGTGGTATTTTACGAAGGCATGACCACGGAGACACCGCAGTTTGCGGATTGTGTCTGGCAGATTTACTGCTTCGAGGGAGATGAGAGCTTTCTGGAGGAGATGTATGATTTCTGCAGGGAAGGGATGCGGTGGATCGAGTCGGTCAGCGAGGAGGGACTGCCAAGAGGCTACGGAATCAGCGAGGTTGCGGGCCTTGACTGTATGTGCTGTGATGTGGCGATTCTTGCGGTGAGAGGCTATGAGGTTATGAGTAAGATGGCAGAGGCCCTGGGAAGGGAAGCGGACGCCTCTTGTTTTGAAGAGAAGTTTTGCGCTACATGGGAAATTTTTCACAGAGAGTTTTTTATTCCTGAGACGGGCTTTTACGGAGATATGGTGGCTGGAAGGGAGGAGATCATAAAGAGGGCGGAATCGTGGAAGCACTCTCTGAAAAGCTTTCCCATCACACCCGAGGATGAAATTGCGGGGGAGGCCAGCTGTAAGCAGGATAAATCGCCGAGGGAGAGCAAGGAGAAGGAGCGGCTTTGCAGGAGGATGGAAAATGTTATAAGGCTGGCAAAAGAGACGGAGCCAAAAAGCCGCAGGGCGTACCAGCTCTTTGGGCTTGGACACTCCACCATAGCGGTGGAATTCGGCTATGTCACGGGAAAGCAGGCAAGAGAGCTTCTGGCAGCCCAGGAACAGTGGAGGGAAAAGGAATGCTTTCAGATAGACGGGATCATGCCTCTGGCCCTTGGGAGGCGGATGCAGGCTTACGGTTACAGCAGGGAGCCGGAAAAGATTTTGCAGGTGCTGCGGCAGACGGGAGAGGGCTTTGGGGCCGTGATGCCGGGAGCCACCAGTGAAATTTATCCGGACAGAGGCTGCTTTGTCCAGGGCTGGAACAGTTTTGCCACCATGTGGCCGTATTTCAGTGTTATTTTCGGAGTGCGTCCCCGGGCGGGACAAAAGGAGCTGATCCTGCAGCCCTGTATCTGTCCGGATATGGGGAAGATTTCCCTGACCGGAGTGATGATCGCGGGCCGGCCCTTCTCGTTCTTCCTTGACTTTGAGGAAGGGAGGGGGAGGATCCGGGTTGAGATTCCTTCTGCACAGTGGAGAGTAAACCTCGTGTGGGAGGAGGAACAGGACGGGAAACCGGAGCTTGTGGTGGAGGTGTGTGACGCTAAAGCGTAAACATGGTTTTGCAGAGGCGGATCATTTCGCAGGTGAGGCTGTGGATGATTAGCCGTCTGAGAAAAGTCAAGAACGGAATGGTATAACAAAAGACGGAGAAAATGCCGATATAATTATATTATAGGAAGCGGCAGTGTTGACGTGCCGTTCCCTATTGAACAAAGAGGTGTCACAGAAGGATCTGTGTATGACGGGAAACAGGGAGGTTGCCTATGTTACCAATTATGTCGGGAACAATTTACAGTATGGGGAAAAGGGCTGAGCTTGAGAGCAAGTGGCAGCAGAAAAAGGAGAGCGGGAAGATTTTTCAGAAGGAGATGACGGCCGATGAGCGGATGATGGCCCGGTATCAGGAGGATCTGGAAAATATGCGTAAGAACGATACCATGAATTCCATCAGCAATAAGCTGAGGGGCGGTCAGGAGCTTACGCCTGACGAGGTGCAGTACCTTCAGAGAAACAATCCCGCCCTGTATCAGGAGTACCAGGAGATTAAGAGCGAGAAGGAAGCTTATGAGAGAGGGCTTAAAAACTGTAAGACCAAGGAAGATGTGGAGCGGTTTAAAATCAATAAGATGAACGGGTATCTGGCGCAGGCCAAGTCGGTCATGAATAATCCCAATATTCCAAAGGGGCAGAAGAAGGCTTTGATGGAGAAAATTCTGGGTAAGACCATGGGGATCGAGAAGGTACACATGAAGTTTGTATCTTCCGGCAGATATGCCTCTCTTCCCACGGACGAGGAGCTTACCGAGGAAAAGAAGAGGAAGAATGCGCAGGCAGGGGAGAGCGCAGAGGCGGTCAGCGACAGCATCGGGGAAGATGCTGAAATTGCCGGGGATGCTGAGAATGAGGGGGTGACGGATCGGGAGCAGGAGGCTGTGGATAAGGAAGAAGAGGCTGCTGAGAAAGTGATTATTAAAGATGAGAGCCTGCCGCAGCTTAGGGAGAGTGCGGATGCTCTGGCGGATTCGGTAAAGGCGCAGGTCTCGGATTATCTGGTGCGGGAGAGGGATCCCGGCTACGGGTTGGAGTTTTTTGGTTATGACCAGAAGGGGAAGGCGGTTACGAAAAAATAAACCATGAAAACAAAAGCACAAAAGAACAACATTACAGAGGGGGTAATCTGGAAGCAGCTGCTTTTCTTTTTCTTCCCTCTTTTGTTTGGAACATTTTTTCAGCAGTTATATAACACGGTGGATGCCGTGGTGGTAGGCCAGTTTGTGGGAAAGGAAGCGCTTGCCGAGGTGGGAGGGGCGTCCGCCATGGTTATCAATATCTTTGTGGGATTTTTTGTGGGAGTGTCCACGGGGGCAACGGTAACGATCTCCCAGTTTTTCGGAGGCGGCCGGATGCGCGAGGTGCGGGATGCGGTGCATACGGCAATGGCGCTTTCCATAACCGCAGGGATGGCAATCATGATAATCGGGCTGGTCGGGGCGCCCGCAGTTCTCTCCATGATGAATACGCCTGCGGAGACCATGGAGGGATCCGTGCTCTATCTGCGTATTTATTTTTGCGGCATGGTGGCGAACCTGATCTACAATGTGGGGGCGGGAATTCTGCGGGCCATAGGTGATTCCAGAAAGCCGCTCTATTTTCTCATCGCAAGCTGCCTGGTGAACGTGGCGCTGGATCTTCTTCTGGTTGTGGCGGCGGATATGGGAGTGGCAGGCGTTGCGCTGGCCACGATTCTGTCACAGCTGTTCAGTGCGGTGCTTGTTCTGGCGGCGCTTATGAAGTTTCCGGAGGAATACTGCCTGAATGTGAGAGAGATCCGTTTTCACGGCTGGGTATTTCGCAGAATCGTGGCAATCGGTATACCGGCCGGCTTTCAGTCGCTTATGTACTCTTTGTCCAACGCTCTGATCCAGACCAATGTGAACAGCTTCGGGACAAGCACGGTGGCGGCTTGGACGGCTTACAGCAAGATCGACGCCCTGTTCTGGATGATGGTGAGCTCCTTTGGGATTGCGATCACAACCTTTGTGGGTCAGAATTACGGGGCCGGACTGTATATGAGGGTGCGAAAGGGAGTTCGGCAGTGTCTGCTGCTCACGGCGGCCTTTACGCTTTTTATCAATCTCATTATCATACCCTTTGGGGAGATTCTGTTCCGGCTTTTTACCAGGGACGGGGAGGTTGTTTCTATCGGAATTATGATGATGCGGTTTCTGGTGCCCACCTTCATGACCTATATCTGCATTGAGATTTTTTCGGGAGCGCTTCGGGGAATGGGGGATACGCTGGTACCTACTCTGATTACAGGGGGCGGGATCTGCGGTCTTCGGGTCTTGTGGCTTCTTGTGGCGGTTCCCAGATGGAATCACATGAAGACGGTGATGCTCAGCTACCCGATTACCTGGGTGATTACCTCGGTGCTGTTTGTGGTTTATTACTCGTGGTACATGAAGAGGCATAAAATCGGCTGATCTTGTAAGGTTAAATTCAGAAACTGGTTGCATTCTATCGTCCTTATGTTAAAATTAAGATTGTCATGAGGTTAAATTTCTTTAAACGGAGGATGAGAAATGGAGAACAAGAGTAAGTTTACTATCAAGAGTATCGTGGCGATTGGTATCGGTGCGGCGCTGTTTTTTGTGCTGGGACGTTTTGTGTCCATCCCAACGCCCATACCGAATACCACGGCAAACATTCAGTACGGCGTACTGTCCGTGTTCGGCATTATCTTTGGGCCGGCGGTGAGTATGATCGCAGGCTTTATCGGACATACCCTGGCTGATCTGTCCTGGGGAAGCCCCTGGTGGAGCTGGATCATTGCGTCAGGCGTTTTCGGTCTGATCGTGGGCCTTGCAAAGAAAGCCATTAATATCGAGAGCGGTAAGTTTGGCCTGAGAGAGATCATTATCTTTAACGTGGTTCAGGTCGTGGCTCACGGCGTGTGCTGGGTGGGTGTGGCAACCGTGCTGGACGTTTTAATCTACAGCGAGCCCATTGAAAAGCTGGTAGCCCAGAGCCTTGGCGCATGGGGGATGAATGCGGTGACCACCGCTATCGTGGGAACCTTATTGCTGTTTGCGTATTCCAAGACTGTGACAAAGGCGGGAAGCCTTCAGAAGGAAGATTAATCAGATGCGGGAGCCTATTATTTCTTTTAAAGATTATACCTATCATTATCGTTCGCAGGCGGAGCCGACGATACATAATATTAATCTTGAGATTCATAAAGGGGAACGGATTATTATCGTGGGTCCTTCAGGGTGCGGCAAAAGCACCCTGGCCCACTGCCTTAATGGTCTGAACCCCTTTAGTTATCCCGGGGAAAGCACGGGAAGCCTTACGATCTGCGGGATCGAGGCGGCAAAGTCCAGTATTTTTGAGCTGAGCCAGTGCGTTGGCACGGTGCTTCAGGATACGGACGGACAGTTTATCGGAATGACAGTGCTTGAGGATATTGCCTTTTCCATGGAAAACAGCTGTGTTCCACAGGAGGAGATGATCCGGCGTACCAGGCAGGAGGCCGGGAGGGTGTCTCTGATGGAAAAGCTGGATGCGGCGCCCCATGAGCTTTCCGGGGGACAGAAGCAGCGCGTTTCCATGGCGGGGGTCATGATCAACCGGGTGCCGGTTCTTTTGTTTGACGAGCCTTTGGCGAATCTGGATCCGGCGGCAGGGCGCGACGCCATTGAGTTGATCGGCCATCTGCAGAAGGACGACGAAAAGACAGTGGTGATTATTGAGCACCGTCTCGAGGACGCCATGCATATGGGGGCGGATCGGATTATCCTCATGGAAAACGGGCGGATTATCAGCGATTCGTCTCCGGAAGAGCTTTTTTTATCGGACAAGCTCAAAAAGGCGGGGATCCGGGAACCGCTGTATCTGACAGCTCTTAAATATGCGGGAGTCGCGCTGAGCCGGGATATGCATGTGGAGCACATGCAGACATTGCGGCTGGATGAGCCTCATAAGGAAAAGGTCAGGAAGTGGTTTGCCGAGAGAACGCACAAGGAACCTGCCAAAGAGAGGCCAGAGGTGCTTCGGGCGCAGAAAATCCACTTCGGTTATCTCCCCGGGAAGGAAAACCTTACCGACATCAGTTTTTCTATCCGGGAGGGGGAGATGGTCAGCATTGTGGGTAAGAACGGCGCCGGGAAGAGCACCATGGCAAAGCTCCTTTGCGGCTTTGAAAAGCCGGATCAGGGAACACTCTATTATCGGGGAAAGGACATGTCCGGGGATACCATCAAGGAGAGGGCTTCCCATATCGGTTACGTGATGCAGAATCCCAATCAGATGATCAGCAAGCCCATGATCTTTGAGGAGGTCGCATTAAGTCTCGTGATGCAGAAGCTCCCGGAGGAGGAGATCCGGCAGAGAGTCTATGAGACGCTCAAAATATGCGGTCTCTATGAGTTTCGGAACTGGCCGGTAAACGCACTCAGCTATGGGCAGAAAAAGCGCGTGACCATCGCAAGCATCCTGGTGGTGAGCCCGCAGATTCTCATATTGGACGAGCCCACGGCGGGACAGGATTTCCGGCATTATACGGAGATTATGGAATTTCTCCGGGAATTGAACGAAAAAGGAATCACGGTGCTGATGATCACCCACGACATGCATCTGATGCTGGAATATACCAGCCGCAGCCTTGTGTTTGCTGACGGGAGAAAGATTGCGGACACCACGCCGGAGGCGCTTTTTTCCGATCCGCAGCTGCTTGAGCGGGCGAGCCTTAAAGAAACGTCGCTGGTGGAAATCGCCGAAGCCTGCGGGCTTGCCCCTGAGAGCTATATCAGGGCCTTTATCGAATACGACAGGGAGGTAAGAGCATGAGCGCATCACTCTCCTATATTAAAAAGGATTCCCCCATACACCGGCTGTCCGGGAGTACCAAGTTTATTTTTTTCCTGATCTGGAGCATTGCGGCAATGACCACCTATGACACAAGGGTGCTGGTGACCATGTTTGTGCTAGGAGTGGTATTTTTCGTATCATCAGGGCTGAAGTGGAAGGATATCCGGTTTGCGTTTTTGTTTATGATGTGGCTGATCATTATTAATCTGATCGCACTGTTTGCCTTTGCGCCGGAGCAGGGCGTGGAGATCTACGGGACCAGACATGAGATCGTGCATCTGTTCTGGAGATATTCCGTTCTCTGGGAGGAGCTGTTTTACCTGTTCAATTTCATGATGAAGTATCTGGCGGTGATTCCCGTGGCGCTCCTGTTCATTCTCGCCACCAATCCCAGCGAATTTGCGGCAAGCTTAAGCAGGATCGGGGTAAGCTACCGGGTGGGATATTCCGTGGCTATCGCGCTGCGTTACATCCCTGATATTCAGAGGGATTTTCATGATATTTCCCAGGCCCAGCAGGCCAGGGGGATTGACTTGAGCAGGAAGGACAAATTTACGGACCGTCTGAAAAATTCGGCGGCGATCCTGTTTCCGCTGGTGCTCTCAAGCCTGCAGAGGATTGAGGTGATCTCCAACGCCATGGAACTGCGGGGATTTGGCAAAAATAAAAAAAGGACGTGGATTGTGGAACGCCCTTTCCGGAGGGCGGATTTTGCGGCCATCCTGGTGGCAGTGATCATGCTGGCGGTATCCATAGGCTTTATGGTGCATAACGGCGGCAGATATTTTAATCCATTTGTCTAAAGAATCCCTTAATTTATTGCAAATTTCATTTGATTCATTACAACTAAAATACTTCTTTCCAAAAAACTGCCGATATATATTTGTAAGAGATTGAGCGGTTAGATTTGGAGGGGGGCTTTTGGATGCTTCAGATTGCGGTATGCGACGGCGACGAAATCATGGGTGAGAAGCTGAAACAGTTAATTGAGTCGCGGCTGCAGAAGGAAGGGGATTACAGAGTGCTGGCGTTTTCCACCGGGCGCAGACTCCTGGAATCAGGGATCCATTTTGATATTTATTTTCTGGATATTGATCTCAAGGATATCAACGGTATTGATATGGCGAGGCGGCTGCGGCAGGGATCCGAGGCGGTTATCGTGTTTGTCACGGCTCTGAAGGAATATATTTTTGACGCATTTGACGTACAGGCCTTTCAGTATCTTCTGAAACCTATCGATGAACAGAAATTTTTTCAGGTTCTGGATAAGGCGGTGGCGGAGTGCAAAATAGTGAAACAGTCCGAGCCTCTTGTCATTCGGGTAAAGGGCGTCTATCAGAATGTGCCAAAGGAAAACATACTGTATGCGGAAAACGATGCGAGAAAGATTATCCTGCATTTGAGGGGAGAGCAGATTGCCTACTACTCTAAAATGAGCGAGCTGGAGGGGCTTTTGGGCAGGCAGTTTTTTCGCTGCCACCGGGGATATCTTGTTAATCTGGGCGCTGTGAAGAGCTACGATACCGGCAGTATTCAGATTAAGAACGGGGAAACCATTCTTATGGCGAAGCAGAAATACGGGGATTTCGTGACTGCTTACATGGAATACCTGAGAAAGAAGTGAGAGCCGGGCTTTGGATGCCGTGAAGGTGAAATGCCGCCGTCCTGCAGAGCGGTCTTTGATTACAGGAATTCATTTTTTTATTACATGCCTCTTATGAATCAAAGGGGCAGGTACGATAATTAATATAGACAGTCATTTATAACGGGATATGACAGAGTATTAGAAAAAGGCGGTGACAGCTTATGCAACATAACACGATCAGTCCTCTTATCATGCAGAACCGGCTTCTTTCCCAGGCAAGAAGCGGGGCGAGAGCGCAGTCGGCGGCAATTGGATCGGCAATACAGAGAACGAATAGCAAAAACAGCGGTGATTCGGACTCGGTTAAAAATGATAGGGAAACGAAAAAGAACAACAAGCTTCTGGAGGAATCGAGAGAAAACTTTACCGCACTGAAAAAGGCGGCGGAGGAAGTGAAGGAGCGTTCCAAAAAACTGCAGGACATCCTCGAAAAGGATATCGAAAACATGACGGAGGAAGAGGCTGCAAAATACAGGGCTTCCGTGGAAGAGAAAATCACGGATTTTGTGAACGGTTACAATTCTCTTATCAGGAGTTTGAATAAGGAGAGCAGCGGTGCCAACGGAACGTATTTAAAGCAGCTGAAGGAGTATTTCGGGCGGTCCTCAAAGCTTCTGGGCGAGATGGGGATTAAGGCGGATAGCGAGGGAATCTTGTCAGTGGACAAGGAGCTTCTGGCAGCGGCGGATCTGACGGATTTGAAGACGGCGTTTGCCGGCAAGAGCTCTTTCGCAGGGAAGATCAGCGCAAGGGCGGAGGATATTATTGCAAATGCCCAGACGAATCTTGGCATTTTGAATAAAAGCCTGAATGCGGGAAATTATACCTACAACAGAACGGGCAGCGATATCTACGATATCCTGAACGGAAGCGGCAAATATGACGTTTTGAGCTGACGGCTGTAAGGCAGTGTTTTGATCATATAGATAAGATAACTCAGGAAAGTGATTTCCTGGGTTATTTTATTATCTGGATATTTCAGGCAGCATGCTGGCTTCCCAAAAGTGCATCCTGGTGTTTTCCCCATTGTCAGTAAGGCGAAAGCTGTTAGAATAAAAGCATACAAGCCGCAGAGAAAGGAAAGGGTCGGATGAAATTGATATTGAGCAGGATCTCGGAGGGCGAGGAGGAGGTTATTATCCGATATCGCGAGATGAATGAGAAGATCGGGACAATCATCAGCTTTCTGCAGGGAACCGGGCAGAAGATCAGTGCGGAGTTTGAGGGGCAGACGGCGCTGCTGGAGCCGGAAAAAATCTTTTATCTGGAAAGTGTGGACGGGAATGTCTTTGCCTATCTGGAGGACAAGGTGTGCAGGGTGTCCGCAAGTCTGGAAAAGATTTCCCTGTGCTTTGAGGAAAGGGGACTTTTTCGATGCGCCAAGTCCATGGTCATCAATATATACAAGATCCGTTATCTGAGAAGCGAGCCGGGGAACCGGATACGGGCAACTATGGATAACGGCGAACAGGTAATGATTTCTCGGAAATATGCAAAGCGATTGAGGCGGATTCTGAAAGGAGGAACGGATAGGGATGAATCGGTTTGAGGAGAGGTTTGAGAGGTACTTGGAAAATGAGATTATTATCGATTACAAAACCTGTGCCTATTTTTTCTGTATGGCGTTTTTTTACTGTTGTTACAGGATCAGCCAGGGCTCGTTTCAGGCGAACGTCGTGTTTCTTTTTGAGATGATCGTGGACGCTTACGTGGTCGGCTATATCCAGGTGTATCTGTTTCGTAATTTTGACGAGGCGCCAGGGATTGGCAGGAGAGAAGCTGCGGGGCTTTTGGTCTGCAGTCTGATTCATGGTTCGGCGGCTCATCTGCTGGGATGGTTCGACGGCAGGCGGCAGGCGGCGGTATGGTTTACGCTGTTTATGATAGCCTGTTATCTGACTCTGTATGTGTGTAACCGGATCAGGAGAAGGGCGGATACGGAAAAGCTGAACCGGATGCTGGCGGAATTTAAGAAGGAGGAGCAAGGACATGGAGAGAAGTGAGGAAAAACGGTATGCCATTGAAATTTGTGATCTGGTCAAGTTTTATGGAAAAAAGGCAGGCGCAGACGGCATTTCGCTGCGGGTTGAGGAGGGAGACATCTTTGGGTTTTTAGGGCCGAACGGCGCAGGGAAATCCACGGCCATAAGATGTATGCTGGGTATTCTGCGATCCTATGAAGGAGAGATACGGATCCTTTCCATGGACGGGAGAAGACAGCGCAGGGAAATTCTTTCCCAGGTGGGTTACATGCCCTCGGAGGCCATGTTTTATCCTTCCATGAAGGTGAAGGACGTGATCCGGCTTGCGGCTGACGCCAGGGGGCGGGAATGCGAAAAGGAGGCGGAAAAGATCTGCGCGCAGCTGGAGGTAAACACGGAAAAGAGGATACGGGAGCTTTCCCTTGGAAACCGGAAAAAGGTAAGCATTGTCTGCGCCATGCAGCATAAACCCCGCCTTCTCGTTCTGGACGAACCCACATCCGGTCTTGATCCGCTGATGCAGGAGGTGTTTTTTGAGCTGATCTGCGAGTATAACCGTCAGGGTACGACCTGCTTTCTCTCATCCCATGTGCTCCCGGAGGTGAAGAAATACTGCAGGAATGCGGCCTTCATCAGGGATGGGAAAATCATCCGCACGGATTCGGTGGAGAATCTCTCAAGGTCGGGCCTGCGCCGGATCCGGCTATGGAAGCAGGGGAGGGAACAGCGGTTTGACTATACCGGGGAAACGAACGGGCTGCTTCATAAGCTGGCGCAGATGAAGCCGGAGGATGTGTTGATTGAGGAGCCGTCTCTGGATGAGTTGTTTTTGCATTACTATGAGGAGGAAAAGGGAGGAAAAGCATGATTCTGTTAAAGCATGAGTTGAGAAGTAACTTCAGATCCCTGCTGATCTGGGCGGGCTGTGTGGGTTTTGGCTGCCTTGGCTGTCTGCTGTTGTTTGAGGGGATTAAGGATTCCATAGAGCCCATGGCGGAGCTCTACGGAAAGATGGGGGCCTTTTCCGTCGCCCTGGGAATGGATAAGCTTAACGTGGCTTCCATGGAGGGATATTTTGCCACGGAAATCGCATTGATCTTTGCGGTGGGCGGGGCCATGTTTGCCGCCATGACAGGGGCGGTGATGCTCTCAAAGGAGGAAGAGGGGCATACGGCGGAATTTCTGTACACGCTTCCCTTTGACAGAGTGTCCGTGGTTTTCTGGAAATATGGAGCTATGGCGCTTCTGATTCTTCTTTTTCAGCTGATCTGCATTGTGGCAATCGCCCTAGGCCTGGCAGGGGCGGGCGAAAGCCTTGACGGGAAAACGCTCGCACTCTATTACGGGAGCCAGCTTTTGATGCAGCTGGAGGTGGGAAGCGTCTGCTTTCTGCTGTCGGCATTGTGCCGGAAGAAGCAGATCGGGGCTGCCCTTGGATTCTCCGTTTTTTTGTATATGGCGGATGTGATGTGCAGAATCGTGCCGGACCTCGAAATTCTGAAATATGCCACGCCCTTTTATTTTTCCAATGCGGCGGATATTTTTGTGAACAAAGCCGTGGAAAGCGCACCGGCGCTGATTGGTCTTGGGGTTCTTTTGGCATCGCCCGTTCTGTCTGCGGCGATCTATCAAAAAAGAGACATAAGCGCATAATATTTACAGGAAAATCCATACTAATCCTGAAAGTTTGCAGTCAGGAAAGGAGTATGGACAGAATTATGAAATATATTTGTGAAGTCTGCGGTTATGTCTATGATGAGGAAAAAGGGGAACCGGAAAAGGGAATTGCGCCGGGGACCAGGTGGGACGATCTCCCGGAGGATTATATCTGCCCTCTTTGTCAGATGGGAAAGCAGTTTTTCAGACAACAGTAGCGGAGGGTGAGATGGAAGCCGGAAGAAAAAGCAAGAAAGAAAATTTCAGGGAAACAGGAGAATATTATGAGATCCGTCTGGAGAGCATCGGAGGGCTCGGAGCCAATCTGTGCGCAAAAATGCTGGGAGAGCTTGGCATTAAATACCTGGGCTTGAACAGCGCCAGCTTTTCCAGTTACGGGTCGGAAAAGACGGGAACCCCGGTGAAGGGGTATATCCGATATTGTGATACCAACAAGGAGATCAGGGCGCATTCCCCGGTGGAGCATCCTGATCTGCTTGTGATTTTTCATGGAGCGCTGACAAAGGACGAAGGGGTCTTTAGCGGATGCGGGGAAAACACGGAGGTGATTCTGGCCCTGGACGGCGGCCAGATGCCGGAAGATACCATTCCTGAGGAAATTTCCAGGCATATAACCGCATTTAAGGCCTGTTATGCGGTTCCGGCGCAGAAAATCGCCATGGAAACCCATTCCAGAATCAACATGGTCATGCTGGGAGCCATTGCCAGGGTCCTGGGTTTTGCAAAGCTTGAGGATATGAAAAAAATATGCAAGGACGGGCTTGGCAGGAAATATCCGGATGCGCTAAAGGGAAACCTGGAGGGAATCCAGAGAGGATACGAACAGATCCGGGAGATCAGAAGGCCGGAAAAGGGAACGGCGGAGAAGAGACAGGGAGGGAAAGCCGGGACGGGGAACCAACAGAAGGTTCAAAAGCCGTCCGGCTGCGGCTGGGGGTATGATACGGCGCCCATCGGGGGGATCAATCCGCGGTTCGGAAGCACGGTGGCGGCGGATCTCTCTCCGTCCAGACAGGGATATATTCCGGTTTTTATCAAGGAGCGGTGCATCAACTGCGGGCTTTGCGATTCCACCTGTCCGGACATGGTGTTTCAGTTTGCAAAGGGAGAGTTCAGGGGCAGAGAGATGATGGTCAACCAGGGTCTGGATTATTATCACTGTAAAGGATGTCTGCGCTGTGTGGACGTGTGCCCGGTTAACGCTCTGGTAAGGGGGCTTGAGGAAGAGCACCCGGACAAGCAGTTTTTTATGCCAAATCAGGAAATGGTTCGGCATCCCGATTACTATATTGAGGCCGGAGCGGACGGGTATATCACGTCAGAGGCCTATCTGACGGAAAAGAGAATGGAAGGGGGAGAGGTGTAATGAAAAAACAGGTGGTGGAATTTGCCAGCGGGAATGAAATGGCGGTCATGGCGATCCGGCAGATCGGGTATGATCTGATGGGATATTACCCAATCACTCCCTCCACCCAGATTGCGGAAAATCTGGACCGCCTGCAGGCGGACGCAGACACGGATCTCATCATGATAGCGGCGGAGGGCGAGCACAGTGCGGCGGGAATCTGCTACGGAGCCAGCGTGGGCGGGGGCAGGGTAATCAATGCCACCAGCGCCAACGGCCTTATGTATGCCATCGAACAGTTTCCGGTTCAGTCCGGCACCAGATATCCCATGGTGATGAACGTGGTGTGCCGTACCATATCGGGGCCGCTGTCCATCAAGGGGGATCACAGCGATATCATGTTTCTTCTGAATGCGGGATGGCCAATTCTGTTTGCCCACTCGGCGCAGGAGGTCTATGATTTTAATATCATTGCGCTGAAGCTGGCGGAAGCGGTGCGTCTTCCGGTGGCGGTGGCCTACGACGGATTTTTTACCAGCCATCAGAAGCGCAGATGTATGCGGTTTGAGCAGGATCGTGCGGTAAAGGATTTTCTTGGGGAAAAAAAGGAAGAGTATCCGTTTTTTGATCTGGAGCATCCCATTACCGTGGGTTCCTATATGAACGAGCCGGATCTGATCAATAACCGCTATCAACTCCATCTGGCCATGCGTGAGGCGGACCGGCTGCTTCCTGCGCTTTTTGAGGAATATGGAGATCTTTCCGGCCGGTATTACGGCAAGGTGGAGAGTTATGCGGGCGAGGACGCCCATGAACTTCTGGTGCTTCTCGGATCCTCCTATGAGACCGCCATGGAAGCGGTGGACGGACTGCGCGCAAAGGGGAAAAAGTGCGGTGCGGCAACCCTTCACGTTCTGCGTCCCTTTCCGGAAAAGGAGCTGGCTGATGTGTGCAGGGGCGCCAAGGTGGTTCTTGCCGCAGACAGACAGGACAGCTATGGCGCAGGCGGAGGAAATCTGTCTTTGGAGCTTCGGGCTGCGCTTCATAAGTTTAAGAGCCGGGTTTGGGTGAAAACTTTGATTTACGGGCTTGGCGGTAAGGATTTCTTCGTGGAGGATGCGGTGAAGATGTTCCGGTGGGCGGCAAAGAGGGACACTGCGGACTTTGCCTATTACGGAGTGACCGGACAGAAGTCCTGCAGGGCATCGGAAAAGGGAGAGGAGGATATATCCGGGATCCAAACCGCCGCAGAGGATCAGGGAAATTTCTTTGCGCCCCTGACTGCCCGGAGAACGAAGCTGGGACTTACCAGGGCGGAGAAAGACGAAGAGGGAAAAGTGAAGGTGAGTGTGGGAAGCCTGAACGAAACCACGGCCATGCCAAAGCGGATTGCTCCCGGACATGGCGCCTGCCCGGGCTGTGGAATCCCGGTGAATCTGAATCTGCTGCTTCGGGCAATTGAGGATCCGGTGGTATTGGTTTTTCAGACCGGCTGCGGTATGATCGTGACCACGTCCTATCCCAGGACAAGCTTTAAGGTGCCGTATCTGCACAATCTGTTCCAGAACGGGGCGGCCACATTAAGCGGCCTTGCAGAAATGTGTTACCGAAAGCAGAAGAAGGGTGAGATACCGCCCGGCGACATTGTTTTTATCATGGTCAGCGGGGACGGCGGAATGGATATCGGTATGGGTTCTGCGCTGGGGACGGCGCTTCGGGGCCACCGGCTGATTTTGTTCGAGTACGACAACGGCGGCTACATGAATACCGGATATCAGTTGTCGTACTCCACGCCGAAGGGAGCCAGAAGCGCAACATCCCATGTGGGAAAAGCGCAGTATGGCAAAAGTTTCTTTCACAAGGACATGCCGCAGATTATGGCAGCAACGGGAATCCCCTATGTTGCCACGGTTGCGGAATCAGATTCCGCGGACTTTATGAAAAAGGCAGCGAAAGCAGCGTTATATGCGAAGACTACGGGCACGGCTTATGTGAAAGCACTTTCGGCATGTCCTCTTAACTGGAATGATAAGCCGGCCACGGAGCGTAAAGTCATAGAAGCTGCGGTGGATTGCTGCTATTTTCCTCTGTATGAGGTGGAGCAGGGGATCACGACACTCAGCTATGATCCGTCTGCAAACGGTAAAAAAATACAGGTAGCTGACTGGCTCGCCATGATGGGGAGAACCAGGCATCTTCAAAAAGAGATCTATGAGGATGTGGTCAGCCAGCTGCAGGCCGAGGTAGACCGGAGGTTTGCGGTTCTGAAAGCAAAGACGGACAACCCCGTCCTATAACTTCCCCGAACTGCATGTTGTAGAGCTCGCTGTAGCGTCCGTTTCGTTGAAGAAGCTCCTCGTGCTTCCCCGTCTCCACGATCCGCCCGCCGTCCATTACGATAATTTTGTCCACGCCCATAATGGTGGAAAGACGGTGGGCAATGACAATGGAGGTCCTGCTCTCCATCAGCTTGTCAAGGGCTTCCTGAACCAGCTGCTCGGATTCGGAATCCAGGGCGCTGGTGGCCTCGTCCAGAATCAGCAGACGGGGATTGCGCAGGAATACCCGGGCAATGGAAAGGCGCTGCTTCTGGCCTCCGGAGAGGCCGATTCCGCGTTCACCAAGCAGGGTGTCCCACCCATTCGGACATTTCCTGATAAAATCCCAGGCATTGGCGGCTTTTGCCGCCTTTTCCATTTCCTCCAAAGTGGCGTCCGGCTTGCCGTAGCGCAGATTTTCCGCAATGGTTCCGGAGAAGAGGATGGTATCCTGAAAGACCATGCCCATCTGTCCGTAGAGAGAGGAAAGGGTATAATCCTGCAGGGGACGCCCGGAGAGAAGAATGGAGCCGCTGTCAATGTCGTAAAATCTTGCAAGCAGATTTACGATGGTGGTTTTGCCGCAGCCGCTGGAGCCAACCAGTGCGATCTTCTCGCCTTCCCGGATGGAAAAGCTGATGTCATTCAGGTTCGGGACGCTGTTTTCGCTGTTGTAGCAAAACGTCACATGGCTAAAATCAATACTCATCTTTGCGTCAGGATCAAGAGGGACGGCATCCGCCTTTTCCACAATATCCGGTGTCGAGTCGAGTATTTCATAGACTCGCTCGATCCCGGCAATGGTTCTGGCAAAGACCACATTTAAATCCGCAAAACGCCGGAGAGGCGTGACAAGATACCCCAGATAGCTGTAGAACACGATCAGGTCGCCGATCGTCATCTTCCCGTTTATGATGTTCAGGGCTGAGAGGCACACGATAACAGCGCTTATAATTTCGGAGAAGGCTGCGGTGACGGAAACACCCAGGGAGGAAAAGCGGTTTCTGCGGCGGGTAAAACGGTATATGGTCCGGGAGATATTCCCGAACTGCTCCATTTCGTGTTCCTCCATGTGGAAGAGCTTTACCACGGCAAAGCCCGCCATACGCTCCTGCAGATAACCGGAAATTCCGGAGATTTCGTCCTGGGTCTGCCGGCTGCTTTTGCGGATCCTTTTGCGGATTTCCCTGGTGGTGATCACGGAGATCGGGAGCGTGATGAACGCAACAATCGTCAGTGGAATATTGACGCACAGCATAAGGTACAGATAAACGCCGAGTATGATCGAGTCGATCCATACATTGGTCGCCACGTTCCAGATGAAGCCGTGAACCTGTTCCACGTCGCTGCTGATACGGGTCACCAGCTCTCCCGATTTGTTCTCCTGGTGGAACCTGGCGCCCATGAGCTGCAGGTGGTCGTAGAGCTGGCAGCGCATGGTGTGCATGATCCGGTTGGACACTTCCTGGGAGCCGGCCTCCCGCAGAAACGCGGCGGGTATGTATATGCAGATAAAGCAAAACAGCATGAGGAAGAGCCATTTGTATATTTCGTGGATTTTCTGATCCGCAGTGAAAATACTGTCCGGGGCAAGAACCTGATCAGTAAAATATTTCAGTACCTGAGGCAGCATCAGGGGAAGCGTCAGTTTGAGCACTCCCGCAAGGGTGGAAATCACGATCAGATACCAGTGAGGCTTTACATACAGCAGGGTCCGCAGGACGGAATTATATTTTGAATTGCGCATGATGAGTTCTCCTTTTTACCAAAGTATAAGGCAAAAAAACTTTGAAAACATTCAAAATTATATAATATTTATTGAAAAAACTAAGTTTTCATGTCATTATGAGAGATAGAAAGATTGCCGTACAGCAGAAAGAGGGGGAATGAATATGCCAATGCCGCTGCCGGAGGGCCAGCAGATCCTTGTGGAGAGAAAGACATTTCAGCCGGACTACAGCATGCCTTCCATGCAGATGGCCACGGATCATTATACCATAGGCTATATCCTGTCGGGAGCCAGGAGAACGATCATGCCGTCGGGCTCATTCAGCTATCACGGGGGAAACGTGACGGCTCTGCCGCCCTACATTTATCACAGGACGGTGTCCGAAAGGCAGACGCCCTATGAGAGGATTATGATCAAGTATTCCCCGGCTTTCGTGCAGCCTCTGATCGACAGAGCGGGCCGGCAGATTCTTGACGGGATACATGACTGGAAGGTGATTCGTTTCCCGGCGGAGAAAGGGAAAAAAATAGCGGCCATGTTTATGGATATCGCCGTGGAATATGAGAGGGAGAGTCCGTATAAGGAATTGATTCTCCAGGGGATGCTTTTCCGCATTCTCATCACGGTGTGGGAGGAGGGAGAAGCGGAAAGGGGAGTGATTCAGCATAAAACGCTGCTTACGCCGCCCATCGTGGATGCTATTTCCTATATTGAGAATTTTTATTACAGAAATCCCTCCCTGGAGGAGACCGCCGGGGCGGCCAATTTTTCCGCACCCTATTTTTCCAGGCTTTTTCATGCGCAGATGGGAAAGTCCTACTCGGAGTATCTGAATCATGTGAAGCTGCGCCATGTATGTATTCTGCTTGCCCAGACCAGCCTGTCTGTTATGGAGATTGCGCAGGAGACGGGATTCTGTCATGGGAATTATCTGAGCGAGCAGTTCAAAAGGAAGATGGGGATGACGCCCGGGCAATTCCGCAGGCGATCTGCAGAGAACCGGAAATAACGGGTTTATCCTGGAAATTCCATGTCCAATATCCTGGAAAAACAAAGCGAGTCAAATACCCCGCCGCAAGCAGCGGGGTATTTGACCCTTGCGGCATGAGCCAAATGTCTGCTTCGCAGCCGCTTGGCTCATTGCTCGCAGGAATAAAGTGAGATAAAGCCAGTAATTGGATCAAAATTACTGGTTCTTTTTTTCGGATCGGGAAGCGGCAATACAAAAGATAAGGAGACGGAAATGGGCAGTATATACGGATATGTGAGGGTCAGCACGAGAGAACAGAACGAGGATCGGCAGATGGTTGCGCTGAGCGCATTGCAAATAGAAAGGAATAATATTTATGTGGATAAACAGTCGGGAAAAGATTTTAACCGGCCCATGTACAGGAGGCTTTTGAAGAGGCTGCAGCAGGACGATATTCTTTATGTGAAAAGTATTGACCGGCTTGGCAGGGATTATAAGGAAATCTTGGAGCAGTGGCGGATATTGACCAAGGAAAAGCGGGTGGATATTGTGGTTCTGGATATGCCGCTCCTTGACACGAGGAGGGGAAAAGACCTGATGGGAACTTTTCTCAGCGATATCGTGCTTCAGGTGTTGTCCTTTGTGGCGGAAAACGAGCGGAAAAACATAAGGCAGAGGCAGAGGGAGGGAATTGAGGCCGCAAGAATGCGGGGCGTGCGTTTCGGAAGACCGGAGCTGCCCCTGCCCAAGGATTTCGGACAGATCTGCGTCAGGTGGGAGGCCAGGGAGCTGACCGGGAGAGAGGCGGCAAAGTTGTGCAATATGTCTATGTCATCGTTTTACCGAAAGGCCGGAAGGGAGAGGGAGATTCTGAAACTGGAAAAAACCGGTATGCCGGGCAGGGAACGTCATATAATGTAAAAAACGCCTGGGAGCGTGTTATGTTAAATTATATCTGGGCAGCAATGATATTTATCGGCGTGTTATTTGGAGCACTGAACGGAACCATGAAGGAGGTCACGGAATCTGCACTGCAGAGTGCGGGGGAGGCGGTTTCCCTCTGTATTTCCATGGCGGGAATCATGGCCTTCTGGGTGGGGCTGATGGAGGTTGCGGAAAAATCAGGGCTGATCCGGAAGCTTACCGGATTCCTGTCGCCCTTTGTCACTTTTATGTTTCCGAGGATTCCCAAAGGACATAAGGCGAGGGATTATATTTCGACGAATATTATTGCCAATATTCTGGGACTTGGGTGGGCGTGTACGCCGGCGGGGTTAAAGGCGATGGAGGAGTTGGCGAAGCTGGAGGAGGAGAGGGGGACGGCTGGGATTGCGGTAAACGGCGGTGTGGAAACGGCTGGCGGGAAGAAAGGGAAGCGGGAGAGAATTGCCAGCAATGAGATGTGTACGTTTTTGATTTTGAATATTTCTTCCCTGCAGCTGATACCGGTGAATATGATTGCTTACAGAAGCCAATATGGAAGTGTGAACCCGGCGGGGATTATTGCGCCGGCGATTGTGGCGACGTTTGTCAGTACGGCGGTAGCGGTGGTTTATTGTAAGGGGAAGGACAGGAGACGGAGAGTCTGAGGGCTCTCTGTTTTTGTATCATTTTTGTGAAAGAGTGTTGAGAAGCAAAGTTTTTTGGGATATACTTATAAAAAACATGGATATTGGGATTTAAGAGATATATGAGGTATCAAGAAGTGGAAGAAAAAATAAAGAATATTATGTCTGAAGTATACGAAGAATTGATAAAATTATTTGGTAAAAAA
>Ga0137308_100792_pt1 | contig 42571 bp, 35 predicted proteins | sample Inofrocosms_June_FD_97181 | JGI IMG/M metagenome (GOLD analysis project Ga0137308, IMG submission 97181) | Mouse cecal microbial communities from Vienna, Austria - N-Acetylneuraminic and N-Acetylglucosamine D2O microcosms_June | ecosystem: Host-associated > Mammals > Digestive system > Large...
GAACAGTAGGCAAATTGTGAAATTTATATGGCTAAGAAGCCATCGGCTCTTAATACCAAGCCTTCCGCCCAGGGCGGCGTCCGTCCCATCTGCCTGACCGATTGGCTCCAGTTCTTCTGTACTTCTCATCCGGATCTCCTTATTAAAAATGTTGCTCCTATTTTCTCTTCATATCAACCCAGCCATACTTCCTCATTTCTTCCCGAAATGCGCTTCTTCGCGGATACGCGTCCTTATACGATGTCATAAGCCTCTGTTTTGCGCCCGGCTCCCCCATGGATTCCCGCACTTCGCCCAAAGCAGCGATATACGCCGCGCATTCCCCATAATAGTTTCTGCGGTTTGCATCCATAATTCCCGCCGTCCGTTTTTCCAGCAATGCTGTGATTCTTTTTATGGCACAGTCCCTTATATCAGATGACATTGGCACTATAGACTTCCAGTGTAAAAACAGTTGGCAAAACAGATCATTTTCTCCTATTCCCTCAAGTCCGCAGGTACCATTTCGATATTCTTTTGAGGAAAATCTCATTGCACTTTTTGCCATCTCTGCCATAGCAGCGATTCCCTTACCGTTCCATTGCCCCTCATAAAGACATAACAGAAACAGGGCAATTCCCTGTTTCATGAAGGTTCCCGTCCAGCCCAGCGCTTCCGATTTATGCAATCCTTTGTCCAATACCTCCGCAAACTGCCCGTCTAAGAACCCGAGCATCAAAACCATATTGTTGTTTGGTTTATTTTCCTCTCTCTCAGAATACACGCTTCCGCCATTTCCGCGAAAACTCCTCTCATCCAGCAGATAGCCGTTGCTCTTGTACATCGGGAATGACTTTAACAGCTTTTGAAGTTCTTCCCTTTTCTTTCCGTTTCCATACCCATTTAATAATGCGCGGAGATAGTTTTGTGCGGATGTATCCGATTCACATGCGGCAAAATAACATTTTTCCAATAAAGATTGTTCCTCATCTGCCGCAATAACATACTCCGCCGTTTCCAACGCTGCTTTACTGCGGATTACATATTTCTTTGGTATCGCCTTCATCGCTTCGAGTCCTATAGCCACCATATCATCCGCCGGCATATGTTTCCCGTTTTCCAATATATTTAGATATAATCCCGGATGGACAGCCGCATACTTTTCCGCACACTGCACCTCCAGCGCAAGATCATTTAACAGATCAACGGCTTCCAGCATAAGGCGATCCGCATCATGCCCCGTCTTATCCCCAAGACAGGTAATCCATGACAAAAGAAACTCTTCAAATTCCGGCAAGTCTTCCTCTCCATGCTGCATAAGGGTTTCTAATGTAACTGTGTCCTCTTTCACATTTAGAATAATTCCATACAATGCCTCCGGGCGTTTGGCAGGCGGCACTGATTGATATGTGCAATATGCTATATCAAGAATTACTCGTTTCAAATCGCAGTGCAAAAGCTCATAATGCACCATATCCCCCATTGAAAATTCCTCATCGCCATACTCATTGTCGCACAGAATCTCCATTTCCAACAACTGCTTCCCGACTGCAAAGCCTTCTTTATATTTCTCCCTGTCCATACAGATATGCACAAAATCACAGGCTTCTTCAAGCATATCCGAAATGTCGTCGTTATCCTCATAATAAAATTCTTCGCCGCTGTCGTCATACCAGTCGTCATATTCTTCGTTCAATACGGCGGTAATAGTGACCTCCTGAGAATCAATGCTCTTTAAATGATCCCTGACACGACTGTACATCCCGTCGAAATCAATATCTTTGTCCTCTTCTTTTTTTGATGCCCTTACCGCTCCATTCCCTGCAGATTTCAGCATTTTCAAAAAGTCCTCCCTGCGATACTCTTTCTTTAGTCTCTCAAAATCTCAAAAGCTGCCGGATATATTTCTGCCGTATCTAATATACTCAGCAAACTTGAAATCACATGGTTTATGCCTGGTCTGATAGTTCAAATCACGATATCTTGGGTGTATTCTACATCTGATTTAATTAAATGCACGAGACTGCTGCCCGCTGTCTGTTCTTTTCTGTGGCAAAATCCTGACAGACATTGTCATGATTATTATGGTATACTCAAATCATGAACACGATACATTAAGGAAAAGCAAACCGTCCTGCATTTCGTATCATCTGCCGGACACGAATCTGTCACAAATCATCATAAAGGAGCAATCAGATATGAACATCAAAAAAGAACTTGAAACGAAAGTCGGCCCGGCAGGCAATATGCATCTGAACAACATAGATTTTGACCCGCTTACGATCAAGGCGGTTATGATCAATGAAGTGGTGCCCGCCGACCCTTTACAGGATTTCTATGGAATCCCCGAAGCCGATTATCTGAAGACAACGATTCCGCTTTTCCAGGGGGCAGGCGCCAGCGTTACTTCTATCCAGGACATACTGCAGCTTGGCATCTATATCACAAATGCCGTAAAAACCCCAAAGACAGAATACACCATTGACAGAAGCAGTATAGAAAACAGTCTGCCTTATCTGGAAGCAGAGCTTTCTTTATTTCCCAATACAAAAGTGATCATGCTGATGGGCGACGTCGCCAGGAAAGCCTTTAACATGATCGCCAAAAAGGCGACCGGGAAAAATGCCATTCCCGCCGTTTCCACCTATAAACTGCGAAACAGCGAACTCTACTACAAGGGGATTCGGGTAATGCCGTCCTATATCATGACCGGTGGAAATATCCTGATCGAAAAGTCAAAAGTAACCATGGCAACCGAGGACATTGCAGCCATGTTAGCAATGATCAGGTAAGATTCCAATGCGAAGATCACGTCAGCAGATATACTGAAAACGTGGTTCCCTCACCTGCTACGGACTTTACGCTGATATATCCTCTCTGCCTGGTAACGATCTCCTGCGCCAGATACAGCCCCAGTCCGACACCCTCCTGCGCCGCTGCGGCTTCGCTGCGCCAGAAACGCTTGAACACCTGATTGCACTGCTCTTCCGGAATGCCCATACCGGTATCCGTAATATCCACACGGGTATAGAACTGCCATGGACGGACGCTGATCCTGATACTGCCGCCTGCCGGCGTGTACTTGACCGCGTTGTCCAGAACATTGCCCAGTGCCTCCGCCGTCCACCTGGCGTCATGCCTGGCCGTGATGCTGTTGTCGCATTCCACCGACAGCTGAATCTGCTTCACCTCTGCCCTGGCCCAGATCGCATTCAGCGCCTGCGCGATTGTGTCATACAGGCTTGTGCGCTCTATATGCAGGGCAAAAGTTCCTGTCTCCAGCCGCGACATCTTGATCAGGGACTGCAGCAGAAAGTCCAGCTTGTTGATCTGACCGGACATCGTGTCCATGAACTCCCTGCGCTTCCCGGCGCTTAGATCATGGGACTGCAGAATCCCCATGAACATCTGCAGATTGGCCATCGGCGTCTTGACCTGATGGGAGATGTCCGACACCAGCTCCTGAATGATTTGCTTATCCTGCCTGCTCTGTCTGCGGCCCTCACTCATCAGGTCATAATACTGCATAAGTTTGCCCTGGATCCTGGCCGTCAGCGTGTCTTCATAGGGAAAATAATCCTGGGGCTTTCGTTCCGCGATCAGATCATCCAGCGTCCGGCACAACTCGTCCGCGAATTTGCACAGCTGCCGCCTCTGCCAAAGGCTCCACAAAACCCCGGTCAGGCACAATCCCCCGCAAAGCCCCAGCAGCGCGACGCGGATATCCGCCTGCGGCACCCAGATCCACACCACATACAGGAAACATCCAAACATGACCGTTCCCGCCGCCAACACACACCATCGCATTACACTGTCCGCTCTCTGTCCCATTACTTCATCTCCAATTCTATCGTTAACGACCTGACCAACACTACCTGTTTAGAGATTCCCAGATATATCCCATCCCGCGCACCGTCTTAATGTACCCGTGCTGCTCATCTTCAATCTTCGCCCGCAGCCTGTTCATCGTCACCGTCAGCGTATGGTCGTCGATGAAATTCCCGTCGCAGTCCCATAACTTCTCTAAAAGAAGTCGTCTTGTGACCACATTGCCGGCATTGGCCACGAGCAGCCGGAGCAGCTTATATTCGTTGGGCGTGATCGACAGCTTCTCCCCGCCCCGCACGGCAGTCAGCGCCTCGAAGTCCAGCTGCAGGAAATCATCCCGGTAACACGTTCCTTCTGTAGTTTTCCCTGCCGCTGCTCCTGTTCCGCCGGCTGCAGCGACGCGTCGCAGGGCGACTTCCACTTTTTTCAGCAGAATCGGCATACGGAAAGGCTTGGTCACATAATCTTCCGCCCCCAAGTCATACCCATTCAGCATATCCTCCTCCAGATCATTGGCCGTCAGAAAGATCACCGGCAGTTCCGGATGCAGACTCTTGATCGTCCCGCACAGTGCGAAGCCGTTCCCGTCCGGCAGATTGACATCCAGAAGCGCCAGAGAGAAGTTCTCCTGCTCCACAAGATATTCCGCCTTCCGGCAGTTATAAGCCGCCTGCGTCACATACCCGGCTGCGTCCAGCTCAAAACAAAGTCCCGTGCTCAATGCCAGGTCATCTTCTACCACTAATATCCGTTCCATGATCAACTCTCCGTCATAACCGTTTTTACTATTTACTATGTCAAGTATAGCAAAACGCTTCCGAAAAAGGAAGATTGACATTTGATGCCTGACTTTCAAAAACAGCACCACACACTTACACAAATCATAATGGGATTACTGCATAACAGCTTTACCGCCCAATGATACTGCCGGTAAAAGCGATCGCCAGAAAATGACCACCTGTACCTCTGTACAAGTGGTCACCCTGTATTCTTTCGTGTCCTGATTTCTCCGCGCTCAGCCCAAACCGCCGCTCTTCGGCGCATCCAGCCGGAACTTCACGCAGTTCACCGTACTGCTGTCCGCTCCCACAAACGCCTCGAACTCTCCGGCTTCGCTCTCCCACCGGTCATTCTCCGTCAGAAACCGCAGCATCTCCTCCCTGATCTCGAAGGTCACCGTCTCCTCCTCGCCCGGTGCAAGCGTCACCTTCCGGAAGCCTTTCAGCTCCTTCACCGGCCTTACCACGCTGGCCGCAATGTCATGCAGATACAGCTGTACCGTCTCCGTACCGGCCACGTCTCCTACATTCTTCACCTTCACGGACACATGCAGACTTTCCGCTCCGGTCATCGTCTCCTTGTCGATCTCCGCCGGAGAGATGGCGAATCTGGTATAGCTTAACCCGTACCCGAAGGGATAAAGCGGCTCATTGGGGATATCCAGATATTTGGAGCGGAAGCGGTCTTTGTCCTTGCCTTCTACATGTGGCCGTCCCGTAGAATACTCATTATAATGCACCGGCACCTGTCCCACACAGTAAGGGAAACTCATAGGCAGCTTTCCGCTGGGGGCATAGTCTCCGGACAATACGTCCATGATGGCCCGCGCGCCTTCCGTTCCCGGCAGCCACACCTGCAACACGGCCTGCGCCTTAGCAGAGATCGCCCGGATATCCAGAGGACGTCCGGAGAAAAGAACCACCGCCACCCGGTCATTGACCGCGCACACTCTTTCAAGCAGTTCCATCTGTACCGACGGTATCTGAATATTGGCGTTGCTGGTAGCCTCACCGGACTGCAGCCTGTGTTCGCCAAGCGCCAGCACGACCATATCCGCCTCCGCAGCCTTCTTCACCGCCTCTTCCAGCATCGCCGCACATTCCTCATCGGAATACTGCTCCTCCATGGATTCCGAGAACCCTTCCAGCTTCAAGTCGCCGCCCAGAACCGGGCACCCCGACGCAAACAGCGCATATTCGCCCTCCGGCCGCTTCAATACGGCCTCTTTTAACGTGGTCACATCCTTCGTCTCTCCCACGATGGACCAGGAACCGATCATGTTCCGGTTATCCACATAGGGCCCGATAAAAGCTGTCTTCCGGCCTTTCTGCAGGGGCAGCACCTCTTCATTCTTCAACAGGACGAAAGATTTTCTGGCCGCCTCTCTTGCCAGCGCCCTGTGCTCCTTACATAGAATGACTGTTTTCTCCTTCTCCTCATCCGCATCCTTGCAGGGATTTTCAAACAGTCCCAGCCTGTTTTTCAGTTCCAGGATCCGGTACACCGCTTCGTCCACCAGCGCTTCCGGCACTTCGCCTTCCCGCACCAGATTACAGAGATGCTCGGAATAGATGCCCGTCATCATATCAATATCCACACCGGCCTGTGCCGCCCGCACAGCCGCTTCCTTCCGGTCGGCGCAGTAACCGTGGTAGATGATCTCCTCGATTGCCGCCCAGTCGGAGATAAGGACGCCGTCAAAGCCCATTTCCTCCCGCAGCACCTTCCGCATCAGCCACTTATTCCCCGTAGCCGGAACACCGTCGATGGTATTAAAGGAAGTCATCACCAGTGCAGCTCCCGCATCAATTCCCGCCTTGTAGGCCGGCAGATAGAATTCCTTCAGCGTATGCCTGGACAACTCCACAGTATTGTAATCCCGGCCCGCGGTGGGCGCGCCGTATCCGGCAAAATGCTTCACGCAGGCCGCGATCCTGTAAGGCTCCTGCAGATCCTCCCCCTGATAGCCCTTCACCATAGCCCCGGCAAACAGGCTGTTCAGATACGGATCCTCACCCGTGGACTCCATCACCCTGCCCCAGCGGGCATCCCGCACCAGATCCACCATCGGGGAAAAGGTCACATGCAGACCGCTGACCGCCGACTCCTTCGCCGCCATCCGCGCACACCGCTCTGACAGCTCCGGCTCAAAAGTTGCACCCTGTCCCAGCGGGATCGGATAGATCGTCTTAAGCCCGTTGATCACATCCAGCATGAAAAGAAGCGGAATCTTATGGGGATGTTTCTCCATAAAGTCCTGCTGAATCTTCTTTAACTTCTCGGCTCCCAGCGCTCCCAGCACGGAACCGGCCTGCGCCACGTTCTCCTGCGTAAACCCTTTCTCCGCCATCGGCCCCATGGCCATCATGTCCCCGGTGAAAAATCCGCCGGCCAGCTGCAGCATCTGGTTCACCTTCTCCTCCAGCGTCATGTCCTGCAGCAGCTGCTGCAATTTCTGTTCTGTCATACTTTACTTCCTCCTGTTATTTATCATACTGTTACCGTTGTACGCCCGAAGGCTGTAAATCTCATCTTCCTATATCTGCCTGAACTTCCGTCTGTAATCCAGCGGTGAATACCCCGTATTTTCCTTGAACATCTTCGTAAAATAAGAGAAATTACTGTACCCCACGTAAATAGACACCGTATTGATCGGCAGATTACTCTGGGCAAGAAGTTTCTTCGCCTCCTCCACCCGCTTCTTTAAAATATAGGAGCTGATCGAAATACCCGTCTCCTTTTTAAAGATCCTTGATATGTAATCCGTATTCAGATAGACCAGCTCACCGAGACTGTCGCGTCTGATCTCTTCCTTATAATGGACGTCGATGTACTGACGGATCTGCTCCACCACCGATTCCGTCTTGTGGATATACTTCTCGTACTGGATTGCACGCAGGATCAGATTACAGGCAAATTCTCCGGCGCTGCGCATCCCTTTCAGTGCATTCTGCTGTGCTTCTTCGCTCTCCTTTCCCGAAAAAAGAAGATGTGCCTTGATCTCCTTCCTTTCCAGCCAGGAATATACCATCTGTATGATATCCATCTGGAAGACCCGCAGGATCTCTCTGGTGATCAGCTCCTTCTCTTCCATCCCTTCCAGATAGCCCGTTATGGATGCCAGCAGCTCTTCCTCCTTTTCCTGCTCCAGCAGCGCCTTCCAGACGCTCAGATTCGGATTCTGCAAAGAAGTCTCCGGCACTTCAAAGTCCGACTGATACAGCACCCGGTTCCGGATGGACAGACTGTTGTCCCGCATGTCCTGCAGCAGCGCAAAGGAATTCGGCAGCGTATCCACCCTGCCCGGACTTCCCACACCGCACCAGATATTCATCTGCAGCCGTTCCCCCATCCAGTGAATGAACCGTTCAAATACACCCTTGTCTTTCAGCCGGTCAACGGTCTGCACATTCCCTTCCGCCTTCCTGCATACCGTTACACTGCTCCCCTTGTCATTTGGCACCACGGCTTCCACCAGATAGCCGAACCCTTCCAGCATCTCGGAAAGCACATTTTCCATGATAAAGTACAGCGTCTTTTCATCCCATACGCTTTGACTCTTCACCTCGTCATAGAAAGTAAGATACAGAAGCAGAAATTCCGTCTCCTCCGTATAACAAAGAAGGGAGGCTCCAGCACGGTTTCCCCGCAGCAGCTCCATCCAGAACTCTCTGCGCAGAAGAGACTGGTTCTGTCTCCACAGTCTGCTCTCAGTCCTGTCATCCGCGCTTTTCCTTGCTTCCGTCACCTTCTCCGCAGCCTTACCAACAGCCGCCGCCAGCTTATCATAATCGATCGGCTTGAGCAGATAGTCAACGCTGCTCATGGCTATTGCATGACGGGCATAATCGAACTCCGCATAGCTTGTCAGGAAGATGACCTGTACCGTATACTTATTATCCCTTACCCAGTGAATAAAGTCAAATCCACTCTGCAGCGGCATGACAATATCACTGATGATGATATCGATCGGAACCATCTCCATAATACGCTGCGCCTGCTTCATGGAAGATGCGGAATAGATCTCCCTGATCCCCTGCCGCTCCCAATCCACATTTTTCCTGATGCTCTCCAACACGTACTCTTCATCATCCAACATTAACAGCTTCATGCTCTGCTCTCCTCTTTCGCATCTTCCGCATAACGCCGATACGGAAGATGGATATCCACAATAGCGCCACCCAGCGGACTGTTGCTAAAATGCATCTCTCCCATACCATTATAATAGAGCTTAAATCTCTGCAGACAGTTGGCGATCCCTACATGATGCCCGCCGTCCGAAATCCCTTCTCCCCGCTGCAGCCTCTCCAGTACGTCCGGTGCGAACCCGTCACCTGTATCCGAGATATAGATATTCACATAAGTTCCCTCTTCTCTGTCCTCCGGATAGACCGTGACCGAGATCAGGATCTTTTCCTCCAATGTCAGCGCATGTTTGGCCGCATTCTCCACAAACACCTGGATCAGAAAAGGAAAGATCTCCGCATCCCGCACTTCCTCATGTACCTCCACATACCCCTCAAAGCTGCCCGGATAACGCAGCAGCAGGATGTCCAGATAATTCTGACAATGCTCCGTTTCCGCCGTGACCGGCACCTTCTCGCTTGTATTGCGGAAAATATAGGTCAGATAATCCGCCGTGATCTTACTCATGCTGCGCGCGCTGTCATACTGCCCGAAGTCGATCATACTGTAGATAAAATTCAGACAATTCAGATAAAAATGCGGCCGGATCTGCAGTTTCAGAAAATCCATCTCTACCTTCTGCTTCTCCAGTTCCCGCTCATAAAGCGTAATCTTCAACCTGCGGATCTGATGGATCATGTTCTTGAACTTGTCATCGATCCGCTCCAGTTCCAGCAGGCTCTCCTCCGTCAGATGCAGCGCATACTCCCCGCTGTCATACTGCTCCAGCTTCCTGGTAAACCGCTGCACCGGCTGCAGAATATTTCTTTTCAGATAAATGAGGATCACAGCACCGGAAGCGATCAGGATCGCCGCCAGCAGGATCAGCACCACCACGCTGCCCATCATTACTTCCCAGATCCGCTCTCCGGAGATCTTCATCCGAATGGAAAAAGGCGCCTGCGCCAACTGCTTCTCGATCGAGTACCGGTCCGCTTCCCCCATCCCGGACTCTTTGTCCAGAATCCCCTCACTGGTGAGCATCCCCACGCTCTCCCCCTGTTCATTGACCAGGCACACATACCCGTTTTTCCCCATGGTAATGCTGGAAAAAGGCTCCAGGATGCTTTTCACATTGACATAGCATCCCAGATAGACCCCCTGATTCTGTGCGATCTTACACATATAATTCTCGCCGCCGCTTGCGATGATGTTCCATTTCTTTTTCACCGAATAGGACATGCCGGCATCCTTCAGATGCTCGATCTGCCAGAGCACCGCCTGTTCCACATCCTCCTGCCCGATATAACTCCCCTCAGAGTCAATACTCAGCCTGAAATATCGCTCCTTATCCTCCAGATAGAGGAAAAAGCAATATTCCTGCCCATACTCCCAGGCACTGGAAAGGAAGTTCTCGCGCAGCTTTACAAGCGGATAATCCAGATCGTATTCCTCATCCATCAAATTCACATAATTCCAAAACACGGAAGTCGGCTGGTTCTTTTCCATCATAAGAGAGAAGAGACGGCGGCTGACTCTCTGAAAACGGTTATCCAGCTCGCTCGTATACAGCTCCGACATCTGATTAAGCTCCTGGATCGCCAGCGCCCTCTCCCGGTTTAACAGAAGTAAACTCCCCACAATATAAACAATCAGCACCAATACCAGAACCACCAGCACCCTCTTCACCTGCTGCGCCATCGTCCGCTGTATCCTGTGTCTTGGAATCCGCATATTTTCCTCCATGTCAAAACCACAAACCTGTGATTTTCCGTTCCGCTCCTCATATCCTGTCACTGCCCGGCGGCTTTGCAGCCGTCAGGCAAAACCAGCTATCCCTTGACCGCACCCAGCGTGATGCCTTCCGCAAAATATTTCTGCAGGAAAGGATAGATGATAAACAACGGCAGCATGGCAATAAAGGCGATCGCCATACGAATGGACGTTGCCGGCAGCTTCGCCACCTCCGCACCGATATTTCCTGCTACCTTACCGCTGGCAAGATACTGGATGTCCGTGATCATCTGGTTCAACAGATTCTGAATACTGAACAGCTTCTGTCCCTGGTTGCCTGACAGATAGTATAAGCCGTTTGTCCAGTCATTCCAATACCCCAGCCCGGAAAATAATCCCATCGTCACAAGAATCGGCTTGCCTAACGGCATAATCAGCACCGAAAAGATCCGCAGATGTCCCGCGCCGTCAATCTTTGCCGCCTCAAACAGCGCATCCGGAATGCTGGTCATAAAGTAACTCCGTATCATCAGCACATTGTTCGCACTCAGCAGCAGATTCGGGATGATCAACGCCCACAGCGTATTTTTGATATGAAAATAGTTGACATACATCAAATAAGTAGGCACCAGACCACCGTTGAACAACATGGTAAAAAAGATAAAAAAGGTCAGCGCCCGGCGGTGCGGCAATGTCTTGACAGAAAGCGGATATGCCATCAACGCCGACATCGCGATATTCAGAACCGTACCGACGATCGTCACAATAATGGTGACCCCGTAAGCCCGCAGGATCTTATCGCCCTGTCGGATGATATACTGGTAGGCATAGAAACTGAACTTCTCCGGGAAAAAGGAATAGCCGTTTCTGATCAGCACGTTTTCATCCGTAAGCGAGGAAAGGAACACCAGCACAAAGGGTAGGACGATTATCAGAGTGACCAGGATCAGAATTGCATTGATCATGATCTGATACCGTTTGGTTTTCATTGAATTCTCCATCTTTAACCTCCATTAAAACAACGCCTGGTCTTTATCGACTTTCCGTACTACCCAGTTACTCAACATCACGATCACAAATCCGACCACAGACTGATACACGCCTGCTGCCGATGACATACTGATATTCCCCCGCTCGATCAACGCCCGGTACACATATGTATCGATAACATTGGTGGTCGGGAACAGCACTCCGGAATTCATGGGCACCTGATAGAACAGTCCGAAATCCGAATAAAATATCCTGCCTATGCTCAGAAGCAGTAACGTAATGATCGTCGGCACCAGACAGGGCAGCGTGATATTGCGGATCTCCTGCCACTTGCTCGCACCGTCCAGTCTCGCCGCCTCATAGAAGGAAGGATCGATCCCCACCAGGGATGCTATGTAGATCAGACAGCCGTAACCCACCCCTTTCCAGCAGTTGGCAAAGATCAGGATAAAAGGCCAGTACTTCGGTTCCTGATACCACTGAACCGGCTCCAAATGCAATGCGCTTAAGAGGGAATTGTTGATCAGACCATTCTCAGAGCTTAAGAGCGCATATACGATATAACTCAAAATAACCATTGACATCAGAAACGGAAGCAGGATCGCGCTCTGATACAGCTTCTTTAACTTCGTGCTTCTGATCTCACAGATCAGGATCGCGATGGCGATACCCACTACCATATTTACCAAAATAAACGCCACATTATAAAGCAGGGTATTTCTCGTGATGATCCATGCATCTTTCGTGGCAAAAAGGAACTTAAAATTTTCAAATCCGGCCCAGGGACTGGCGAAGATCCCCTCCGCAAAATTCAGTTTCTTAAAGGCGATCACGATACCCGCCATGGGAATGTAATTATTAATAAGCAGATACAAAAGCCCCGGAAGCATCATCAGATACAACGGCCAGTGATCTCTGTACGCCTTCAGACGCGATTTTTTCTCCATTCTGTTACCCCCCCCCTTCTTTCTCTTCTCCTCTTCCTTCCCTTCCCGGGGAAGAACCCCGCAGGCAATTCTGTAACAGCTAATGCCTGCGGCTCTCCTGCTGCGGAATCTGCCCGTAACTTATTGATTCTCACTCAGCCAGTTATCAAACTGTTCCTGCTTGGCAGCGATCACCTCATTGATGCCGGCGTCTTCCAAAGCGCTTAAGAATTCCGGGATATAGACTGCCGGATCCGCGGAACCGCTGTTCAGGGAACCGGAATACTGCTTCACCACATTGGCAAGCGCCGCGATCTGGTTCTCATACTGCGAATTGTCAAAGTAGAAGCCCAGCGCCTTTGATGCTTTCGCAGAATTGTTGAATTCTTCCATCTTCTCCCAAAGCTGCGGGTCGGAACCGCTCCACTTATAGCCGATAAACTGGTTGGGAAGCTCCCAGCCAAGGTTCAGGCTGTAGCCGACGTTGTCCACGGTAACGCCCTCCGGGTAATTGATGATGCCGTTTTCCGCATCTTCCAGCACATAATCCACGCCTTCCTCACCCCAGTTGAGCAGGTTCATCACTTCCGCGCTTCCGTACATATAGTCCAGTACTTCCATCGCCTTCTCGGGATTCTCGGAGTTCTGTGCGATGGAGAAGATCACGCCATTATAGCTCTGCGCCATCTTGATCGGATACTCTCTGAAAGGCACGATCTCGAATTCGTACCCTGTGGAACTCTCAAACTCTACCGGTGTCCCCGGATGATAGGAGAAGAACAGGGAGAACATGTTGCCCGCCTTAAAAACGGTTCTCCAGTTCTCGGTATTCGTTCCCGCATCCTGACTGATATAACCCTTTTTATACCAGTCGTACAACATGGTGGTAGTATCCCTGTACCAGTCGCTGGCATAGAAATTCTCGATGGTCGTGCTGTTCTCCGGATCCATCAGCGCGCCAAGCGTATTGGAGTCCGCCAGCCCCTCTATGCTGGACATACGTGCGATCGGTGTATCACCCTCATTGATCGAGAACAACATCGTCATATCCGGCTCACCCGCCTGCACTTTCTCAAAGACCGGCTCTAAGTCCTTCGGCTCCTTGATGGCGGAAGTGTCGATGCCGTACTTCTCCACCAGATCCTTACGCATGAAGATCGCCGGAATACTGCCCCGCTCAATCTGCGTCGGCACACCGTACACGAACCCGTCCACGCTGTTGCCCTTCAATGTATCTTCCCCGAAGATCCCTTTCAGATTGGTGCCGTACTGATCAATCAGCCCGGCCATATCCATGATCTGCCCGGAGTGCATATACTGCACCGCGCTGGTAGCATTCGTATAGAAGATATCGATCTTCTCATCCCCTGCCAGCATCAGCTGCAGCTGCTGGGACGCGCTCGCCCAAGGCAGCACCACCAGATCCAGCCTGGCATTCAGTTCCTTTTCCAGTATTTCGTTTACCTTGGCCTCGATCCGTTCTTCATCCGGCTGCTGGGTGCCGTTCAACACCATAGTCACCGTGTACGGCTCGCCGCCCGCTTCTCCTGCCGCACCGGAATCTGCTCCCGCGCTGCCGGAATCACCGGCAGTGCCGGCATCTCCACCTCCACAGCCTGCCAGAGAGACTGCCATCGTTGCCGCAAGTAATACTGCGATCAGTTTTCTTTTCATATCTCATCCTCCTTTCGTGATTCTTGTTGGAAACACCGCTATCGTAACAAAAAAAGCCGGATGAATTCTATAACTCATCCGACTTTCCCATATCACTGATTTGACTTTTGTGACCGCAATCCGGCAGAACCTTTTTACCAGATCCTGTGACATTCCTCACTCTTCCCGCAGTCTTTCCACAATACTCTTCTTCCGCAGCTGTCTGTAACAGATCACGGGCGCTGCGGCCGCTACCAGCACAAGCACTGGCATCATGATCAGAAATGACCTGATCTGGAACCGATACTCGAAGAATAGCAGCACGTTATTCAAGGCCCGCAGCGTCAGCCAGGAAAACAGGCTTCCCAGAAGAAGGCTGATGACGCCGGAGATCGCGATATAACTGATGCCCTCGCAGACCAGCGTTTTCAACAGCTGGTCATTGGTCATGCCGATACTCTGCAGCATGGCAAACTCCCGCTTCCTGGAAATGATCTGTGTCAGGATGGCGTTGATAAAGTTCAGGATCCCGATCAGCGCGATTACCCCGGAAAGAGCAATTCCGATCGTTGCGATCACATTTATCATATTTTTAAATTCTTTCTGCAGCACTTCCTTCGTCAGATACCCCATCTCCGGATGCTGATCCGTATAGGCTTTGACCGCCGCTTCAAATGCCCTGCGCGCTTCCTCTTCTATCTGATAGGATACGGCAAAGCATCGTGTGAAACCTGAAGCGTCGTATCTGCCATACCCCCCGTCTCCCGCCGCATTCGACTCCTCGATCCCAAGTTCCGTTAACGGAAGAATCAGGTCACAGGTATTACCCGCATACCTGTGCAGCCCCAGACTGGACGGAATCTTAACGATGGCCATCACCTCATATTCCTTCTGGGTGAGATTTTCATACACATAATCTACGATCTCCCCTGCCGAATCGGTAATCTCACGTGCCACCGAATCTTCTGTCGCCCACTCTACCGTCACCTTATCGCCCGGGTGATACAGATGTTCTTCCGGCGAAAGAAAGTCGCCCCCGAGGATCTGCGTCAACAGCACATAATCCCCCGTCCGGAATTTATCCGCATCAAACGTCCCGTCCAGAACCTGAATATTCGCAAGAAGCGCCTCACTGTAGCCATAACAGTAGCCATTCATCGAGCGTTCCCCCTGCAGCATCCGGTTCAGATTATCCGTCTCGTAAATACTCTGACTCAGGCGGCCTGCTGCCTGCAGGTTCTGCATCTGCTCCTGTGCCTTGTCGTCAATCTGCAGCCAGGTAGAGAAACGGGTCCACATTTCCTGCCTTCCCTCAATGCCCTCCTGTCCGTCAGCCAGCCTCAATAATTCCGGCGCGATCTCCACACCGCTCTTACCGGAAGTTGCCCCCGTGATATCGCTGCTGCCCAGCAGGAAATCACCCGTGATCCGCTGCTCGATAAAGCGGTCGATGCGGAAACTGCCCACAGCCGTCATGACCACCATCAGCAGAATGATACTTAAAGAGATCGCCATAACGACAACCACCGTAGTGCGCCTGCTTCTCCCCAGATTGGAAAGCGCCATGGATAAGGCGCTGAACCGGCCGCCTTTTTTCTTCCTGGGCTTTTTCTTCTTTTTTAAAGATCCTCTGTCAGATGCGCCTTCCTGCGTATACCTGACCGCCTCGATAGGAGAGACGCTTCCCGCGATCCTGCCCGGCTTCCGGCTGCTCAAGTAAACGGTAAAAGCGGAAAATCCGGCTCCGCATAACAGGATCCAGGGCTGGAACTGCAAAGCCACCTCCATGCCGTCATAGTCCGAAAAGCTGAGCATAAAGGGCAGCACAAGCGCTCCGATCCCGTAGCCGGCCGCCAGACCGAGAGGAATACCCACCGCAGAAAGCATAAGCGCCTGCCGCCTGACCAGACGGCGGATCTGCCGCTTCGTCGTACCGATCGTTTTTAACAACCCGTAAAACCGGATATCGCTGATCACGGATATCTGAAAAATATTGTAGATGATCAGATACCCCGTAACCAATATGACCGCCACCACACAGATCAGGATCAAAACCGTCATCGGATCCGTCTCTTCCAGACGGCTGCTCATATAAGCCCAGTTCACGCCGTAAGACAACTCCGTATCCGGATCATAACCGGCGTTCCTGATCACGGTCTCTATCTTCTCTTCCAGATTTCCCACATCGTCAAAAAAAAGATTACCCGCCAGCAGGCCTACACCTTTATCTTCCGGATGCTCCTTTCCCCAGTTCTGAAAATCCTCGTCTGTGAGAGTGCCCCGCAGCCCTGTCCAGTAACGCTCCGACAGGAAAACTTCACTGGCATGACCGATCGCATCCCCCTGGTACCAGCCGCAGACCTCAAATTCCTCCTCGATCATCTCTCCCATAAACCGAAACCGCAGGGGAACCTTCTGCCCCAGCTCACAGGGCAGCCCCAGTTCCTCCAGAACAAAGGTATCTACAACGATCTCCTGCTCCGCTTCCGGCAGACGTCCTTCTGCCAGTGTGATAAACATATCCGCCAGTGTGTCCGTCTCCGGCAGATAGCGGATTTCCGTCTGTCGTTTCACGAAATTATCTGCCGTACCGATAAAAACGTTATAGCTGCTCTTCTTCACAAGCGGATCCGCGATGACCTTCTCATACTGTTTCCTCGTCGCCGCCTTCAGCCCGGCGTGAAATTTCCCGCCGACCTCCCGCATGGTATGCTCCTGTGCCACCTGCATGGCCCCGCCGACCAGAGAAAAAGTCGCCGTAAAGAGGATACCCGTCAGGACGATCGCCAGCACCGCAAAGAGATTCCGCATACGATTATTTCTCAGGCTGCGGTTCGACAACCTGCGGATGGATGCACCGTTATTGTTTCTCATAAGCGCACCTCCCCGTCTCTGCCGGCAGATGCCAGTTTCTTCGCGTTCATCGCAGAAGCTGCTTTCCCGGAAGCATTCCGCTCTGCAGGCTGATCAGAACGGTTCGCCCGGTTGTTTCCCGAATGGTCCTCCACGATGCGTCCGTCCTCGATATGGATCACCCTGTCACAAAGCTGGGCCAGCGCCTCATTGTGCGTGATCATCACGATCGTCTGGTGGAATTGTTCTCCCGTCAGTTTCAAAAGCCCCAGCACTTCCTGTGTCGTCCTGCTGTCCAGATTACCGGTGGGTTCGTCGGCCAGAATGATGGCAGGCTTCGTCGCCAGCGCCCTCGCGATGGCCACCCGCTGCTGCTGTCCGCCCGACAGCTGTCCCGGCAGATTATCAAGCTTATTCTCCAGGCCAAGCGTGTGGACGATCTCCTTCACAAACCCTTCGTCCACACTGCGCCCGTCCAGCTCCAGCGGCAGCACGATATTCTCATAGACGCTTAAGATCGGCACCAGATTATAACTCTGGAAGATAAAACCGATCTGCCGCCTGCGGAATATGGTCAGCTCATTCTCATTCAACTCGAAGATCTTCTTCCCTGCTACCGTGACCGTACCGCCGGTGGCATAGTCCAGCCCGCCCAGCATGTGCAGCAGCGTGGATTTCCCGGAACCGGAAGTGCCCACCACCGCCGCAAATTCTCCTTCCTCGATGGCCAGATTGACGCCGTCCAGTGCTTTCACCTGAATATCGCCATTGCCATAATACTTCTTTAAGTCTCTGGTTTCCAATATTTTCATGTAATTCCTTTCCTCCTTATCGTCTTACCTCCAACTTATCGTGTTGTCTGAAAGAATCGTTCCTGTATTATAAATTTTACAATTCTATTCTATCAGACCTTTCTTACAGCACCCTGACAGAACGAAGGAAAGGATGTGACAATTTTGTCAGAATAAAATAGACTCAACCGTCTTTGATGATCCGGCTTCAACCGCCGGATTTCATGATAGCAAACAATCCCGTGATATGATAAAATCAAAGATAAAGATGCAGGCCGGAAACGACCACCCATATAAGAGGAAGTGAAAGAAATGGCAGTTTATATTAATTCAAATACATCATACAAAGATTTTCAAATGCTCAGCAGCGATAAATTTTTTGTGGACAAATCCCTGATCATCGATAAGGTGAATGAACGGATCCACACAAAGAACCGCTGTCTGTGTATCACAAAACCCCGCCGTTTTGGCAAAACATCGGTACTGAATATGCTGGGCGCCTACTACGGAAAATCTTATCCGTCATCGGCCATCTTCGACCGGCTCAAGATCAGCCATTGCAAAAGTTATACGGTTCATCTGAATCAATACAACATCATTAACCTGAATATGAACTGCCTTCCCGATAACGGTAGTTCTTACAGCGATTATACAGCGCTGATCAAAGGAACGATCGAAGACGATATTGAAGCGCTTTATCCGGAGTTGAAACGCGCCTCTTTTCGCAGCCTTCCCGATCTGCTTACCGCCACGAAGGACGAGTTTATCTTCTTTATTGACGAATGGGATTATATTTTCAGTCACGATCTGTATCGGGAGAATCACAGTGATTTCCTTGAATTTTTAAGATATCTGCTCAAAGACAGACCTTATGTGGCGCTGGCCTATATGACAGGCGTTCTACCCATTAAAAAATACAGTACCGGTTCTGCTCTGAATATGTTCGACGAATATACTATGCTCAACGACTCCCTTTTTGACGAATACTTTGGATTCACAGAAGAAGAGGCCGCTGCGCTGTGCGCCAGACAGTCGAATCTGTCACTGCAGGAAATCGCAGAATGGTACAACGGCTATCTCGCCGACGACGGCCGGAAATTATACAATCCCCGTTCCGTCATTCTGGCTTTGATCAACGGCAAATGCCGCAGTTACTGGACGAAGACCGGCAAACTGGATGAAGTCCTTTTCTTTCTGAAATATAACATCGGTGACGTTCGGGATGACGTGATAAAAATGGTCAATCATATCCCCGTCCGTCTCGAAATACTGGATGAATATACCGCCGGACAAAAATCCCCTTCCAACCGGGAAGAAATCTACGCCGCTATGATCATCTACGGACTTCTGTCTTACCACGACGGAGAACTGCGCATTCCAAACAAAGAATTAATGCTGGAGTTCCAGAAAGCACTGAAAGACGATGACTTCGGCGCTGTTGCAAAGCTCGTCAGGAATTCCGATGAAGTACTCAATGCCACACTGGATCAGCGGGCGGACATCGTTGTGGCATACCTGCACGACATTCACAACAGCGAGATTCCCATACTGAAGTACAACGATGAAAACAGCCTGGCCTGTGTCGTAACACTTGCCTACCTCTCTGCAAGAAATAAATACCGGATCGAGCGGGAAGAAAAAAGCGGCAAAGGATTTGCAGATTTCATCTTTTATCCCCGAAAAAGTCATCTGCCGGGAATCATTCTGGAATTAAAAGCCGACGGTACACCGGAAGAAGCAATCCGGCAGATAAGAGACAAAGAATACCACGAAAAACTCAAAAAAGTATCCGTCGAAAAAATCGTGATAGCGGGCATATGTTACGACAGAGCGTCGAAAGAACACCAGTGCAGGATTGAGATTTTATAACAGACTCCCTGTAAAAAGCCGCAGGGCTCATGCATTCAACAAAAACAAAGAAAAGCGGCTCCCCTGCCCCACTCCGGACGCCACCGTGATATACCCTTTCTCCTGCAGTACGATCAGCTGCGCCAGATAAAGTCCCAGCCCGCTGCCCTCCTGCTGTTCCACCGTCCCGCTGCGGTAGAAACGCTTAAAGATCAGGTTATATTCCTTCTCGGAAATACCGATCCCCTCGTCGGCGATGGTGATCTTCGTATACAGATCCAGCCTCGTCACACCCACATGGATGCTACTGTGCCGGGGCGAATATTTGATGGCATTTTCCAGAATATTGGCCAGTGCTTCCGCAGTCCATTTCGGATTGTGGATCAGGTTAAAGTCCTGAAATTCTTCCACCGCCAGTGCAATGTCCTTCGCCGCCGCCTGACCGTAGACATGCCCCAGAGAGCGTGCGATCGTCTCCTTGATCCCTGCTGCCTCCACGGGAAACCGGATCATCCCGTTTTCCAGCCGGGAAGCCTTTAAGAGACTGGCCATCAGCCACTGCATCTTATCCGCCTGACTTTTCACATGCAGCAGAAATTCCCGCCGCCTGGCCTCGTCCCCGCCGATCGCCGGATCCTGCAGAAGCTCCGTATCCATGACGATATTTGCCAGCGGTGTTTTCAGTTGATGGGACAGATCGGAGAGCAGTTCCATGATCTGATCCTTCTCCCCCACCGCCTGCTTTTCCCGAAACCGGGCGTCCGTTACAATACGCCGCAGCTGGCTGACGATCCTGGATTCCCTTGTCTCCTGAATATCCACATCAGCCGGCATGTCACGTCTCTCACCGTCCGGACTGCTCCGCTGAAAGCTGTCCAGAATCCGATCCATCTTCCGCCACTGCAGCAAAAACCAGGCCGTACCCACAGCAAACGCCGTCAGGCACAGCCCAAGACAGACTGCCAGGATCCAGATTACTGTCTGCTCTGCCAGAGCCAGCCCTGCCATCCCCATCACGCCTTCTCCTCCCACAGATAGCCAATCCCCTGAATGGTGCGGATATGATCACCGCCCAGTTTCCTGCGCAGGCGGCTGATATTGACAGACAGCGTATTCTCTTCCACATAATTTCCGTCCACATCCCACACCCGCTGCAGGATCTGCTCCTTTAACAGCGCCCGGTTCTTATTCTCCAGAAAAAACTGCAGCAGCCGGAATTCCGTCATACTCAGGTCCAGCTCCTCTCCCTGACTAAAAGCACGAAACGTCCGCAGATCCAGCGTCACATCCCCGGACGTGATCGTCGTCTGCACCGCTTCGTTCCGCTCCCCTTTCCTGCGCAGAATATTCTGCAGTCTGATCTTTAAGACGGAGACCGAGAAAGGCTTCGTGATATAGTCATCCGCCCCGCTCGTCAGCCCCATGATCTCATCCGTCTCCAGATCCCGTGCCGTCAGCATCAGGATTACCGTCTCTCCTTCTGTGCCAGACCGCTGACGCACCTTCTTACAGAAGTCAAGACCGTCGCCGTCGGGCAGATTCAAGTCCAATATAACGGCATCCGGCTTTTCCTGCGCAAAAAGCGCCTCTCCTTCCCGCAGCGTGCGTGCGCTCACCACCGCATATCCCTCCTGCTCCATCGCAAAGGATATGCCACGATTTAAACCGGTATCGTCTTCTATGATCAACAGCTTCATCTAAAAACCTCCTGTCATGTCCTGCAGGGCGCAAACTGTCTCGCTGGCCTGCAGCTTCTGTACAGACACACCGTCTCCCCTTCCCGCAGTGCAGAACACAATGTCATATCCCACACGCATTGCCCGGAAGAAAACCGCAGCCTGTCCTTATAAGGCGGCAAATGCCTGCTCCAGGTCAGCAATCAGATTTTCCTCCCCTTCCAGGCCGCAATGAATCCTGATCAGATTCTGTGCCCCACCAAGCCAGACCGTTTCCTCCTCAGACGCTCTCGCAAACGGCATGGTCACAAGGCTCTCGAAGCCGCCCCAGCTTACCCCGATCTTAAAGATGCGAAGGGCCTGACAAAACGTCTTCGTCTGCTCCACCGAACCATCAAGTTCGAAGCTCATAAGGCCGCAGTTACCTTGCTGCTGTTTCTGCATCAGCTCATACTGCTGGAAGGAGGGCAGCCCCGGATAATGCACCTTTTTCACCCGTGGTTGTTTTTCCAGATACGCCGCCACGGCAAGAGCTGTCTTTTCATGCTGCCGCAGACGCACCTCCAGCGTGCGGATACCACGAATGCCCAGCCAGGCTTCCATCGGTCCTAAAATACCGCCGTACAGCTCCCGCATCAGTGATAATTTCTCAAGCAGCACCTTATCCTTCGCCACCAGCACCCCGCCGATGATATCGCTGTGTCCGCCGATATACTTTGACAGCGTATGCATGACCATGTCCGCCCCCAGATCCAACGGGTTCTGGAAGATCGGCGTGCAGTAGGTATTGTCAATATAGATCCTGGCCCGGTGCGCTCCCGCGATAGCCGCCACCCCCTGGATATCCTGCAGTGTCATCATAATGGAAGAAGGGCTCTCCAACACCACCAGATCCGTATCGTCCGTTATGGCCTCCTCAAATTCCTCCAGCCTGTCACCTTTCACGAAGGTAACCTGCATCTGGAAGTGCTCTGTGCAGTACTGCGTCAAAAAAGTTTTGAGCGGGCCGTACACATTGCGCACGCAGACAATATGGGAACCGGTGCGGCATACCGCCATCACCGCCGTGGTGGCCGCCGCCATCCCGGAGGAAAAGACGAACGCCTTCTCTCCATGCTCCAGCGCCGCAATCTTATCCTCCAGAATACGGACGGTAGGATTCTGAACTCTTCCGTAGCAATACACATTCCTGTCCGTCTTGTCGCTGTCATAATAGTCGTCAATGGTGGGAAACACATTCAGTGAATTGAGGAAAACAGGCGGTACGATGGCATTGTAATAATGCTCATACTCCTCGCCGTAATGCGTTTCGATCAGCCGCGGATCCTTTAAATATTCGTTCTGGTCTGTCATTTTCTTCTGTTCCTTCGTAACAGTCCTGTTACATTCCTTTCCTGGTTTTCTGCATTTTCTGATTCCTTTATCATTTACCATAGATTATAATAGGAAGAAGGCAGTGCCGCAAGTGCTGTCTGAAACGTAAAGAAGAAATTGCATCTTAAAAAGTTACTCTTAAGATACTGACCAGCTGAAACGACATGGAGGATAAAAATGGAACCGCTTTTTTCCGGTAAAGACCTACGAAAACTGATCATACCGCTGATCTTCGAACAGGCACTGGCCATCACGGTGGGTATGGCCGATACCATGATGATCTCTTCCGTGGGAGAGGCTGCCGTATCCGGCGTCTCGCTGGTGGACATGATCAATATCCTGATGTTTAATATCATGGCGGCGCTTGCTACGGGCGGTGCCGTGGTGACTTCCCAGTGTCTGGGCGCCAGACACAAAGAGGATGCCAGACGATCCGCCAAACAGCTTTTGTATACCGTCATCTTTGCAGGTGTGCTGATCGGCCTGATCGTCGTTCTGCTCAGAAGACCCATGCTGCATCTGTTTTTCGGCAGCATCGAGGCGGACGTTATGGAGAATGCGCTGATCTATCTGACAATCTCGGCCTTCTCCTTCCCGTTCCTTGCGGTGTATAATGCCTGCGCGGCGCTGTTCCGCTCCATGGGCAATTCCCAGATCACGCTGAAAGTCTCTATCCTGATCAACCTGATCAATGTCGCCGGAAATGCCATATGTATTTTCGGTCTCCATATGGGCGCCGCCGGTGTAGCGATCCCCTCGCTGATCTCCAGAGCCGTGGGCAGCATCGTTCTCTATGTTCTGTTACGCAATCCGGCGCTGGATATCTGCTTTGTGAAAGAGCCTTTCCATCTGGATTCTGGCATGGTGAAGAAGATCCTCTACATCGGCATCCCCAGCGGCGTGGAGAACGGCATCTTCCAGCTGGGACGCGTACTCGTGGTGAGCATCATCTCCGGTTTCGGCACCGTACAGATCGCCGCCAACGGCGTCGCCAACAATCTGGACAGTGTGGGCATTCTCGTGGGACAGGCCGTCAATCTTGCCATGATCACCGTCATCGGCCAGTGTGTGGGCGCCGGCGACGAAAAGCAGGTGCGTCTCTATACGAAAAAGCTGATCATCATGGCATACATACCCACTATCGCGCTGAATATCGTCCTCTTCCTGATCCTGAACCCGGTCCTCGGATTGTATGGACTCAGCGACGAGACCACACGGCTTGCCCGGATACTTGTCTTTATCCACAACGGCTGCGCCTGCTTCCTGTGGCCTTTGTCCTTCACCCTGCCCAATATGCTCAGGGCCTGCAACGATGTGCGCTATACCATGATCGTGTCCATCGCCTCCATGTTTATCTTCCGCATCGGTTTCAGTTATGTGATCGGCGTGCAGATGGGATACGGAGCCATCGGCGTGTGGATTGCCATGGTTCTGGACTGGCTCTGCCGGATTACCTGCTTCGTGATCAGATATCTGCACGGAAAATGGCGGCAGATGGCCGGACTGCAGATCCCCGGTACGTAAACGCCACCGCCTTGACCGTCACTGCCGCTTCTCACCTGTACATGACGCCACTGCCTTGACCGTCACTGCCGCTTCTCACCTGTACGTGACGCCCAGCCCTACATGCGGCCGCATGGCGCTGTAGGAAGCATCTGCCGTGAAAAGCAGCAATAACAGGATGCCTGCGCCTGCCTGGATCCGCCATGGAATCCTGCAGTACAGCGAATAGAAAAGCGGACTTACCAGCCAGACGAGCAGCAGCCCGCCCAGACCGAAGAAAATACTGCCATACAGGCACACCCGTCCATGCAGATTCCATGGCACAGCGCTGTAATCCCACCACTTGACTCCCCAAGTCAATTCCAGATACCAGCCGGCCGCATATTCCAGCATCGTACATACAGCCATGGATGATACAAATGTCAGCACCGGTCTGTCCCGCCATCTGTGAAACAGCACTTCCAGCATAACACCGCCTATCCCGTAGATTGGAAGCCACGGTCCCGTCAGGAAACCGCGGTTGACATACATGTCATCTTTAAAAAGATACAGAAACCCCTCCCACAGCCAGCCGAACACCGCCAGCAGAAAGAACAGCCATACATAGAAAAAGAAGTCTGCCGTTAAAAGTCCTGCTGTCCGATTCTTTTGACTGCATAATTCATATTTGCCGTGTGATCTACGCTGCTGTTCCATGTGCCTGCCTCATTTTTCTTCGTGTTTTCTCCCTGTCAGAGGTGCCTTCTGATATTGGATTGGGTATTATAGTATATCGTGTAGTATTGCCGGATTGTGCCGGACAGATACCATAAAAAACAATAACCGGTTTCTATCTGACAACTATAGTAAACGAATATTGCCGTTTCCGAAAGCAATAATCTCACAGTTACCTGTCCTGATTTCTTCTGGTATGGTCATAAAAACTCAAATTGGCACTTTTCATCATACCATTTTTGCTTATAATTCATACTATACTGCATATCGTAAAGAAAAACCGATAACAGTAACTGATAAAAGCAAAACAAAACCAGAAGAAATGAGGGATCACCATGAAAAATGAAAAACTGCTGAAACTTGTTATGACGGGCGTCTTCGCTGCGCTCTCCTATGTGGTATTTACCTTCCTGCAGATCAAGATCACACTGCCCGGCGGCGATGCCACATCCATTCACCTGGGCAATGCGGTATGCGTCCTGGGTGCGCTTCTGCTGGGCGGTTTATACGGCGGCACAGGTGGCGCCATTGGCATGACCATAGGCGATCTTTTGGATCCCTATTATATCCTCTATGCGCCCAAGACCTTTATCCTGAAACTGTGCATCGGCCTGATCACCGGTCTGATCGCTCACAGACTCGGCCATATCAGTACGGAAAAAGATAACGCCAGGGTGTTAAAATGGACCATCGCCGCAGCGGCCGGCGGACTTTTGTTCAACGTTGTCTTCGATCCACTCGTCGGCTACTTCTACAAGCGGCTGATCCTGGGCAGACCCGCCGCCGATGTGACCCTGGCATGGAACATCGCATCCACTTCCATCAATGCGGTGACTTCCACGGTCGTATCCGTTATCGTCTATATGGCGCTGCGGCCGGCCCTGAAGAGATCCGACCTTTTCTTTACCATCGAAAATAAAAAGAAACTGCTTAAAGCACAGTAAGCAGTCGGCCTTACGCAATCTACAGGCATCTACAGACAAGGAACAGCTGGAACGCTCATGCCGCACCGACAGGCCACTGGCACTGCATACAGGATTTCAGATTTTCTGTATACAGTGCCAGTAAAAATCCCGGACTGTTTTCTATTACTACATTATTTGATATGAAACATGAAGTATTACTATAAGTCGTGCCTTGCCAATCTTCCATGATCCATTTCATACACCTCGTCACATAAAATTTCTATATCTTCTTTATTATGACTTGCCAGTATTATTGTTTTTCCCTCATCCCGCAGACCTGTCAAAATTCCCCGTACCTCGTCTACACCCTGATTGTCCAGACTATTCATCGGCTCGTCCAGTATCAGTATCTCCGGATTTTCCATGATGGCCTGGGCTATGCCCAGACGCTGTTTCATTCCCAGCGAATATTTCCCAACCTTTTTACGGCTGTCCGGATCAAGCCCTACTTTCACCATGCTCTCCCTGATTTCCTCTTTACCGATCACATTGCGTATACCTGCCAGATAGGCGAGATTCTTAAATCCTGTATATCCCTTTAAGAATCCTGGATTTTCTATGATAATCCCTGTATTTTCCGCAAAATCCGTATCCTTTCCGATTTCTTTTCCGCTTACGATAACTCTCCCGGCAGTGGGTTTTAAATAACCCGTTATAAGTTTGAACAAAACAGTCTTTCCGGAACCGTTTCTCCCAACAATTCCATAAATTTTCCCTCTCCCAATGCTCAGATTCACATTTTCAAGAGCGGTAACATCTCCGAATTTTTTCGTTAAATTTTCTATTTCGATAATCTCTGCCATGCGAAAGACCTTTCCTTTCTGATTATAGTTTCAAAAATTCGCCGTTTCAGATTGTCAACCGTCTTTCCGTTTTAAAAGCATACGATTGATTTTTGTACGGCTTTCTTCAACAAAATCCCCCCTGCCAGATAGGCAAGCATAATCAATACCCCCTCTGTTATCAGGGAAGGCAGCACGGAAACTCCCCTCTCACCATAATACCATTTGCTCTGGAAATACATCCCCCACATTCCAAACATGAACCGGGCTGTTCTCATAGATGCAAATCCCGCAAGAAACGTACCTCCTTCCAGCAATACCAGGATTGCCGGCGCAAACTTTCCAAGGCCGGACAAATCCAGCACAAGCAGAAGCGACAGAATTGTAGTCATATGGGCAATCCATAGAAGGAACACCTTCCAGGTCTCATGAGGGATTCCTCCTGCATTCACAAGATCCGCCGCCATTACTATGAGAAACAAAGCCGCCGCCGACGCTATGCCATATAGCAGACTTCTGCCAAATTTATGTCTCCACCATATTCTCATGGCTTCATAGCGGTAACACGAAAGCCGCTCTATGTTCCTCCGTTTTTCAAGCCGGACTCCTTCCGCCAGCAGACAGATGCCAATGGGCAAAAGCCATCTTGCAAGCTCATATAAAACTTTATCATAATCAACCGCCCAGCTTAAACCGTCCTGTGAAACGCCGCCAAAAAACTGAAAAACAGTGCTCTGATCCATCAATACACCTCCCTATGCCCTCATACCGCCGCCGGAATCCCACCGCCCCTGTGCTCCCGTGAATTTTCCCGGTGCCTATCTGGCCTGAATGTCCACTCTCTCTATAGCGGCCAGGGAGACCAGCACCATAACGAAAATAAACCCACACATCATACCGGGATACCGCCATTGACTGCCTGAGCCGTCCACATAATATACCGGACTCTGATGCAGTCCGGCAGTAAAGGACAAGACAGCGCCTCCCAAATGCACTGCCGCCACCGCTGTAAGTCCCCAGAAACCACCAAATACAATGTTGCAGACATACAGAAGGACTCCAAGGAAAGCAAAATAGCAGAACAGGTACAAAAAAGTAATACCAAACGCCTGTAACACCGTCATATGTTTCATCATCGCTGCGCCTTCAAAGAACAGGCTGTATTTTTCCGCGATGGCGCCGGAGGCATTGACCGCCAGCAAATAGACAGGACTGCTCCAGTGCCTTCCGAAAAGGCCACAGGGAATCCCGGCCGCAACGGAACCTACCGCAAGACAGCCTGAATATGCAAATGCCTGAGTCAAAACATATAACAACATTCCCATATTCCAAACCCGTCTGCCGCTGCGATACAGGAGCATATAAGTATTTCTCCTGATAAAAGGCGCATCCGCAATGATGAGCAGATACCCCAGCACCCAGAATCTGCCTGCGATGCCCTGATTCTCCATAACAATAAATGCCTCAAAGATGTTGACAGGTTCTTTGATATCCATTGCATATCCGAAAAAATCGTTTAACGCCAGCGCCAGAAATGTCATTCCCAGCAGGTATCCCATTATCACCCTGAGGCTGCCCATTTCCTGCCGTAAAGTGCCAAAGGTAATTCTGACCGCCATGGGAATCCTTTTCACTTTACGCATCCCGGCACCTCCTCTTAAATCCCGCCATGGAAACGGCTGCGGCTGCCAGAAGCCAGACGCACTCCAGTGCCGCTGACAGCAAATGCCCTGCATCATCCCCGCGCACTAACACGGCAGGATTCAGACCGTTTGGCATCAAAATATAAAGGGACTGGTACAGGACAAAAGGCGCGACCAACGCCACATACTGATTCGGCATCCATACCGCAAACGCCAGTCCCACCAATGCCCATGCGGCTCCGAACAGAAATCCCAGCAGTACCTTGAGAGCCACCATCACGCCAATCCCATAGGTCATACCGATCTTTGCCATTTCAATATCCTCCGGAATCCTCAAAACGTTCACCCCTGAAGCATCCAGTCCCAATGAATTCATATCAGCCAGTCCCGGCATCTCTAAAGCAACAGCCAAAAGGCATATAAAAAGACAGGGCAATGCAACGACCGTCCCGCCCGACATCGCCACACTGATAACCCTCACCGCTGCAAATTTCTGCGGTTTCATCCGGGCAAGAATCAGTCTGTAATATCCGCTTTCATACTCCCTGCAAAATTGAGACGCATACCCCAGCACCGGGAACACGGGCAGAAACACAGTAAAGCCCGATACCGCCAGTATATTCACAATGGCATAATAGGGACTCCCCGAATGGAGCGATTCCGTAACAAAATTATAGGTAAGCAGCGCCCCAAGTCCGAAAAAACCTGCAAAAAATCCCGGATTGAAAAAGCCCCTCTTCATATCCTCCCTTAAAAACTTCATATCCAATGCCCTCTGTACCTTCCATTCATACTTCTACTATTCCTAATCAGTCACTACCAGTTCTCCCGTGACTGCATTTACACAAATGTGTGACGGTCCCTCTGCATCATAATAGCCTCCGTCTACATATTCGTCTATCGGCATATAAATATGCCATATGGGCGTAAGCGTAAGCTCGGACTTATACTCAATCGCATCCGGATCAGGCGCAGGATTGGGTACCGGATAATAGTTCAGTTCCACCCTGTCGTAAATGATCGTCCCATCCGACGCTATCATGCCATTGTCCAGATACTGCTCCAGTATCTTCAAAACCTGTTCAAAAGAAATTACCGTAACAGGCTCCTTCTCTGCCACCTTTCCACAAAAGTCTATAAGGTTTACATCCGCAACGCCTTCCCCGGTAACAAATCCGGACCCGTTTGGAAAAACTTGTCCCAAAGTATAACTGTCGCTCCCGATATCTACAGCAATCCCGTCATAAACAGGTACGAACTGCATCTCATAATAGCTGTAGGAGTCACCCTTAACATAACAGATTTCTTTCATGGCAATGTCGTCCACTCCCACAGCCTTCAGCTTGTCTAAAAGAATTTCCTTTGCCCTTTCTGCGGAAAAGCTGCCTTCGCCCATCTGATCCTGCGTGATATACGTTTCGCTGTAATTCCCGTTGTAAATCCCATGGCACTTATCCAATAAATCATGGTCAACATAATACGCGCTTGTATGGAACGTAAACAGCGCTTCCTTTTTTCCGTCGCCAAGCCGCAGCGCGCTGTGATCACCGAACCTGGAATATAGAAATCTGTCACCGTTTTCCTGAATCGTGGCGTTCTCTTTGTCATTTTCCCCGGTCTGCCTCAAAAGCTCCTGCGAAGTGTCCTCCACAGTGCCGCTTTCGCTGTCAAGAAAAACGCGCAGGGCGTCCATGTCAAGCCCATCGTCCGGCTTCAGCGTGATGACGGACAGGTTATCGGGTATCGCAGGAATTTCGGCATTGATATTGATGATGTTGCCGCCCGCGCCTACCGTGCCCTGATACCCACCCGCCGCCTGCGGCTGCGTCCTGTTTTCTGTCTGCGTCTGTCCGCGGTCATCTGACGCGGCAATGTCCTGCACCTGCCTTTCCATATCGCTCTGCGCATGCAGGATGCCGTTACTTTCCGCCACATCCGGCGCCTTCTGGCAGCCGGTAAGGGCAACTGCGCAAACTACCGCCGCCATTGTCAGGTAAACTGTTTTTTTCATTCTGATACCTCCCACTGATATCCCATCTGTATTGGACATACAGAAAAACCGTCTTTTTCTCCTGCCGGACGATTTTTCTGCATGTCTTTGAAAGCATACCACAAATACAGAATCATTTTGAGATTTGGCGAAATCAGACCATATTTCTGCCGAAATTGGCCGAAGGGACCGTGCCCCAACCTGCAGGCGGCTCCTTCTCTCACATTTCTTTTATATACATGATAATGTCCGTGTCCATGCTTCCGTTTTCACAGAGCAGCTCCATCTCTCCCTGATATTTCTCAACAATCCTCCGCACATTGCCCAGACCGATACCATGATTTGACGCGTCTTCCTTTGTCGTTTCCAGACGCTGCGGCTTTCCGTCCGCAATTCCCTGACAGCTGTTGCGGATATTGATAAACAGGACTCCCTTCTCAAGCTTGATCATCACTTTCAGCCTTTTCTCTTCCGTCCGACCCGCCGCCTCTATTGCATTGTCAAGGAGATTCCCCAATACCACGTTTAAGTCAAAGGTATGCAGAATCAGCTTTTCCGGTATACTGACCCTCGCCTCCACCATTTCCAAAATCTCATTCGCCCTCTGCAGCTTATAGTTTAACAGGCTGTCCACAGACTCGTTTCCTGTTGTACTATACTCTGACGGGTTTGCCATAAAATCCTGCATAGCGTCCACATACCTGCAGGCCTCCTCCCAATCCTTTTTCTGTAAAAGCATCTGAAGCGCCAATATATGGTTCTTCATATCATGTCTTAACGCCCGGATACGCCCCTGAGACTCCATAATCACATCCAGCTGATTCCGGTATGCATAGGTCTGCTGCCTATAGATGTCATTTTCCCTCAAATTTCTGTAGTTCTCCGCCATCGTATGATAAAGGTAAAAGATGCTCAGGTTGATTATGAGTGTGGAAACACAAATCAGCGTTGCCGCCATACCCTGATATCCCCCATACAGCAAAACGCTTAAAATAAGTATGCCTGCCACCGGGACTGCAATCAGAATACCGGTCTGCCCTTTGTCAAAAGCGATTTCCCTGTCGGCAGCCGTATCAGAGATACGGCTGATTATGGTAACACAGATCAGAAGCAAAAGCGTCTGTACTGCCTGCACACTCACGATGAGCTGATACGAAAAGGCAAAATACACTGCCAGGATGCACGACAGATCCGTAGCGAATACCGCCAGCGATACCCATATCCGTTTTTTCCATGTCCCCCGGTAAAAGAAAGTAAGTCCTGCGATTCCCAGATAACTACAAATTCCATATAGCGCCGATATATTGAAAATACGGAACAGAATCGTGACCAGCAGATAATAACACACATATCCGATCCGTATCTTTTTCCTTTCATCTTCCTCCGCCGGAAGAAACAGTTCCATCATTTTTCTGATCAACAGCACTCTCAGAATATTTACAATCATCAGCTCAAATATCACTCTATAATTCACCATATATTTCCGCTCTCCGATATTGCTTTATTTTACCCCTTATTTCTTTCCTATATGGCCTACTGATGCTAAAAACAGTTCCGTCAGACATTTTTACGCAGTCATAGGCGTACTCGCTGACATACAACTGATTGACAATATAAGACTGGTGTATCATCATAAAATCGTCAGGAAGCTCTTCCATGACATTTTTCAGCTTTCCATAAAATTCCTCTTCGCCGTCCTTTGTGGTAAACCTGATTTTTTTATCCGCACTCACAAAATAGGCAATGTCCTTTGTTGGGATTCTGAACACCCCGCTCCCTTTCCGGTACTCGAAGCAGCTTTTCAGACTCTGCTTCTGCCTGATGCTTCTGACAAGAACTTCCCTGATCTGCTCATTAGATATGGGTTTTACCAGAAAATCAAGAGGCTGGATCTTGAATAGCTGCATGGCATAATTTTGTCTGGCGGAAATATATACGATATGAGTCTGTATATCCTCCATCTCGCCGCGAATGAACTTTCCTACCGATATACCGTTTTCCCGAACCAGTTCAATATCCAGAAATAACAAATCCAACCGCGTGCCATTCCCAATATCCTTTCGTATACCTTCACCAGAATACCAGACTTCCACATCAGCCTTCACTTTCAAGTCTTTCGTAATCTGATAAATTTGTTCTTCTAATCCGGAGCATAGCTCCTTGTCGTCATCACAAATTCCTATCCTGTACATCCGTCAATACCTCTCTGCGAATCATGCACTTATTATTTTTCAATCTCTGCCAATGACAGAATAAATTCCTTATCTCCATCTGATACAGTAGTATAAAATGTCAAAAATTCCCCGGCTACATGTTTCCTCTTTATTGTTTCCGTGGCAATCTGTTCTTTAATAATTCTTCCCTTCCCGCATTCCTGCCTGCACCGTATCCCGCCAGGCTTATGGCGGACAGAATAACTGCCAGTAAACAATTCAATACCTTCTTCATTTAGATTACCTGTACCCGGGCATTTTGAATTTTTCCACCAGAAGAACATGATAGCCTTTTTCCGCTAAAGCAAACGCACCTACTGAATTATACCATAAAATTTTTCTGTTTTTCACCCGATGGCACGAAACGACTGTTTTTTCTGGAACGGAAAGCACAGGGTCAAAACTGAATGTGGAGATACGCCAATCAGGAAGTTAATGCATGACTTTTCCTGCACAGACACAGCGGATATGTACTATGCGACACTGGCGGACAGGGTGAGATTAATGTTTTCCGGCATATCCTCTATTCCTCCATACGTTTATTCTGATGTTCTGTTACCATCCGTTTGCAGGACAGACAGGTGGCGAGAAAATAGCTCCCATACACTGTAAGGAATATCACAACTGTGAAAATCATATTTGTTGAAATATGGATATTCATAAATTCCTCTACAATCTCCATTGCTTTCCCCATCAGGACAGTAGAATAAATACCGGCGACAGCAAGCGGGGCTGCAAAGAAAATAGCTGTCTGGGATAACAGGGTGCGGCCTACCTGTTTCTTTCCTGCCCCCAGTTTTTGGAGCAGTCCATATCGGTAAATGTTATCCGTTGTCTCTGTAAGCTGCTTCAATGCCAGCAGTGCGGCGCAGATCAGCAAAAATATCAGGCCGATATAACAGCAAAGGAATGAAACCAGTGCATTTAACCCATAGAACATATCATACATCATGTTCTTTTCCGCATAACGATAGCCGTGGGTATCATCCAGCCCAATCGGGATCATTTTCTGCAGAACCGCGTCCGAATCAGCATCTGGCCGGTATTGCACCAAAAGTACATTGACATCTTTCGTAAGGCTGTGGGCAACCGCATCCGGGACAATCAGCGTCCCCCGGTCATTGTTTCCGACAGAAGTCATAAAACAGGTCTCCTCTAAAACCGTATCAGACGCCCTTTGCAGACGAATTCCGGCCAGCACAAAATCTGCATTGTCTTCCAGTGCTTTTTCCACATACTGAAAAGTACCCTTGTAATTGCAGTTCAGCAGATACTGATTTTCTGCCAGCGTAACAGGCTCTTTCCCCTGCATTGCCAGGGCACGGTTAAAATCCGCAACACCCAGTACAGATACACCGCTTTCTAAGATTCCTTCGTCAATGGGCCACAGCTTAACATTCTGGCCTGCAAACAGGCTGCCATAAGTAAAATCTGCCTCATAAATGCTGATCTGCTCCATGTTCTCCGCATAGCCGGATAAGTCTGCATCTTTAGATGCAAGGTATTCTGAAATGCTGCCGTCCCCATCCAGGCTGACATTTGACAGCACATTCAGGTCATAGGGCGTGGCGGACTTTGAAAGCCCATTCATGGCAAGTGCGGTACTTACGCCAACCGATACCGCACAGATCGTTACTGTGAGCAGTCCGCAGACAATCGTCAATAAAAAGACGTTCGTGCGGATCTTACTGCTAATCTGGCGGACAAGGAAAGTGTTCAGCCCCTTAAGATAAACATTGCTGTTTGCCCGGAGTATCCGGACAAGCACGGCAGACAGAGAATAGAAAAACAGGAATGTCCCTGTTACAAGCAGGATGCCAGCCGTCTGAAAATAGCGGTTCTCCCGTGAGGGTAAAATACCGTTTTTGTAGAACATCGCCCCGGCAGACAGAATACAGACCAGGGAAACAAGGAACAGCAGCACGGGCAAAAAACGGCTCCGGCCTTGTATCTCATTTTTTCTGCCGGCTGTGAAAAGGTCAATCAGCTGCACACTGGAAACAGACCGTACATTAAAGACCATGACAAGCAGGAAAATGACCACAAAACAGAAAGCAGTCTTCCGAAAAGCTCCCATCGAAAAGACAAGCCGGAACTTTGAAATCTCAATGGCAAACAATTTTAAGGCGACCAGGGAGATTCCCTGCGACAGCATAAAGCCAAGACATAAGCCCGTCACGAGTGCAAGCATCCCGACACACAGCGTTTCCCCTGCGAATATCCGGGAAATACGACCCTTTTTCATACCCAGCACCATATAGATGCCCAGTTCTTTTTTCCTCCGCTTTAATAAAAATAAGTTCGCATAAATGATCAGAAACGCAAGGACAACAGCGATCAGCACCGTCAGGGTAGAAAGCAGGATACCAAGCTGGTCGTAAAGAAGCGTTTTTGTCATGCCCATTTCCGAAAAGGCCGGCTGATCTGAAACAGAATTGAATGCGTAGAAAACGCTCACCGAGATCATAAGCGTCAAAAAGTAGATCAGGTAATCCCGGATATTTTTCCCCACATTTTTCATGATCAGTTTACAAGATGTCATTCTGCTCACCTCCCAAAACGGAAACCACCTCCAGAATCTTTGTAAAAAAGTCTTTCCGGCTGTCAGCGCCACGGTTCAGCTCATTAAAGATTTTCCCATCCTTGATAAACAGAATGCGGCGGCAGTAGCTTGCAGAAAAAGCATCATGCGTCACCATTAGGATCGTTGCATCAAGGCGTTCATTCAGCTCTGTCAGCATAGTCAGCAGCATCCGGGAGGAATTGGAATCCAAGGCGCCGGTCGGCTCATCGGCCAGAACCATTGTCGGGTCTGTTACCATTGCCCTTGCTGCCGCTACGCGCTGCTGCTGTCCGCCCGACATCTGGTAGGGATATTTATCCAGCACTTCACAGATTCCCAATGCTTCTGAAATCCGGCGCACTTTTCTCCTGATCTCTGCCGGCTTTACCCCTGCGATAGATAAAGAGAGTGAGATATTTTCATAAGCGCTCAGCGTATCCAAAAGGTTAAAGTCCTGAAAAATAAAGCCCAGCTTCTTCCCGCGAAAATCCGCAAGCTGTGAGCCGTGCAAGGCGGTGATGTCCTTCCCGTCTACAAAAATATGCCCGCTTGTCACCGTATCGATCGTGGAGATACAGTTAAGGAGCGTCGTCTTTCCGGAGCCGGAAGCCCCCATAATGCCCAAAAACTCACCTTTGCAGACCTGAAAGGAAATATGGTCTACGGCTTTTGTCAGGCTTCCCTTGTTGCCGTAATACTTTTGGATATCATCCACCTGTAATATTGCATCGTTCATCGTATGTTCGTCTCCTTTCCAAAAGGGTAATCCCTATTGCACCCCTAATCTACCATACCGCCTGGAAGCCTGCCATTATTTTAGATTACATTTTCATTACCAAAATGTAAGGAAACAACGGATACCAGGCTTCGTCAGACATCTTTATGTTAAGCAAAAAGGCGGGTCATAGTCCCGCCTCCTGCAAGTAGCTTTCCCGTGGGAAAGACAAGGTGACTGCCGTCCCCTGCCCCAATTCACTTTGGATTGTAATGCCAATATTCATTTTACCGCAGAGCTTTTTGCAAAGGTACAGGCCGATTCCTGTGGACTTGGAGTAGCCGCGTCCGTTATCCCCGGTGAAACCTTTATCAAAAACGCGTGGCAAATCCGCAGGGGAAATGCCAATCCCATTGTCCGAAACGATCAGCCGGACAGCATCCTGCTCCTCATATGCCGAAAATGAGACCTGCAGATCCTCAGTACGGTACTTAATCGAATTGGAAATAATCTGGCCGATGATGAAAGAGCAGCTTTTCGTATCTGCACAGACAGGAATGTCCAATCCGCAAAAAACCGGCCTGCCTCCCGCCTGGATCAGCGGCTTTGAATAAGTCTTCAGGGCAGAATTTACAAGGGCCTGCAGGGTCGTCTTTTCCACCTTGAAATCTTTTTCCACTGCTGTACTGCGGGCGTAATATAATACCTGTTCCACAAAACCGTCTATCCTGCACAGTTCATCATCAATCCGCAGGGTAATGGGATTTATATGATTCTCAACAATCAGACGGGCAGAGGTGATCGGCGTCTTAATCTCATGTACCCATGAATCAAGGTATTCCCGATATTCCTGGCTGTTCTGTTCCGCATCTGCCAGCCGGTCATTTTGGTACTTGTTACAGCGTCTAAGTATCTCATCCAATATCTGTCCGTCTAAAAAATCAGGGCAGACAAGAATTTCCCCAATCAGCGTTTTTTCCTCCAGCCTGTCCAGTATTTTCCATAACTGAGTATAATAGTTACGCCTGCGCCAGTAATCATACAGAAAAGCACAAAGATAAGCCGTAAGCATAGTGCTTTCCACAAAGAAAATAAAAACCATTGGCGTTTCGATCAGCCAGAGCAGCGCAAAAACGAGCAGCCCCGATACTGCCAGGCAAAGGAAAGAAAAAATATGGTCTGCCGCATAATCTTTCACTTTCATACAAGGTACCCCAATCCACGCTTTGTCTCCAGATAATCAGGAAGCCCGATTTCTGCCAGTGTCTTCCGCAGACGGACGATATTTACATTAAGGGTATTTTCATCAATGAATTCTTCGCTTTGCCACAGGTCATCAATAATGGCATCCCGTGGAATGATATTCCCTTTGTTTACCATCAGCAGACGCAAAATTCCCATTTCATTCTTTGTAAGTTTCTTATTCTGGCCGTTATGGCTGATCTCCACCTTTAGTAAATTCAAAGTCAGTCCCTTATGGGTAAGCACTACGCCCTCCTGTGCTCTGCCGTTCCTTGAAAGAAGTTTCTGTATCCGGGCCAGCAGCACCTGTGCATTGTATGGCTTGGATACAAAATCATCCGCACCGATATTCAGGCTCATCAGTTCGTCAAAGTCGGTGTTCCTGCTGGTAAGCACAATAATAGGGACATGGGAGCTTTGCCGGATTTCCCGGCACACCTGGAATCCGTCCTGATAAGGCAGGTTGATGTCCAGCAGGATCAAATCTGCCCCGGACGCAAGCGCAAACTGCGCTATATCATGAAAATCGTCACTGCTCTCACATTGAAAACCATATTTTTCAAAAAAGTGTGTTAACTCATCCCGAATAGGAACCTCGTCCTCAATGATAAATAATTTCATCTCTAATTTCCCTCTCCTGCTTTGTCCATGACCGCATAAGCGGCACTATATCCGCTCCCGGCCCGATAAACATACTCTTTTCCACCGTTTCCTATTACTTCGGCAGAATACCGTTCCTGCTAAAGTAAAGTATCCACTGAATTATATCATGAAATTTATCTGTTTTTCACCCAATGGCACGAAACGGCTATTTTTCAGGAATGGAAAGCAAAAAAGAGCCATTAAACAGCCCCGCCACCGTAGTGATCCGCCCCGTCCAGTAATAATGCCGGGTATATGGCGGTCTGCCATAGCGGCGGTCAGCTTTTGTATTGTTTATAGTTTATGAACTATTGCTGCTTCAATTAAGAACATAGCCAGATAATGATTTTCTTTGAATCTAATTGCAGTTTCTTCATTTCAGCTTCTCCTCTATAAAATTATTTTTAAACAGATTACCATACCGCCCCCTAATATGAATGAGTAAATCACGCAAAAATAATTGCCTGTTTTACTCATTCCATTTCAGCCCATAAAACTTTCCGTCCCCTTTTCCGCCCCTGCCCCTATCCTTAATGCAGATATGCTGTCCAGTTTCTTCTCGTCCACCAAGTACGCCGCCAGCGCATCTATTTCTGTTCTTGTCGCACTTGCCGGTTCTACCTTTGCAGGGTCGATCAACTGCTCATGCTCCTGCCCGTCCGCTGCCCTGGTGACAACCCGCATGATCGGATTTTCAGCACTATACCCCTCTGCCTTATAAACTGTGACACAGCCGCCATCGGCCAATCCCCTTGAACACAGGCCGCCCATTACAAGAGTATGGACTCCGTTAAAGCTGTTCTGAAAACCGGGTGCCGTGTTTCTCGTTTTAGGGCTTTCCCTTTTTTGAACGGGCATATAAGCGCCATTGTTTATTCCGTTTACATTCATTGCCATAATAATCATCCTCCAGAAACAGTAATCTGTCCGGGGCTGGTCACGCGGTATTTGGATATCCCTCCATTTTCATCCAATTCAATCAGATAAGAGCAGCCCGGTGTTGCCGGATATGTGGCAATGAAATTTTCAACAGTTGCCATCACATTCTTCGCAAGTTCAGGATCATTTTTCATCTTTTCATCCAATGCAGGAGGTACAATAACTGCTTTCTTTCCCGCCGTAGAACTCCATCTTGACTGCACTTCCGAATTACCGGCCGGTGGCTCTGTCCCTGATGGTGTCCAGCTCAGGATGGATTCATCAACACGGTCAGAAAAGAATCGTTCAAACGGAAAATCATTTCTATCCCATGCTCCCTGCGATATTGCCGAACCGTCCATCACATGGTAATCCGCTCCGGGAAACCTCGCCTGCCACATATCCTTAAAAGTCATTTTTCCTGTAGTTCCTACCTCCGCTGCTTTTGCCGCCGCAAGTTCCGCAAAAACATCCTCTGAATTATACCCTAAAAATTTTCTGTTTTTCACCCGATAGCACGAAATGACTATTTTTCGGGAATTCAATAATAGGCTAAAGTTTTCCTTTCATTCGATAACGCTGTTGCACTCACCCACTATGAAAGATGCCCCGCAAGGCGGCACATAGCCGATACACAGAAATAGTAACTATCCGGCTTATTCATGCATCAGAAATACTATTCTTACTTATCATGACTGATTTGTTCTTCTGTTACCCTTAGTTCTCTATGAAGCTGCCATGCCATAAAAATAGTGATCACAGCCGAAAACACATCCGCAATCGGCTGCGCATAAAGGATTCCATTGATACCACAGATTTTGGGAAGCAGTAAAATGACAGGCACAAAGCAGATTCCCTGCCGACAGGCTCCAAGAAGAAAGCCTTTTATACCTTTTCCAAGCGCAAGGAACAGCGAGGAATATACCGTGTAAAATCCAAACAGGAAGAAGGAAAGCCCGTTTGCAAAAAGGGACTTCCGACCTGCAGCAATCATTCCGCTGTTTCCATTTGCAAACTGCGATATGATCTGTGTGGAAAACAGAGCCATCAAAAGTCCGACAAGGATACAGAAAACGGATGACCACAAAATGGAAGTTTTGACTGCTTCCCGCAGGCGGTCAAATTTCTTCGCCCCATAGCTGAATCCCGCGATAGGCTGGAACCCCTTCAAAAAACCAAATACAACTAAAGTACCCATAGAAGTGATTCTTGTAACCGCGCCCATCCCGGCAATCACCGCATCACCATATCCGTTTGCCGCCCGGTTGACCAGCGCAATGGAAAGGCTGGTGAGAAGCTGGAATGTCAAAGTTGGAATACCAATCTTCAAGATTTCTGCATATATCTGCCTGGTTGGTTTAAATTCCTGTAAGCGGAAAGTAAATGCGCTTTTCTTTCGCAGTACATAAAGGAGATAAACAAGCGTAGAGACTGCTTGGGAAATAGCGGTAGCAATTGCCGCACCTGCAACACCCATATCCAATACATAGATAAACACCGGGTCTAAACCAATGTTCAATACTGCCCCCAAAAGCAGGGCTGTCATAGTGGTCTTAGCCGCACCTTCACTTGCCACGATATTATTCATTGTCACATTGCACACATTAAAAATACAGGAAATGACATAAATCCTGCCATAAATGAGGGCATATGGCATAATGGTGTCCGTGGCTCCGAGCAACACTAAGATCGGTCTGAGAAAGACTGCGGCAAAGGCGATCAAAACTCCACCGATCAACACACTGCTATACAATGCTGTACTCGCCACCCTGTTTGCAGTATTCCTGTCGCCCTGCCCTAACAATCTTGAAAGATAAGATGCCGCGCCGTTGCCAAACATCAGCCCTAACCCCACGACTACCTGTCCTAACGGGAACACGACGGAAATCGCCCCCATAGGGCTTTCACCCAGACCTCCCACAAAATAGGCATCCACCAGATTATAAAGGGCATTGATCAGCATACCGATCATAATCGGAATACCCAAAGCCATGAGTGCCTGGGGGATTGGCGCACTCCCTAATAATTCCATTTTACTATTCTTTCCGTTCATTTTCGTTACTCCTCTCTCAAAATATAATTTACACTACTATATTTTATAGTATTTAACTGCAAATGAAATCCTACTATAAAATATAGTAGTTGTCAAGAGAATTTTCCTCCTCCTTGACAAAGACTGTAAATTAAAATAGTATAAATTACAGTATAAAGGTTACTAACCGTTTCTATCCATAAAAGAAAGGCAGGGTGCTATGGCTGCGATTGATTTGATTGTATTAGGAATGTTAAAAAAAGAACCTATGGGTGCCTACGATATTCAAAAACTGGTAGAATACCGCAATATCTCCAAATGGGTAAAGATCAGCACCCCCTCCATCTACAAAAAGGCGATACAGTTAGAGGAAAAAGGCTTTATCAAAGGCAGTACCGTTAAAGAGGGAAAAATGCCCGAAAAAGTCATTTACTCTCTTACGGATGCGGGCGAAAAAGAATTTGAAAGACTTATGTTAGAGATTGCATCCAATCCCATCCATATCTTTTTGGACTTTAATGCCGTGATCGTAAATTTAGACAGCCTGCCTTTTGAAACACGAAAAGAATGTGTGGCAGACATTGCAAAGAATGTAATAAATTTAAAGGCTTATTTGGAAGAAAATCTCCATGAAAAAGAAAATAACCCGGATATTCCCGAAACAGGAATGGCTGTCTTACGCCAGCAGTTTGTTTTGGTGGAAGCAATAGAAAAATGGATTGCTGATTTGAAAAATAGTTTTTAATGTAAATGCCTACAAGGAAAGTACAGGAAAAGCGCAATTGAAACAGCCCTTTTTCCACATTGACATTTATCCATCAAGTTTTTACCGTTTTACTCATATGCAAACACGAAAACTCCCTGTCAGTTTGCGTGATAATACAATTTTGCCCCAATCGCCATCCTATCAGCGGCATCAAAAAACACAAAAATAGAGGCCCACCACCCACCATGATGAACCCCACCAAACCACAAAATCCCTTGATTTTAAGCCATTCTTCAATACTTTCTCCTGCGAGTACCCAAATTCCTATGACATCAACCGGAAATAGCCGCCTGTGCCGCTGTTATACTTTGATGACTTTTACCCCTCTTTACCCCATTTACCCCACCCAATTCGACATTCGACAAACGGGATTCGACAGAAAACCTTTGCTTTTTTGCGGAATCCGCTATAAAATGATTTTAGCGGAACGCTCCGTAGCATTTGACAGATACAGGGGAATCTGCTACAATGAAAATACAAAAGGGAATACTGCCGATAGACGGTCAGCCCAAATTAAAGATACTTACAAAAAAGTGACCTTACCTTTGGACGGGGCGGTCACTTTTTTGTGTGATTTATGTAAGCAATCAGGATTGATACGATGATCCCAAGAATCATCAGAACAACCGTCAGCCCGTCAGCAGTTCATAGTCACTCATCAAGCATCCCCCCTTTCCCGGTTTTACCCGTAGTCAGAGGGGCAGTCCCCTCTGCGTTTGCATCGGAAAACTGACCGCCTACCCGTTATGGCAGTACCCCATGCGAATACATTATCAGAAAATGTCGGACGCTACAAGATGGTTTTCCGGCTTTTTTTATTTTCCACTTGCCAGCTCCCAAATTCAGAGTTAAGATACGACACCACGGAAGGAAGGATTGGATTGGAAAAAGATTCTGCATTGTACCAGCTCATGGACACCCGCATGCACAGCGTCATGAACGGTATCGTGAGCGGTGACGGGGAATACCAGGCGATTCTCCGCAAGTCGGACATATACTCCGGTGAACTGGACAGGATGGATTCCCGAAACATTCCTCTGTGCCTTTCCCATATCACGCCATGCGGGATATCCCGCTGTACCTATTCCATTTACACTCATCTTTAAATATCCTCCATCATTTTTTATTGCAGCCCCTCTGTCGTTCAGAGCCGCATCCGCTCCCTTGTAATAAGTCCGAGCGGTTCATTGCCTCACCTCCGGGCAGACCGCAGAGGCAAAGCATTATGCGCCTCTGCGGAATAGGGTGTAAGCAACATCTCTTTATGCCTTTATGTCAAAACTGCCCCCTGTGGGTGACGATGTGCCGGATACCGCCGCAACAATA
>Ga0137308_100794_pt1 | contig 42561 bp, 24 predicted proteins | sample Inofrocosms_June_FD_97181 | JGI IMG/M metagenome (GOLD analysis project Ga0137308, IMG submission 97181) | Mouse cecal microbial communities from Vienna, Austria - N-Acetylneuraminic and N-Acetylglucosamine D2O microcosms_June | ecosystem: Host-associated > Mammals > Digestive system > Large...
AGCCTGCGAACGCCGTCATCGCCCTTTTTGAGCACCTCCCGGAAACGGCCTCGCGACAGTCTTTTTGTGTACATCAAAAATCCGTCGCCATCCCATTTCAACGCCTTCATGGTCCTGCGGTCTTTGGAGAAAAACACATACACATCGCCCGATGCCGGAGAGTGACCCTTCCACGACCACACCATCTGGGTCAGACCGCGGATGCCGTAACGCATCGACACCGGTCTCTGGCATACCCAGAGCCGCATATCCGCCTCAAGACTCCACATCACTCCTGCGTGTCATGACATCCACCAGAAGCGCCAGCCCCTCCGCGCTTATCTCTCCCAGACTCACGCCTCGGCCCCAACCGAGTTCGATGTGCACGTCACGCACGATATTGGTGGCACCGACATCCCTGCTCTCATCCGCAACCTGAATACCGGGAACTTTAACCTCCCGGAATAACGGCTCGCCACCTTCCCGCGACGAATCCGGTCTCTCCGGCAGACTGCGTTGATAATCGCTTATGCTGATTTTACGGCGCCGAAGCCACTCATAAAGCCGCTGGACGTTGACGCCGGTGCCGGCACAGAAACGGTTCAATGCGATATAGCCGTCTGTCTCGCATTGATTCTTGTAACGCGTCCATGTCTCTGAATAGACATCGGACAAAGACTTGTTATAACCCATGATTCTTTTTGTCGGCAAAGATACAACTCTCTTTCGGAGTTCGTCAATACGCTATCGCGGATGGTTGTACGTTCATTGCATCAACGACACCGGCCTCAACCTTGCGGTCGGCACCGACAAAACTTTGTGCTGTGCCTCTGCGGTTACGCATGGAGTGTAACAGACTTTGCAGATTGTTGGTTACAGCCCTCATTGCATCGTTGCGCAGGGTGAGGTCTGCACTCTGATTGTTGCTAAGACGTATGGCCGCATTGGTTATGCGCTCCTCCAATCCTATGCTTTGGTCTTTCCAAATGTCGCTTGTTTCTCCATCGCGGAAACGTGCATCGCTCGACAATCCGAGTTCATCACGCTTGGCCGCATCACGAGCCATGTCCACATAGTCGCCTTTGGTACGCAGCTTCTCATGGCTTCGCCACAGCATATAGCGGAGTTCGTTGTCACCGAGTTTTACCCACTTCGGGAGCTTCAACGAGCCGAGGAATTTATTGATAGCCTCTAAGACTTTGGCTTTGAGCTTCACCCAAATGCCGCGTTCGGCTTTGGTGAAGTCCTCAAAACCTTTCTCGCTCATACGACCGAACATCTCATCAACGGCCACACGGCGGTGGTGTTCATACTCTTTGCCCGGCTCGTTCACAAAGCGGCGAGTAGCGTCCTCCTCGACCTGCTGTTTCAAATCGTCTTTGAGGTGATTGTAGATTTCATCGCAGAAAGCATCGTAGTTTTCTTCTCCAATCATTTCTCGCAGACCTTTGTGTGCTACAACCTCATGGAACACCGTTTCTGCAACGTCCTCGACATTCGCATTATTGGGGAGGACAATTACAACCTCGCCGGTTGCAGGGTCGTAGAAACCTTTGCTCTTGCGCATACGCGCCTGTCGCTCGGCATTGTCGCTTGTCAGTTCCTTAGCATCAGCTACAATGCGAATAGGTGTGTTGAACTTCTTCGACATTCTTTCGGCATAGCTGCTTTTGGCTTCGGGTGAAGTCTGAGCCATCTCCTGCTGACGTGCATTGATGCGCTCAATCTCCTGGTCGGTCACATATTCAGCCTTGCCAAAATCTGCTTCGTCTGTAACTGTGCCGGTGGCCTCCTCGCTGATTGCAACACCGAGGCGCTCCAATTCGGTTCGGAGTTGAGGCTGTACGACATTGTAAGGAATAGCAATGTCGGTGCCGTCAAGCTGTGCGGCAATCATCTGTGCGACCTCACGGAAAGGCACGATGCGCACAGGGCGGTCGTAGCGAGTGAGGATTACACGGCGAGGTCTGCCGAGTTCGGCCAACTGGCCGCTAACGCTGCCGCTATGCCATGAGATTTCACCTACTGCGTCCTTAGCCATGTGTGCGCGATAACCGCTTGTCAGTTCACTCTCCGGCACCTCGACCTCAACGGTCACAAGGTTGGGGCGAATGTATGCAGCTGAGAATTGGTCGTTGAGGACTGTGCGCGAAGTATGCGCATAAGGATTGTAGGCTACGGTGAGTGTACCTTTGCCGAGTCCTTTGTCAATAACGACATAACCCTGTTCAACACCGTCACGGCCAATCTTCGTGCCTTTGATGATTTCGGGGTGTTCCTCGCTCTGTTCCGGCACTCCAAGTCTGATTTCGGGAGTTGTCTTGCCGCCTACCTTTGTCGCCATAGGAGAGTAGAGTCGGCCGTCAATAACCTGCATAGTGCGGTATGCCTTGACGGTCTTGCCCTCTGCGAACTCTGTAAGAATAGCATCGTCCTCAACCTCACGGTAACGTATTTCGCTATCCGGCGATGCTCCATACTCGCTGCCCGGCTCATACAACAGGCCGTCATCATTGGCGCTCCTTGTGTTGTTACCCTCAACGTTTACCACATCAAGCAGTCTCGTACCACCAACCTTGTTGAGATTGTCTTTCAAGTTGCGGTATGCAACCATCTTGGAGCCTTCGTGTGTGAAGTCGCCGTAAAGTATTGCAGACTCTCCACCGAACTGAATGACACGCTCGGATATGTATCGGGCAATTTCGTCTGATTTAGTAGGTAACTTGGTGAATGGAGTGTGGATATTGCCGACAATTCTCCCTGCTCGTGAGAGTATGATAAATGACATCTTTGCTCGGTCGCCCATGCGCTGCGAGTTGAGGAATTTGGCAACATCTTCCGAACCGCGAACCAACGGCTGTTCCATTGGGTCATAGTTCGGGGCAAAAATCTGCTTGTCTAATGTGTGAACTGCAAGCGGACTTTCATTTTCGGGTACACGCTTTTGACCGACACCCGAAGTGTTGTCAGTATCGAATGTTCCGTATTTGCCTGTCTTTAGATTGATGATTACTCCATGTACCGGTACTTTTGATATATCGGCAATCTTTCTGAGCATCTGAACGTCCTGCGGCGAACACATGAGGTTGCCGCTCGGATGATTATGTACGAAGTAAACTTGGTCGGGCTGAATGCGGTTGTATGCGAGTGAAGCGGTAGGAATATCAACCATTGTGGCGGTGAATGTTCCCATGCCGAGTTCAACTACCGTAGGTTTACCGTCCTTAACGAGAACGACAAACGAATGTTCCTTTGCAGCATCTTCGAGAGCCGAGAATATAAACGCAACATCATCGGCGCTCTCAATCTTCTCTCCACTTGTGAAATTGAAAGAACCGCTTTCTCTGAATACTCGCTCTATAAGGCTGAACTCACCGGCTTCTTTGTCTAATCGACTATTATGTCGGTTGAGGCCGGTATCACCTTGCCGTTGTAGGTCGTTGGCTCCGCTCCGCATACCGACTTCATTGCCTCCTGCATTTTCTCCGCTGAAGTCAAAGTCGAATAAGCCGCCGTAACCTTCGGCATTTTCGGAGGTGTAGTTGATTGTTTTTCCGTCTTGCGTTTCATATCTGCTTGCAAAGTTAGCATTTTCTTCTGAATATGACGCAATAGGCTCACTCGCGGCATCTTCGCTATCCTCTTCGGTCAGTTCGATGTTAGAAGCGGCCTCTACCTCTTTGTCCAATTCTGCATACTTGGCCTCCTTAGCCTCCATTTCCGCTTTCATCAAGTCCTCGTATTCACTGAGTTTTTCCTCAGCTTTGGCGAGTTCCTCGGTGAATTTGAATGGAACACCGTCACGCGCTGATATGGATTGCAGTTCTGCGTTGTTGCGCTCGATTGAACGCTCCGCAGCTTCAATGCGCCCACGGAAGTCCTCGCCGCTAACAACATCATTCAAGATTTCTGTTACAGCATTCTTAATGACATTGCCCTTTACCGGCATGGCTTCTATTCCGAGTTCGGGACACGAGTAGGTCATTTTTGCAGGAGCGGAGTAGAACAAATCGCCCTGCTGACCTTGCTTTGTTTCCCTATTGATTTCGGTGTGAACATGGAAATTGAAGCCTCCAACGGAGATAGTGATGTCGGACGTTGCCGGACGAGAGGAGTAGCCCGATTTGCGGACTTGCTCTTGCAGTTCGGCCTTGCGTTTGTTCTGCTCGGTAAAGAAGTCCTCCATTGCCTCAACTGAGGGATAAGAGAGTTTGTCAACAGTTATGTCGCCAACCGTGGCGGCCTCAACCTTTTCAAGATAAGACTTGTTTTCGGCGATGCGCTTCTCTGCCTCTTTGTTCTGCCCGGCTATCTGACGCTTGCGGTTGTGGATATAGGTTTGGTCGGCCTCCCACGATTTGCGCTGTGCAGTCAGTTTGCGAACCTCTTTCTCAATCTGATTTTTCAGCATGGCATACTCGGAGCCGGAGAGCTGTGCGGTGATGTCGCCAAACAGGTCTTGGTCCTCCTCCAATGCACGGTTTTCCATTGAGTTCTCCATGAGCTGCTTGCCATTCATGATGCTGTCGGCAATCGCACCTTTGGTTTTCAGACGCTGATAGGCTGTAACGTCAAGGCTGTCCTCCACACCGAAACGAAGCACACGAACAGGAATGCCCCATTCATTGTGCAGGTTACCCTGTCGCAGAATACGGCCATTTCGCTGAGTGTAGTCCATAGGTCGATTAGGTGCATCAAGGTGGATAAGCGTATGGAGGCGCTCTTGAATGTTCACACCTGTACCGAGTGTGAATGTACTGCCCATGATGACACGAACCTCACCGGCATTCACTCTGCTGAAGATTTCGAGCTTTTTGTTTACAGTCATCCCCGATTTCATCACGACAATCTGCTCCTCTGGCACACCTGCAGATATGAGTTTCTTGCGAATATCCTCATAGAGATTAAAGCCGGAAACCTTGTTTTGGTAGTTGTCGGCAAAGATAGCAACGGTGCCGTTGTAGTCTTTGGCTTCTTCGAGGGTGCGAAGTGTCTGACGCACGGCCTCATTGGTCTTGCTGTTGGGGTCGTCCTCCGCATCTGACTGAACGAGTCGAGCATCAACGGCGGCGGCTTTGGCAATACCGTACATCACAAGGGGAATATGACTGTTCTCTTTCTTCTCCTTGCCGCTCATATTATCGTAAGCGTCAAGTTGCTCCTTGACAAACTTCATGATAGAGCGCAGTGCGCGTGTCTGAGGCAGGAAGATGTCTTGTGCTTTGCCGCCCTCCATTTGAGGTATCTTGTCACTTACACCTCCGGCCTCGCGTGTCAGCACGGTGTCGGCCACGGTAGACCAAATGCGCACAAGTTCGGGCAGGTTTACATATCCTGCAAAGCGATTGTTCTCTTTATACTTGCCGCTTGTGGAAAACTCCAACATCTGTTGCAGGTTGCCAAAGTTACGTACAAAATCATCGAAGTAATAAATGCCGTAGTCTTTCATCACATCGGCCGACATAAGATAGCGCATGAACGTCCATATCTCTGCGGCGGTGTTGGAGATAGGTGTGCCGGTCGCAAAAACAACATTCTTGCCGCCGGTCTTTTCAAGAACGGACTGTGTTTTGAGGAACACTCCCTGCGACTTCTTACTGAAAGACGGGTCTACACCTTTCACACCGCGCTGCATGGCGGTGGCAAAGCCGAGGTGCTTGTACTCGTGAGCCTCATCGACAAGGATAGCATCAATGCCCATGCTGTCGAAGTCCTCGACATCATCAGTAGCACGGTCGAGCATTTCCCTCGCTTTAACTTCTGCATTCTGTCGGGTCACTGCGGCTTTCTTAGCGTCCTTTTCTTTCTTCTTGTCGGTGGCTCCACCGTTGGCAAGTTGGCTGATTTCGTCTTTCAGCTTCTCAATCTCACGCTCGGCGGCACGAATAATCATGCTCCTTCCGTCCGGGTCTGCATCTTTCATCTGGTCAAGCACAAGCAATTTTTCCTCAATCTTGTCTTGGATAAATTGCGTCTGACGCTCAACGCTATCGGGAATACGCTCGAATACGGATTGAGGCACGACAATCATGTCCCAATCATTGAACTTGATTTTGGCATAGAAAGCCTTGCGACCCTCTGCGTTGCGGTCTGCATCTTCAAGGGTCAGCACTTTGGCATTAGGATAGAGAGCCTTTGCACTTGCTACAAATTGGCCTACGGTGGCATTCTGCACCACAATCATAGGCTTGCGGGCAGTACCGAGGCGGCGCATCTCCATTGCTGTTGTAATGAGGGTGTATGTCTTGCCGGTGCCGACCTCGTGAGCCAACAATACAGGCTGTGTCGTTGCGCGGATTACGGCCTTTGCTTGGTGCGGACATAGACGGAACGGACGACCGCCTACCATTGTGGCGGCTCCGCCGAAATGCTCCGGCACAAATTCATCGGGAATTGACTTAGGCACGGAGTTGTTGAACTTCTCATTGTAGACTTCCTCCATGCGCATAGACAACTCCGGGTCGTTCTGCATCTGTTCACGCGCCCAATCCTTAAAGTCCTGTCGTATCTCATCAACCTTTGTTGCGCAAGCGGTTGTGGCCGCAGCATCGGTTTCGGTTGTAGTGGTGCCGTCACTATTCTTGGTGGTCTTGCTGACGGTGATTGTCTTGTTGGTGATTGCCGCCTCAATGAGCTTGTGGCCGGGGATAAGGATACCGAGGCTTTCACTACGAATGCCCATTTCCTTATTCTTAGGCTCGTCAGTCCAATACGGTTCACTCATGTGCCATGTACCACCGGCATTAGTAAGACGGACGTTTAAGTCGGTGCGCTCCTTGACAAAACGCTCATAGAGCTTCGGGTCTACCCATGACGAGCCAAGAGTAAACTCGATAAGATGCGCAGGGATATTCATAGGCACAACGGCCTCCAATGCTTTGATGTTGGCATCGTATGCACCGTTGGCGGCTTCGTTGGCTTCTCTTGCTTGGCGCAGCTTCTCACGGACGTTGCCACTAAGGTATTCATACGACACCTCCATTTGGCCGGTTGTCGGGTTCTCGAAGCCTAATCCGCTCTCGATAATTTCCTGCTTGACATCGGCCTGTGACTTGCCTAACTGTGAGGCGAGATATTCCGGGTCGATGCGGCCATACTTGTAGAGGCTTGCAATGATACCGTCCTTGACGTTTTTCGGAGCAGGTTCGCTTTCCTTTTCAACAACACGGCGACTGAAGATGTCGGTCTTGCCGTAGGTCTTAATCTTCGTGCCGTCCTTGCTGCCTTTTTCGGAGTAGGTTTCAAGAGCCACAATGCTTGAAAAATCAACATCATTGCGCAACCATGCAAGATTGTTGTTCTTGTTGAGGTTGCCATATCGGGCTACAAAGGTGTCGTATGCGCTGTTGAGGCGGTCGAGAAGCGGTTGCAGTCCTGCATCATCGTTATGCTCCGTCTGATATTTCAGCACATCGGCCAAAGCGTTTTTAAGGTCGGTGTAATCGGCAAAGCATTGTTCTTTGGTGCGTCCCTTGATTTTGTTCTTATTGAACGTCAGAGGCACGGCACTACCCATTCGGGCAACGCAGAGATTGCCGTTGCTGTCGGTCACCATGCTTCCCTCCTTGACATCTTTACCGAGAGCCTCGTTGATGTGAGTGGTCTGTTCTGCGACTGCGGTGCCTTGCTCCTTACTCCAATCCATTTCGGCAATGTGCTGAACCCAAGCGGCCATTCGTGCCGGTTGGTCGGCTGTTCGTGTCGGGAACAATCCCATAGAAGTAGGTCGGTAGGTGTCGCCCTGCTCAAAGCCAAAGAACATTTCGCCGCCCATGTATTCGGGATGTTCAATGAAATATCGGTTGATGAGCATCGGCAGGTCTTTCGTCTTGCCTCTATCGTCCTCGAAAGACGCGGTTCTCACAGGAGTAACCGTGCTTATGTCTATTGCATTTGCGCTCTTGCGGCCATTCACACGCTTACGCACAACGATAATGTCAGAAGTGGCCGCTGTGCCTCCGAATGTTTGATTGTTCATGCGGAACACACCGACAACATCTGCACAGCCCTCCTTGTCGCCAACGAGCCAGTTGCGTAGCTTCTGCGATTTGTCGAGTGTGCCGCTCGATGTGATGAAGATACCGATACCACCCTCACGGAGCTTGCGCACGTTCTTAGCAATACAGAAGTCATGAATATCGCGGAATTTCTTAGAGAGGTCGCTGTCGCCGCTTTCGTCCATGACATGAAGGCCGGTGACGAAAGGCACATTGGTAATTGCGAGGTCTACCGAGCCATTTGCGATGCGAGTTTTCTCAAATCCCTGCACCTCCACCTTTGCGTCTGGGTAGAGCAAGGAAAGAATGCCGCCTGTGGTGTTGTCAATCTCCACAGCATGAATGTTACTGCGTTCGCTGATTTCGGTAGGCATCAGTCCGATGATGTTACCAATACCGGCAGAACCCTCTACGATGTTACCGCCCTTGAAGCCGAGAGCCTTTGCAATATCCCACATGGCATCAATGACCGGCGCAGGAGTGTAGTAGGCGCTGTTGTGGCTCATGACCGCAGCTTCGTATTCTTCGGGAGTAAGTATTTCGCGGAGTCGCTTGTTGATAGGATTAGGCGACCATGTGCTTCCCTCATTGAAAGCAGAGCCAAGACCACCCCAACCACTATAACGGCGCAGGACTTCCATTTCTTTGGGAGTGGCCGTTTCGCCGGACGCGAGTAATTTCTTCGCTACCTCAATGGCGGCAAGGTTGGCATCAATACGAGCCTTTTCACCTTTCGGGGCATAGTCTACACCACGCTCGGCATGGTTGTTGCGAATATTCTTCGGCTGTGCTACGCCTCGTTCGCTCTTATGCTGTTCAGATACTCCTGTGCCTCGCTTGGTGTCAGACACAGTATGCTCTCCACCACGTTGAGCCATTCTTCCTCCGTCAGTTCGCTCAGCTTCATGTTCTGCGCTCGTTCCCAACGGTTCATTAGGTCGCGGTTGCTGTCCCCCTCGCCCGGCTGTTTCGGGGCGAGCTTGTACGTCAGTTTTCTCATGTGAATTATTTTTTGGAGTTGTTGAATTATTCTCTGCCTCACGCTGCTTTGCGAGTTCGGCCTCTACTTCCGGGGTAACGGTGAAAGGCGACTCTCCGCGCTCCAACATATCGGCCATATCCTTGACGAACTGAGCGGAGTCCTGTTTAGGCTCGGCCTCGTCAAACAGACCGCCGAATAAATCATTCATCGGCTGTTCATCGGGTATGCGTGATTTCTTTGGGGCTTTTAACTTGGCGACACGTTCAGCCATTTGCACCATATCCTCGCCCGGTTGAGGTGTAAGAGGAGTTGCAGGTTTGACCACATCTTCGGGGAGGTAATTGCGGGCCTCGCGGCGAATGGCCGTAAGCAGTTCATCATAGGTGACATTGGAGGCTGCCCAACAATTACGCCCTATGCGTTCAAATGAAACATATCCTTTTTCATCTGGCCACTCAACACGGTACATTATTCTATCCGTTTTTAGATTATCTCCTCGTCTACGTGAGTCTTGCTCTGCAACCGGTTCAAGACCGATATACATCTTGAGATGTCTGCCTTCGTTAAGTGGCAGGGTTATATAAATTTCCCCACCTGCAGGTGCAAGATTTGCTCGAACAGTTGTACCTTTCTTTACGTTCTTTCGCCCAAGAGGTGTTGTAGCACTCGTAACTTTGATGTCAATTCCAAGGTCTTTAACAATCTGTTTGGCAAGATTGGTAGCGTCTGATACAGCTTTTTTCTCTGCTGTCAGCATATAACCATAACTCTCATGGAATTTGGAGTCATCTTCCACTGCCTCATAGTAGCCGAGGAGGGCAAGTTGCTTATTGACATCCTCTATTTCTTTGTCGAGGTCACGAGAGAGTCTTTCGGCATCTTGCTCAGTTGTTGCAACTTCGAGTTCACTTTCGACTTTGCTTGCAACAGCCTCTGCTTTGTCTGCAATAGCTTCTGTATCTGCTGATGTTTCGTCAGCCTCTTTTTTTCTTTGCTCATTTCGTTGGTCTTTGAGGGTTTGAATTATTTGGTCGGTATGCTGCTGTGAGCTTTGCTCATCAACAATATGCTGAGAGGTGGCGATGATATCTTTGGCTCCGGGCTTGTCGAAATTATAAACGTCAAAAGCCTTGACTGTCTTTCGGTCGTCCATTTCCTCATCCCATCCGAGTTCTATCACCTCCTCCATGTTCTGCGCGGCGGCATAGAGAGATTTGAGGTGAGGACGCATATCATCGAAGATGTCGGGCAGCTCGTCTATCATCGCCTCGCAGTAGTCGGCAAAGGAGCGTAAACCGCCTTTCATCATAAGATATGTCATACGCGTACCCATGCGCAAGACTTCTGCATCCATTTGTTTGGGCTGTGGTTTGCCATAACCCTCGGCACTCTCCTGTACTATATCATCACCTTTGCCGAAATGGTTGCGGAGGTTGTCACGCAGGTTGTTAAACTCGTCTGCGTCCTCATCGCTAATCCATCTGCGTTTTTTCGGTTTGGTCTGTGTAGGTTCTACCGGCTCGGCATGGTCGCTCAATTTGGTTTCTCCTTTAGTAGATAGGTCGGCCATGACACCTTCAACGTTGACACGATTGACAGGCGCTTTCTTTGGCTTATCGCTTGCAGGTTTTTCCATGTCTGCAAGCGACAGCGGAGCCTCGTCTGCAACCTCGTCCTCGCTCTTGCCGACAATATCCTTGGCAAAGGCTTTCGCATCGTCGGCACTACGGAGCATCCAACCGCGCGTTTCACGGTCGTACCAACCTTTGAGAGCTTTGGCTTTCGCACGTAAGGTGGACAATTCCTCTTTGGAGAAATCGCGGTCAAAGGTCACAAGGTATGTGTCAAGCGTCTTGCCCTGCTTGTTGGTGTAGGGCTTAGGCTCGACTTTATAACCCTCGCCGGTGATAGCGGCGGCAGGTTGTGTCGGTTGCTCAACAGGAGCTTCGTCTGTGATTTTGCTGACGGTGGAATAATCGGCGAACGGTTTAGTCTTGCGGTGGCTCGACTGTACCCATTTGTTGAAGTCCTCGATATTAGTTTCGGAAATTCGCAGTCCGGGGTGCGTCTGTCCCCATGTAGCATCATAGTTGGCAAGGTAGGCGCTCATGGCCTCGTCCTTATTGTTGAAGCCAAGCATAACCTTGTGTTCATCGAATGAGCCGTCTGTATTGGTTTGGTCTACGACATACACCTTGCGGCCATTCCACATATCCATGTTCTCATGCAGGAACACATCTATATGGTCGCCGTCAACACCCTCTGTACCTTTGATGTAGCCGTAGGTGTTGGCCATAGTGGTACTCCATTCCTTACCATCTGCATCAATACCTTTGCGGACGCTGCCAGCAGGGTTCTCGATTGTGATGTCAAACTCGCCAATGGTAATATGGCCTTTCTTATAATTTCCTGCCTCAGCTTGCGCCGGAGTAGGCTCGGTGTTCACCTCGGCAGATGCGGCCTCAACTGCGGCCTGTACCGTTGCAGGTGCGGCATCTGTGGATTGAGGTGTTTCGCCCTCTACTGCTTCGACTCCTGCTGTGCTGCTATCATCTGAAGCTCCTGCTCCACTGTCGGACGGTTCTGTTCCTGTCGGAGTTTGTTCTCCGCTTGCAGGTGGTTCATTGCCTCGGAGTTCCCCTCCTTGGCTAACTTGATTGCGGAGAGCCACATCAGCACCTCCATTTGCGACATCGTTGTTTCCATTCTTCGCCGGTTGATATTCAAAGTTTAATACTTGGTTAATGACTTCCGCAAGCGGATACTCGGTTGTGTCGGCCTCATCAAAGAGGGTCGCGGCCTTTTTCCCTTGTGCAAGGTCGTACATTTGATTGAAATAGGACGCGATTGTCGCTTGCGACATATCGGTTGCCTTATACATAGCGGCCAAATGCAACGCAAAGTTACTAAAATTATCGGCCGGCATATAATACTCAAATCTATCATCAAGGGCTATCGTTTGTTTGAAAGCTTCAACGGCTTTCAAAACCTCCTCCATTTTCTTTGCGTTGGCAAATGTGGGGTCGGACATCAGTTGATTGTAGACAATAATAGAGGCTTGGATTTCGGGTAACATCTTACCGGCGAAAGGCGAGTCCATATCACGGAATGCCGTTGCGAGGATTGCGCGTTGTGCCTTGGCCGGAAGTTTGTCAAACATTTCTTCCAACTGCTGTGATGCACCCTTGAATACTGCTTGATAGAGAACTTTCTGCAAGTCGTTCTTGGCCTCGGCTGTGAGATTGCTCTTACTATCAAACGCAGATTGGAATTGAGTATTGCTGATAGCGCCTACTTGGTTCATCCATTTCATAACCTCAGTACCGTTGCGGTCTACGAGTTGGCCGAAAGACACATCTTCTTCGCCACTGCTGAGCAACATATTGGCAAACGTCCGCATATTGTCGCCGAGTGTTTGGGCAACATTCTTAGGCTTGATACGCTCGATGCCGCCACTCTCGGTGTCCTGTGCGGTCATTTGGCCAAGACGGATAGCCTCAGCATCATCGACATCGAGCATATTGACGAGGACAGGGTTCTGCATGGCGTTCACGGCCTCTGGGTCAATGCCAAATTGCTCTGCGTTGTCAATGAGGTACTGTTTATAGGTCTGCTGCTGTTGAGGCAGGTTGCTCTGCCACAGGTAGCGGAGTGCATCAGAGCGGTTGTTGCCTTGAATGACCTCGCCACGAGTATTGACAGTAGGAGCACCGGTGTATGCCGTAACGCTGCCGGTGATTTCTTTCGGACGAATACCCTCGGCCATTTCTTTTGCGGCGAACATAGATACAGCCTCCGTGCGATTTTTGGGCTGTGCCTCCTCAATAAAGAACATGGGGTTACGCTGTCCCTGCACATGGGAGGGTTGCAACTGCGAAGCCTCAATGACGGCAACACGGCCTTTGGGCAGGTCTTTCTGTGAGAACTTGACCTCAACCTCATTGCCGACAACACCCTGCACAGGCTCTTGACGAGTGAACATCTGACCGCTGAAACGGCGCACACCTCGCTTACGGGCATTTTCGGGTGTGTCCATGTGCCATTCGGGAATTCCCTCCAATGCCTCGCGTTCAAGTCGTGCGGCTTCTTCTCGTGCCTCTCTCTCGGCTTTCTCAGCCTCAGCACGTTCAGCGGCAAGCCTACGAGCCTCGACCTCCTGCTGTGAGCGGATTGCACTCTGACGGGCGTTTTCAACTCCGGCCATGCGCTGCCACTGCTCATATTCGGCTTGTGCCTTTGTGAGTTCAGCGGTGTTGGCTTTCTTTGATGCAAGTATCTCAGTCGGGGTCTTGCCTTTGGGTTTGAGCTTCTGTGCTTTCTCAAAAGCCTTGCGTTTCTCCTCGACCATTGTGTCGGCAATCTCTTTGGCTGTGGCCGCATCGCCCTCAGAAAACTCAACAAGAGCGTCCCAACCTACTTCCGGGCTTTCGGCCTGTTCAAAGATAGGTTCGTTCTTCTCATTACGAGGAATGCGTTGCAGAGGTGTAGGCTCTGCCTGTGCTGTCAAGTCGGGCTGAGATACATTATCTACCTGCGGAGCTTCGTTAGTAGCAGGGGCAGGAACGACAACATTTCCATCATCGACAGATTGCTGTACGTTTTCAATAGGAATTTCAGTTTTGGGAACGGTTTCCGTGATATTTACACCTGTTTCCATAGGATTGAGGGTTGTTTCCTCAGTTTTGGGAACGGTTTCAGCGTCTACGGGAACAAGTTGTTGCTCCATAGCCCTGCGCTGTTGCTCGTACTCGTATGCCTCAAGCATACCTCTACCGAAGTCGGTCAGTCTTTCGGCATCGGTGCGCAACTCGCTTATTTTGGCAGTCAGTTCACTATCTGAAATCCCCTGCGTTTCATCTATACCAAAAGAATATCCCTTGTCATAGTCCTCAACATTGGCTACACCTTCTTGGGTCGGCCTGTTGGGGTCTACGGGTTGAGGTTCGGCAGGTTGAGGCTGTTTCACTTCCTGCGGCTCATCGGGAGTGTATTCAGAGAGAATGTTGTCAAGTTCATGCTCTGATGCGTAGTGGAGTTGTTGCATGTCGCCCTCAACATAATACTCGTGGTTGCCGTTTTCATCGACAAAGCCGGTAAGGACACCGCGTGTTTCCGTGCCGTCAGAGTTGCGTATCTTGATTTGGCCTGTTGTGTACTTTGGTTGAGGCTCGGCCGGTGTTTCGGCTTCGGGTGCAACATTATCTTGCGGCACTTCAACCTCAGCAGGATAGCCCTCATAAGACAGAATAGCATCGGGGGACACCATTTCAACCTTACCTGTTTCGAGGTCACGAACGACAATAGAGGCATCGCTACGTTCATTGTCAATCATTGTGCCGTCCTCCATCATAACGACACGGCCACTCAATACCTCAACAGGGCGGTCTTGGTATTTCATGACGGCACGGCCAACAGGCTTCTGTTCGCCTCCGGGCTGATGCGGGTCGTATTCGGGTGTTGTGGGATTATCGAAACGAGGGTCAATAGGTGCATCGTTTGTGGGTGTCGTTGCTTCGGGTTCGTCAGTCAGAAGTTTCTGATTGGTGATGTCCTCGGCTTCTGCGTCCTCAACAGTATTACGCTCTTTGGCATTTTTGGGGATAAGCTCATCAAGATATTCATCAATGGCGGTTTGCTCAGCTATTGTGCGGCGGTTGGCCTCTTTGCGGATTGCATTGTCGATGTCCACACCATATTTGTCATTGATGCGGCCTCTCATGTTGTCGGTAACACTTGTTTCCTCAAATTCGCCCATTGCCTCAGTTACCTTCCGGAGAATGTTCTGCTGAGCCTCGTCAAACTGCTTGTCGCCGCCACGAAGGTTGTTGCGCCGTGCTTCTTCACAGGTACGGTAAACCTCAACCATATCCCAACCGTTTTCAGCGGCAACGGTGCGGCAAGCCTCCTGCAAACGGTTCTCAAAGTCGGCAGTCTGTTGATAGCGTTCGCCGATTTCTATGTGGTTCAGCTCTGTTTGACGTTTGATGCGCTCCAATTCAAGGTCTGCGGCCTTGCGGCTCTTGAACGAACGAGAAGTGATTACACCATTGGCACCCTGCGACTCTACAATAAAGCCTCCCTCGCCGTCCTCGATGAGTTCACCTTTCATAACGGTAGACACAGGGAGCTTGCGCCCGGTGGCATAGTAATACATCTTGGCTCTTGCAGCCTCGCTGATACGAGTGTCGGTTACCATGTCTGTAAGACGGCTGACGATTTCGGGAGCATTTGCGGTAATAAGTTCACCTTTTGTCGCATCGCCGGTACGCTCTGCGCTCTCAACGAGTTCACGCAGGTCGCCATAGCCATGTTTGCTAAGTTCTGCCGCCTCGTCCTTTGTAAGTGACAATCCACCGTCAGAGGGAGCGTCCATGCGCTGACGCAGACGGCTCTCGAAGTCTAAGCGGTTCTTGCGGCCATTGGTCGGGCTGTCAAACGAGGCTTTGAGGTCGCCGAGGACGTTGCCGGCACTCTTTATCATGTGCTTGGCCTTGAAGCCAACCATCATAGCCATGTTGTCAGTCCACACGTCCATAGCATCGCGATTGCCCTCAATCCATTCGGGAACGGAGAAGATTGTACCCTCAAGCATTGTGGCGCCGGAGTAGACTCCTGCACGTTCCATTACCTTTAAGCCGGTGCTTGATGTGCTGCGCACAAGTTTGTCGGCCACATTACCCGATACAGGAGTAAGCCAACCGATAGCACCACCCATGAGAAAACCATGCGCAGCTTGACCTGCAACAGCGGAGGCAGAGTAGCCCTCGTTGAGGTATCGGCCAGTATCGTCCTGTCCGACAATGTGACCGCCATGCGCAAATTGGGTTTCCATTTCTTTAATGCCCTCAAATGTGCCAAAGTTGGCAGCACCTCCGGCGATACCACCGATAACGCGACCTGTCATTGAGGTTGCAAACTGACGTGTAGCGGCATTGGTGACTGCGGCAGTAGCTCCGCGACCTGCGAGGACACGACCACCGGCCCACATTGCACCACGAGTTGCCATACCTCCGACACCTGCGGACATCCATGTAGTCGGGTCAAGAGCGAAGCCTGTAACCGTACCTGCAACATCAAGTATTTTGTGACCGTCTTGGCGATATTGTTCATTCGCTGCCTCATACGCGGCCATATCGCCTGTTTTCTTCACACGATTAACCGCTATGCCTTTGCCGATATTCGTAACTAAATTCATATCGCCAACCTTGCGCATGAAGTATTCAAGATTGCTCTTAGGTAAGTTCTTTTCTACAGCAAGGTGATACATTCGCAAATCTGACTGCTGTCGGGCAAACTCTTTGGCTTTTCCATACAGCACAAGGTCATCAACACCGGGATTGCGGCGGCGCAGCATCTGATAGCAATCGTCTATAAGAGATTTCTGACCCTCCTCGCCAAGATTGTTCCACGCATTATCCATTAGGACATCCATGTCATGGGTAGTCAATCTATCGGTGAAGTTGTCAACGGTTTCCATTTGCTTAAAGGCAACCGCATCAGTACTGTTCATCGCAAAATTCTGCACATTGAAATTGGCTGCTTCGCGATTGCGCTCTGCCTTTGCATTGTAGGCGCTCTCTGCGGCCGACCATGCCTGTTCTGCTGCGTTTTCACCCTCGGCAGGATTATGACGTTGCCACAGATACGAAAGTTTTTCGTCAAACTCACGCTGTAAACGCTGTTCCTTTGAACGCTTACCTGCTTCCGTGTTGTTTTCCCACCAATTATGATACTCGGTGTTAGCGTGGCTCTGCTCCATTCGGGTGCCGACACGCTCACCCCGTGTAGTGTAATAGTGGGTTTCCATTTTGCCGGTCTGAGGATTAAACTCACGCTCACCCATAAATGCACCGGGGCGATTGCCTTTCTCGATACCCTCCATACGCTGCTTGAACTCCTCGCCCTGCTTTTTAAGTCGGGCATTAGCTTCGTCCATCTGCATTTGGAAAGCTCGTTGTTGCATAGGAGTAGGCTTCCAACCCTCCGGCTGTGCCGGTTGAGAGGAAGTCTGAACTGTGGGCTGTACCGATGCTTGCTGAGCCGTGTTGTCGGTCACAGGCTTAACGGTCGATGTCGTCTGCTGAGGTTGTGCCTGTGCTTGAGGTTGCGCAGGTGGAGGAGTGACAGCGCCGATGTCCTGTGAAAACGTATCGAAGTCGGGGAGAGAGTAAGCCCCCTGCATATTATTGTAGAACCGCTTGCGCTTCTCCTCGTCCCTCATGTCCTGTTGGAATGTATCGAAGTCGGGCAATGAAAAATGTTTCAAGCCATTCTGATACAATCTGCGTAAATTGTCGTTGGGATTAGCCATATTATATGATAATGATGTCGGGTTAATAACCTGCTGGTTTATTGCCTACCTCCAAACCTGCAACCTGCTTGATTGCGTTCTGCGTGGCCGGAGAGCTTTCTACATTCGCACCGATGGCGATAAGCATAGCCTCTGTTGTCGGTAGCTTGTAGCCAACTACGAAGCCATTTCGCACAATTGGATCACCCTGTACCTTATCGCGAACCTCCGGGGATAGAGTGTGATAAATGCGCGATACGGTCTGAGCGTTGAGTTTGTCGAGCGTCAATGTCACATTGCCGTTGCCCGAACCGAGGTTGAAAGTCATTTGACCCTCTTTCAAAGAATGGGCAAGGCGCTGTGACTCCATGTTGATACGCGCTCTCTCGTTGGCCGCACTGACATTGAACTGACGAACACTCTCCTTGAACTGACGCTCCCAACGCTGACCTTCTTCTTCGTGCCATTCTCCCTGTCGGTCGAAGTTGGCTTGCCATTGACGCACACGCTCGTCATAATCCTTATTACGGAATGCAACATCATCGGCACGGTCTTGGCGACCTGCGTCAAATGCTCGGTCTTGTCGGGCGAGGGTCTGTTCAGTCTGCCATGCCTGTAAGCCTCGCTGTTTGTCGGCATCTTTCATCTTGCCGATAGTGAGAGCATATTGCAGATACTTATCGGCATCGGCATCGCGCTGCGCCTTTTCCTTGTCGAAACGCTCCTTAGCCTTAGCCGACATTCCCTCTTTGGGATTATACATATTCGGGGCATAGTGATGAGTGAAGATAAGGTTGGCAACAGATTGAGCTGCGTCCGACACTCCGCTGATAATGCCCTCTATCTTTTGCTTACGGCGCAACTTCTTCAGTTCCTCCTCCGACAAAGGCTTAAATTCGGCCATGCGCTTTTCAAGCTGCGGTATAAGCTCCTCATAACTGCTTGCCGAGTATTCAGCCGGGATAGTCGTAGAGATAGGAACCGTGGATGTTGTCTTGACCGTAGTCGATGAGGAACCGGCGGGAGTAATCGGCGCAGGAGCCGGTTGAGTGGGAGGTGTCGAACTTCCACTGCCCGCAGGAGCGGCGGTGGCCGGTTGGGTGCCCACCACCGTTGTACGGGTGTCTATGATTGGTCTATTGAGGTCTGTCATTGTGAAATGCTGTTAGAATACGCTTGCCATGTTGGAACCTGCCTGGGCTACACCCTGCACAGCCTGTGATACGGCACTGGCTTTAGCCTGTTCCAGATTGTTGAGTTTCTCGTTGAGGTCGGCCTTTGTCTGCATATACTGCGACTCGATTTGGTCTTTACGGCGCTCACCATTAACAGCTATCTGCGATGTTGCATCTGCGAGAGCTTGATTATTGGCTGCTTTAGCCGCCGCAATACTTTCCTCACTACTCCCCATGACCGCCGCTGAACCTGCGGCAGCTTGGTTTCGTTGTCGAATATTCTCATTAGTCATAGTAAGGATACGTTGTGCATCTGCACGTTGTGTCGCGTCCTCATTATATCGGCGGTCATACCAATTTTGGTTTTCTTTCATCTGACCCTCGATATTTCGCTTGACCTTTTTCATTGCCTTTGAAGCGCTGATACCACCGAAAATACTTGCCCCGATACCTAACGCTCCTCCGATTGCACTGCCTATCATATCTGTACGTTTTTATTAAAAAGTTATAATTATGGAGCAAAGGTAAACCCATACCTTTGTATCGTAACTTTAACTTATTAGTCATGGCACAAGGACGAAAGACCGGAGGCCGACAGAAAGGTACTCCAAACAAACCCAATCCGCTCAAAGAGCATCTACGCGCCCATTCAATGGCCTACTTTACACCACGGCCACAAACGAATGGGGACGGCACCCCACGCAAATTAGAGTTTAGAACTAAGGAGGGCGACATATACAGCACCGTAGTTCTGCAAGATGCAGACGGCAATCCGCTTGTTGTTTCCGATTTTGAAGTTGATATGATGATGATGGAGGCAAAAGACCGCGCCGCCATACAGGAAAGGTTGCTGCGGTATCACACACCGCAGATGCAATCAGTGTCTGCCGAGGTGTCGTTGTCAGGTGATATCACTACTACAATCGAGGAGCGCCTTGCGCAACTCGCCGCCGAAAACGACAACTGACCGCCTCCATCTATTTTCATCTACTTTTAGATTCCATGCCGGGCCCCGCAGCTCGGCATTATTCATTTCCGAAATTGTTTCCCCATTTATTGCTATTTCTTCCCCAATTATATATATTCTTTCGGAAGATTGGTGCATTTCTTCCCCAACAATTCTTATTTCTTCCGAAGTTATTCCCATTCTTTCCGAAATAATCCCTATTCTTTCCGAAATTAATGGCATAAATTCCCTTTTTGATTTTTTATTGCAAAAACGTTGAAAAACAAGGTGTTTTTTACTCCTCAAAAACGGCACTTTTTGACCATTTTTCGGGCAAAATTCCTTCCCCATTTATTAGAATAACTTCCGAAGTTATTGCTATTTCTTCCGAAGTTATTCTAATTCTTTCGGAAGTTATTGCTATAAATTCCGAAAACTTCGGAAGAAAAGGGCATTTCTTCCGAAACCTTTCTTTTGATAAAAGAAAAAGAAATATATAAAATATTTCTATAAAAGGGAATATATCTCGTCGATACGCGCGCGTACATATACGCGAGGAAATTTTTTCTTTTTTTTGAGGCTTCGCCAATCAGATGGCAGGAGGGAGAAAAAGAAAAAGTTGCGCGAAAAAGAAAAAGAGCCACGCCGATGACGGCGAGGCTCAAAAGATAAAGTTCAAAAGTCTGTGGAGCAGGTTACCTTTGCCGTTGAAATTTCAAATTCATCAAGTCATGACATTTTCAGAAATCAAAACCATTGTCGGCACGTCCGATGTGAAAATCAAGTCTTCTTCATTCCGCTATTCGGAACTCTACGCTCTTGTAGAGAAAGTCGCTACATACGAGAAGGGTATTCTTACCATTGTCGTTGAAGACGGAACCCTAAATTATTCAGAAATCAATACGCTGTCCACGAAAGGAGGACGATATGTGTCATTTGACCTTACCGGATATTAAAACCCTTTGCCCTTCTGGTGCTCGTAAACGTATACTTTGCCATTGTCGAGGTTGACAATCTTGAACTGCACCATCGAGCGGTCTGGGATGTCGGCAGGGAATTTCGCAACCAACGCCTGTGTGACCTCCTCGATGTTTGAATAGCCGATGTCCTCAAAGTTGGCCAGACACTTGCCTTGAAAAAATGCCGCCGCACGGATGAGCATCTTTGGCGAAAGACGGAACAGCCCTTCTTCCTCCGGCTTCTCCTGCGCCACGCGCCGCGAGGTCGCATCGCTGAAGAAGATAAAATCAATTACTTTCTCGTTCAACTCCCATGCCGGTGTGAAGTCGGGGCGCACATATCCGCGAGTGATTGTGTAACCGTGCGAGTGGTTCATCGCAAAGCCAACCTCCGCGAGTGTGGCCCCGCAGTCGTTCTGCGCTGTGGTCGCCCATGTGTGACGGAACGTATAGACACAGTAACGTTTTTTCGGGTCGGTCATTCCCATTTCCTCACAGATTTTCTTGATGCCTGTGTTGACATTGGCGCAAAAACTGTCCGAGGTCGAAAAGCGGTCGCAGAAACGAAACAGGCGGTCGGTATGGTCACCGGCTCTGTATTTGTCGAACAATGGCTTTATCACCTCCGGCACCCGCATTTCGATGTATGCGTCATCGGTTCGGGTCCGGGTTGTCTTGGCTCGTTTGTAGTGGATTATGCCGCCGTGGTAGTCTTCTTTGCACAGGTTGAAAATGTCAATCGTGTTCATGCCGGCCAAACATAGTGACATCATGGCCACATCACGGCCTAACTCCGGCAGGGGGTCAATCATCTTCGACTCCGGCAGCGGTGCCGCAAAGAATGCCCTGCAAGCCTCAGCGGTGATTGCTTTCTTATTAGGCCTGTCGGCAGCAGGTATCTTAACTTTACCCCACGGATTGGTCTTTACCCGGATTATGCCGTTGTCGTAGTCGTTCAGTTCATCAATGGCCGCACGGAAAATCTGACGGATGCAAATCGGGTACATCTCTTTGGCTCTCGCGGTGCCGCTCAGAGTGGCGACCCACTTGTTTACGTTTATCGAGGTGAGCTGCGCGAACTTTACTTTGGTCGTACCGAAGTATCGCTCCATGTGTTGGAGTGCGAGTTGGTAATTTTTCGCGTTGCGCTCCTGCCCTCGGTCAATCATACGGTCAATGTGCTTTCGGGCATAGTCCGAGAATACCAAATCCTCGTTCAAATTCTTCAGAAACTCTGCAACTTGTCTCGCGTTCCACGCAGAAATATCTTGGCGATTTAACGCATCGAGCCAATTAACGATTTGCGTAGATAACGGTTTGAGGACAAACGGGTCGATAACTTCCATCGAGGATGACAAGCCTTTTCCGCTTACTACTTTGTCAGTCGGTAAATATACCGATTTGCCATTGTGAGCGACCCGGATATAAACCGAGTAGCACCCGTCCTTTCTTTTGCGCTGCTTGTTTACGCAGACTGTCAGTATTGCCATATTATTTTCTTGTTTAGAATTATATCATGCAATTATTTCTGTTGAATTCATGTTGAATCGACCGTTTGATAGACGTGTGGATTTTGTTGAATTTTCGCGGTTCAATCGTACACACTATCGTGTTCAAATGCACATACCCCTTAAAAATACTTTAGGCGGTATGCTCTTGTTTATCAGAACATACCGCCTAAGTGGCTTATTTTAAGTATCTATCTCTTAGTCTTCGATGGCAGCCTGCGCCGCAGCTACGCGGGCGATGGGCACACGGAAGGGGGAGCAGCTTACGTAGTTCATGCCGAGTTTGGCGCAGAACTTAACCGAAGAGGGTTCGCCGCCATGTTCGCCGCAGATACCCACTTTGAGTTCGGGCTTGGTGCCACGGCCTTTGCGCACGCCCATTTCCACGAGCTGACCTACGCCTTCCTGGTCGAGCACTTCGAACGGGTCTGTCTTGATAACGCCATGTTCCTTGTAGAATTTGAGGAATTTGGGGGCATCGTCGCGCGAGAAACCGAAGGTCATCTGAGTAAGGTCATTGGTACCGAACGAGAAGAAATCGGCAACAGTGGCAATCTGGTCAGCGGTGAGGGCTGCACGAGGCACCTCGATCATCGTACCTACGAGGTAGGGAACCGAACGGCCTTGTTCTTCGAACACCTTGGCTGCGGTGATATTGATTACATCTGCCTGGTTCTGGATTTCCTTCAACGAACCGACAAGGGGAATCATGATTTCGGGGTGAACGTCGATACCGCGGGCTTTCACTGCGAGGGCAGCCTCGATGATTGCACGAGTCTGCATCTCGGTTATTTCGGGATATGTGATGCCGAGACGGCAGCCACGGTGACCGAGCATGGGGTTAAATTCCTCAAGGGCGTCGACCTTAGCTTTCACTTCTGCAAGGGTGATTCCCATCTCATCGGCAAGTTCCTTCTGTGTAGCAGTCTGATGAGGCACAAATTCGTGCAACGGGGGATCGAGCAGACGGATGGTCACTCCGTAGCCGTCCATTGCCTCGAAGATACCTTCGAAGTCGCCACGCTGCATGGGAAGCAGTTTGGCAAGCGCGGCCTTGCGGCCTTCAAGGTCGGAGGCAAGAATCATTTCGCGAACGGCCTTGATGCGGTCGCCTTCGAAGAACATGTGTTCTGTGCGGCAAAGACCGATACCCTGCGCACCGAAAGCGCGTGCCTGACGGGCGTCGCGGGGGGTGTCGGCATTGGTACGAACGAGTGTATGTGTATATTTGGCAGCGAGGTTCATGATAGCACCGAAGTCGCCGTCGAGTTCCGGCTGAACAGTGGGAACCTGGCCGTCGTAAACGTCACCGGTCGAGCCGTTTAGCGAAATCCAGTCACCTTCGTTATAGGTTTTGCCACCCATTTCAACGGTGCGTTTTTCGTAATCGACCTTAATTTCGCCTGCACCTGAAACGCAGCATTTACCCATACCACGGGCAACTACTGCCGCATGGCTTGTCATACCGCCACGCATGGTAAGGATGCCCTGTGCAACGGCCATACCGCGAAGGTCTTCGGGAGAGGTCTCGATACGCACGAGAACGACTTTCTTTTTCTTCTCTGCCCATGCTTCCGCATCGTCGGCAAAGAATACGATCTGGCCGGTAGCGGCGCCAGGCGATGCGGGAAGACCCTTGGCCATTACGAGCGCACGCTTAAGGGCGGCCTTGTCGAACACCGGGTGGAGAAGTTCGTCGAGTTTCTGGGGCTCCATACGCAACAGGGTGGTCTTTTCGTCGATTTCACCTGCACGGAGAAGATCCATGGCGATTTTCACCATAGCGGCACCTGTACGCTTGCCGTTACGGGTCTGGAGCATCCAGAGTTTGCCATCCTGGATGGTGAACTCCATGTCCTGCATATCCTTGTAGTGGTCCTCAAGCTTGTGGGCGATGCTGATAAGCTCTGCGGCACATACGGGCATAGCTTCCTCAAGCGAGGGATATTTTGCAGCACGATCCTCTTCCGAGATACCCTGGAGGGCAGCCCAACGGCGAGAACCCTCGATGGTAATCTGCTGGGGTGTACGGATCCCGGCAACCACATCCTCGCCCTGGGCGTTGATGAGGTATTCGCCGTTGAATATGTTTTCACCGGTGGCGGCATCACGCGAGAACGCCACGCCGGTAGCGGAGTTGTTACCCATGTTACCGTAAACCATAGCCTGCACGTTGACAGCGGTTCCCCATTCTTCGGGAATCTGGTTCATGCGACGGTAGAGGATTGCACGCTCGTTCATCCAGCTGTCGAACACGGCGCAGATACCACCCCACAGCTGATCCCATGCGCTTTCGGGGAAGTCCTTGCCGGTGTGTTCCTTAACGGCAGCTTTGAAGAGGGTTACAAGGTTCTTGAGGTCTTCGACTTCGAGATCGGTATCGAATTTCACACCCTTTTCCTCCTTCACCTGGTCGATGATGGCTTCGAAGGGGTCGGTCTCGGTTTTCGATTTGGGCTTCATGCCGAGCACCACGTCGCCATACATCTGCACGAAACGGCGGTAGCTGTCCCATGCGAAACGGGGGTTGCCGCTCTTTTCAGCCAAAGCGTTGACAGTGGCATCGTTCATACCGAGGTTGAGCACGGTATCCATCATGCCGGGCATCGAAGCGCGGGCACCTGAACGAACGGAAACGAGAAGGGGGTTCTGGGGGTCGTTGAATTTTGTGCCTGTAAGGCTTTCCACATGGGCGATAGCCTTTTCAACGTCGGCCTTTATGTCTTTGACAACTTCATCCTTGCCATACTGGGTATATTCTGTGCAGACATCGGTAGTGATAGTGAAACCGGGAGGCACAGGCATGCCCAACTTATTCATTTCAGCGAGGTTGGCACCTTTACCGCCGAGGATGTTACGCATCGAAGCATCCCCTTCAGCCTTGCCGTCGCCGAATGTAAAGATTTTTTTCATTTGGGTCTGTAAAGTTTTGATTAAAGTTATGATTTGTATATTTCCTGTTTTATCAAATGTCTATGCGGCGCTTGGTCAGACACCACTGTGTTTTTATGGCTGTTTCATATCTCGAGGCCGCCCCGACGCGTTGCAACGGCGCGAATCCCCGTTTTCTATTCTGCAAAGATACGATTTTGCGCCGAAAAAACATTCATTACAGAGGCAAAAAACAGTTTTTTCAATTAAAATTTTCATTTCTTGTTAAAGTGCGTTATATTTCCCCTTTAAATAACTAACTTTGCGACTGATTACACCAAATCAAACCAACAGCTTCACGGGGCATCCGAAGGTAATTCCGGTTCGTGATAACGCGGTTACACCAACGCATGGATTTTCAGTGCCGTCACAGCCTCAATCGCGGATATAGCAATGTGGGCCCCGGCAACCTGCTGCCTCTCCCCATCCCCGTCAAGAATCAAGGAAACAACATATGTCACGCAAGAAGAAGGAACTCCCGCTTTTGGAGAATATCGAGATAACAGGCGTAGCAGCCGAAGGCAATGCCATAGCACGCGTCAACGACATGGTGGTTTTTATCCCTTATGGCGCGCCTGGCGACATAGCCGACATAAAAATCGACCGTAAAAAACGCTCTTATGCCGAGGGGCATATCGAACGCCTGACAAAACCGTCCGACATACGCATCGAGCCGTTTTGCGAACATTTCGGCACATGCGGCGGGTGCCGCTGGCAACACCTCCCCTACGGATACCAGCTTCAAAACAAGCAGCAGCAGGTTACCGATGCCTTGCAGCGAATAGCGAAAGTGGAATTGCCGGAAATATCCCCGATTCTCGGCTCCGAGACAATCCGCGAATACCGCAACAAGATGGAATACACCTTTTCCAACAAGCGGTGGATCACATGGGAACAATTGCGTTCGGGCGAGGATGTGGGCGACCGTTCAGGTGCAGGATTCCATATTCCCGGAGCATTCGACAAAGTGCTTGACATCAACCGTTGCCACCTCCAGGATTCCATAGGCGACCGCATACGCCTTCACCTCAAGTCATACGGGATTGCCAACAGCATTCCATTCTACGACCTCCGCGCACAACAAGGTTTCTTCCGCACGCTTATGATACGGGTGCTTACCACCGGTGAAATAATGGTTGTAATATCTTTCGGAGAAGACAACCAGGCCCAGATCCAAGCCACCCTCGACAACCTGCGCGAAGCATTCCCAGAGATAACATCGCTGATGTATGTTGTGAACACAAAAGCAAACGACACCATAGGCGACCTCCCGGTAATGCTGCATTCAGGCCGTGAATACATCATCGAGGATATGGAGGGATTGAAATTCCGAATCGGCCCCAAATCATTTTATCAGACCAATTCCCGGCAAGCCTACCGCCTGTATTCGGTTACCCGTGAAATGGCCGGCCTTACCGGCGGGGAGCTAGTATATGACCTTTACACCGGCACAGGCACCATTGCCAACTTCGTGGCACGGAATGCCCGCCACGTAATCGGCATCGAATACGTGGCCGACGCCATCGAAGATGCGAAAATAAATTCAGAGGTAAACGGAATCAGCAACACCGAATTCTATGCCGGCGACATGAAAGATGTGCTCACCGACGAATTCATCGCCATCCACGGCCGCCCGGATGTGATGATTGTCGACCCTCCACGCGCAGGAATGCACGACGATGTAATCAAGGTCATCCTCAACGCCGCCCCCTCGCGCATAGTCTACGTAAGCTGCAATCCGGCAACACAGGCCAGAGACATCGCCATGCTTGACGGTAAATACCGCGTAACGGCAGTGCAACCAGTCGACATGTTCCCCCACACCCATCATGTGGAAAACGTGGTGCGTCTCGAACTACGTGACTGATGTGAAATCTACATATTGGAATTGTAATATGCCGGATTACCTGTAACCTCCTTCCCTACAAAAAGCGGAACCCGGAAAGGAGAATCAGCCGAAGGCAGTTCGATTTCGGCGACAACAAGCCCCTCGTTATGCCCGTGGAACTCATCGACTTCCCATATCCACCCCTCAAAGGGTACGATATAGCGGGTTTTGGTGATAACAGCCCCGTCGGCACACCTTTCCAGCATGTCGCGTGCATCGGCTACAGGGATTTCATATTCCCATTCGTCGCGCACGGCTCCATTGTTGCGCCCCTTAACCGTCAGGAACGCCTTGTCATCCTTTATACGCACCCTGACCGTCGAATCAATCCGGCGGCTCAGATACCCCTGTGTTATTTCATAACTATGTGTGGCCGACACCTTGAAATTGGTATTTTCCACTAAAAATTTGCGTTCTATTTCTTTTGCCATAATACAGAACCTAGATAAGTCGCGTTCATTGCGTAACTTTGCAAAGTTATACAGAAAAATGCGATATCATATATTCCGACATATCAAAATACGCCTGATTACCCTGGCCGTCGTGTACTCAGCAATCCTCCTCACCCCGGTCGGCATATATGCGCAGACCCACATATCGGCCGACCCCGACACATTGCGCGGGGTCACACTCCAGGAAATCACGGTGCGCCGCACAAAGGAACACTACAGCAAACGCAATAACCCGGCGGTAGAGTTCATGAACCGGATCCGCACGGCAAAAGAGGCATCCGACCCGCGCCGAAACGATTTCTACAACTATAGGAAATACGAACGGATGTCGTTCGGCCTTAACAACTTCAAAATGGCCGACTCTCTACCGGCAGGAAAGAAACCTGGCAAATTCGCATTCCTCAAAGAACATGTCGACACATCCGACATATCGGGCGTGCCGGTGCTTCCGTTGTCGGTCAAAGAAAAAGTGACCGACGTGATTTACCGTCGCTCACCGCATTCCGAAAAACAATATGTGCGAGGCCAAAGGTCATCAGGAATCGACGATATTGCCGATTTCCAGAACGTGCAGACCATGATCGAGGATGTGTTCCGCGAGGTCGACCTCTATGACGACGATATAACTATCCTGCGCAACAGGTTTGTCAGCCCCCTTTCACACATCGCCCCCGATTTCTACAAATTCTATCTCACCGACACCGTTACCATCGAGGACGGCACACGATGCATCGTGCTCAGTTTCGCTCCCCGCAACCCGGCCACATTCGGATTCCTAGGGCGGCTATATGTGGCGGAGGGGGACAGCACCATGTTCGTCCGACGCGTGAGCATGGGGGTCTCCCCTACCATCAACCTGAATTTTGTGGACCGCATGCAGATTCTACAGGAATTTGCAAAGGCGCCCGACGGGTCACGGCTGAAACTTACCGACGACCTTAACGTGGAGATGACAGTTCTACCCGGCTCCCCGCCACTCTACGCACGGCGCACCACCGCCTACGACAACCATAACTTTGCCCCATCGCCGCAAGCCGAACTGCTCGACAGGCTCGGCTCTACATTCACCGCCCCTGATGCAGGCACTCTCGACGAAAAATGGTGGGGTGAACACAGGCTCGTAGCAGCAAGCAGCAACGAGACGCGCATCCCACAGCTTCTTAACCGGCTGCGTAACGTTCCCATCTACAAATACGGTGAAAAATTCCTCAAACTTATGGTAGTGGGATATGTGCCTACCGGCAAACCTTCGAAATTCGACATAGGCCCCCTTAACACCTTCATCAGCGGGAACTCAGTGGAAGGTGTAAGGCTTCGTGCCGGAGGCATCACAACCGCCAATCTCAGCAACCGGTGGTTTGCACGCGGTTATATTGCCTACGGCACACGCGACCACAAATGGAAATACAGCGCCGAACTCGAACACTCGTTCAACGAGAAACGCTATCATTCACGCGAATTTCCCATCCATTCCATAAAATTCTGCGAGAAATACGACATCGACCAACTTGGCCAGCACTATCTGTTCACCAACCCCGACAACATGTTCCTCGCCCTTAAACGAGGTTCGAACAAGCTGATAACATATCGCCGCGACACAAGGCTTACATACCAGCTCGAGCTGGCCAACAACTTCTCGGTGGAAGCATCAGCCGGGGTTGAAAGGCAGGAACCAGGGCCGTTCGTCCCGTTCGTATTGACCGACGGCACACACCTTGACCATATCAATGAAGCCACGTTCACAGTGCAACTGCGTTATGCACCGGGTGAGAAATTCTACCAGGGCAAAACATCGCGAATCCCTATAAACCACGACCCGCCAGTTTTTATTCTAAGCCATACTTTTGCCCCAAAAGGCTTTCTCGGCAGCCGTTACACCATCAACAAAACCGAACTCAGCGCACAAAAACGAGTATGGTTCTCGGCATTCGGGTTCGCCGATATAATCTTAAAGGGAGGGCATATATGGAGCCGCTCCCCCTATATGGCACTCGCAACACCTAATGCCAACCTTTCATACACCATACAGGACGAAAGTTTCGCATTGCTTAACCCGATGGAATTCATCGGCGATTCCTATGTCTCATGGGATTTGACCTACTGGGCCAACGGTGCGCTATTTAACTATATCCCCCTGCTTAAGAAACTGAAACTTCGCGAAGTAGTGGCCTTCCGTGGATGGCTCGGGCATCTCAGCGACAAAAACAATCCCCGCTTTGACACCGACCGGCAAAACCCGCTCCTGATGTTTCCTCAGGAAGCAGCCGCCACTCCGATGCACAAACTCCCGTATATGGAAATCAGCGCGGGAATCGACAACTTCCTCAAAGTACTTCGCATAGACTATGTGTGGAGACTGAACTACCGCGACACACCAGGCATCGACCGTTCAGGGCTTCGCATAGCACTGCACGTGACCTTCTGACATCCTTTTGCAATTCAAGCCCTGGAACAGCCCCCTAAATCCTTAATTAACCATAATATATTCCAAACACGGCAGCAAAGGAACTGCTAATCTAGCTAAATTTGCTAATTTAGCGAAATAGCGACATCATTTCAGCTACAACGATTTTCTCAAACCAAAATCTCTGTAGCAGGTAATTTATCATTGCAATGGGACTACGATTATTTATAACAACAGCCGTGGCAACATGTATTGCCATCTCGGCACACAGCCATGTCACCCTTGTAAAGGATGCACGAGCCAAAGGCAGTATTTTCGCTGCCGATTCCACACACCTTGAGGCGGCAAACCTTCTGAGCGAGTTTGCAGAACGTATAAGCGGGGCCAAAATCCCCGTCACATTATCCCCCAAGCCGAAAGCGGATACGCACGACGTTATCATACGAAGTGCGCAAAACCCGTCGGTGAAAGAAGACGGGTTCCACATCACAACTTCCCCCGGCCACCTGCTGATTGAAGGGGGGCCCGACAAAGGCAGTACCTACGGCGTTATAACCTTGCTCGAACGATGGCTGGGATGCAACTACTGGGCTGCCGACGCATTGGATATTACCGAAAGCCCGGATATAATGCTCCCTGAAATAGAACTGACAGAAAACCCGGCTTTCCGCTATCGGCAATCGCAGAACTACGGCATGGCAGCCAACCCGGCCTACCGCCTTTGGCTGCGCCTTGAAGAGCCTGCCGATGAATTTGCCGGAGGCTATTGGGTGCATACATTCAACCGATTGCTGCCTTCGGCGGTTTACGGTGAATCTCATCCGGAATATTATGCCTTTTTCGGAGGCCGACGCCATCCCGGGAAAGCCTCGCAATGGTGTCTTTCCAACCCCGACGTGTTAGAAATCGTAGCCTCCAAAGTCGACTCCATTTTCCGTTCCGACCCGGGCCGTAACATGATTTCGATAAGCCAGAACGATGGCAACCACACATATTGCACATGCCCCGAATGTGCACGCACCGACAGCATCGAGGGTGCACACTCCGGCAGCCTGATTCATTTTCTCAACAAACTGGGTGCCCGTTTCCCCGACAAGCAGTTCTCAACACTGGCCTACCTTTACACCATGCACCCGCCGAAACATGTAAAACCGCTGCCTAATGTAAACATAATGCTATGCAGCATCGACTGTTTCCGTGAGGTTCCGCTCGACGACAATGCCTCAGGGCGCGATTTCCTCAAAGCCCTGCACGGATGGGCGGAAATTACCGACAATATTTTCGTATGGGACTATGGAATCAACTTCGACGGCACATCCACCCCCTTCCCGAACTTCCATATCCTCCAGCCCAACATCCGCACATTCCGCGACAATCATACAACGATGCACCACTCACAGATTGCAGGTTATCGCGGAGGCGACATGTCGGAAATGCGCACCTACCTCGTGTCGAAACTCATGTGGAACCCGGATCTTGATATGGATTCTTTGCAGACGGCATTTATCGACGGTTATTATGGCAAAGCCGCACCCTACATCAGGAAATACATCACCCTGCTCGAAGGCGCCCTGCTGGGAAGCGGCACACCGCTTTGGCTCTATGATTCACCTGTGACACATAGCGACGGGATGCTCAACCCCATACTCCGGCGCGAATACAACCGACTGTTCGACAGGGCGGAAAAAGCTGTCGCCGACAATCCTGAAATGCTCACACGCGTGCAAAGGTCGCGCCTCCCGTTGCAATACAGCGAATTGGAAATAGCCCGCACAAACCCTGACAAGGATGTTGCCGATTTAAAAGCGAAACTCGACACCTTCGAGACACGCAGCCTGCGGCTCGGACTGACAGCCCTTAACGAACGCACCAACTCCCCGGCAGAATACTGCCGCCTATACCGCGACCGCTTCCTGCCAAAAGCAAACACGAACCTTGCCCGCGATGCCAAAGTATCGTTCAGCACCCCGGTACCGGCCCCTTTCGACAGCATTGCTTCCACGGCATTGACCGACGGACTTTTCGGGGGCGCCACTTTCAAAGACAGCTGGATCGGATGGGAAGGTATCGATGCATCGATTGTGCTTGACTTAGGTGAAGAGAAACAATTCACATCTGTCGAAACCGATTTCCTACACCAACTCGGCGCATGGATTCTGCTACCTAAAAACGTTACCTACTCCGCAGGTACCGACGGGAAATCGTTCGCCCTGCTCGGCAGCTACGACGTGCCGGAAGATAACGACGTAAAAGTAAAATTCACAGGCATACGCCATCAGTCGGAAACCCCGGTCAAAGCCCGGTATATAAAGGTCGACATAACCGGGACGAAACAGTGTCCGCACTGGCACTACGGTGTGGGTAACCCATGCTGGTTCTTCCTTGACGAGATAACCGTAAACTGACCGGCCAAACCTGGATAACACAGTCAATTCCAAAATAAACCGCCGTCTCCACATGCCGCACTGGATGCAGGCCACATGGAGACGGCGGTTTATGTTATTTCCACCGGCAACGGTTTAATCAGGCATTCTCATGCGAATCCGTTGAAGCATCCATTTTCAGGTCGTTATCGGTATCGGGATGGATAACCTCCGTGGTAATCTTGTCACCATCCTTCTCATAATCCACCTTGATGGTGTCGCCCGGATTAAGCGCAGAATTGATTATAAGCTCTGCCAGGGGGTCTTCGAGATATTTCTGAATAGAACGCTTCAGCGGGCGGGCCCCATACTGGTGGTCATACCCCTTCTCAGCGATATAGCTCTTGGCCTCGGTGGTGATTTCGAAGCTATAACCCAGCTTCGACATACGCCCCAGGAATCCGCGCAACTCAATTTCAATAATCTTGAATATCGCGTCCTTGTCAAGGGAATCAAACATCACTATATCGTCGATTCTGTTAAGGAATTCAGGAGCGAATGCCTTGTTGAGCGCCTTTTGCAGCACCGATTGCGAATAGTCCTTATCGTCGCTGCGGGTATTGAACCCCACTCCTGCGCCGAAGTCCTTAAGCTGACGTGTCCCGATGTTGGAGGTCATGATAATCAAGGTGTTCTTGAAGTCGATGCGCCGCCCGAGGCTGTCGGTCAGACGCCCCTCGTCCATTACCTGTAACAACAGGTTGAACACATCGGGATGGGCCTTTTCGATTTCGTCGAGCAACACCACCGAATACGGGCGCCGACGCACCTTTTCAGTGAGCTGCCCACCCTCTTCATAACCGACATATCCCGGAGGCGCACCCACAAGGCGGCTTACGGTGAATTTCTCCATAAACTCACTCATATCCACGCGAATCAACGTATCGGCCGAATCAAACATATATTCGGCAAGTTTCTTTGCCAGATGTGTCTTACCTACACCCGTCGGGCCCAGGAACATGAATGTACCTATAGGTTTGTTAGGGTCTTTAAGCCCTACGCGATTACGCTGTATCGCCTTTACGATTTTATCTATAGCCTTATCCTGCCCGATAATGTCGCTTTTAAGTTTCGGGGCCATTTCGCGGAGCCTGCTCCCTTCGGCCTGGGCTATACGCTGCACAGGCACACCGGTCATCATCGCGACAACCTCGGCAACCTTATCCTGATCAACGGTCACACGGTTCTGTTCAAGCATTTTCTGCCACTTCTCATTGGCTTTGGCCAATGTCGCCTTCAGTTCCTGCTCCTTATCGCGGAACGAAGCAGCCTTCTCGAAATCCTGCGACTGGGCTGCAGCCAGTTTGGCAGCCCCGGCCTGTATGATTTCCTCCTCCAGACGCTCTATTTCCTCAGGCACCACGATATTGGTGATATGGGCACGCGAACCTGCCTCGTCCAATGCATCGATAGCTTTGTCAGGGAAATTGCGGTCGCTCAGATAACGTTCTGTCAGGCTCACACATGCCTTAAGGGCATCGTCGGTATATACCACATTGTGATGGTCCTGGTACTTATCCTTGATATTATTTAAAATCTGCAAGGTTTCATCAGGAGTGGTCGGTTCCACCATAACCTTTTGGAAACGGCGTTCAAGGGCACCGTCCTTTTCGATATTTTTACGATATTCGTCAAGGGTGGTGGCTCCGATGCATTGTATCTCACCGCGTGCCAACGCCGGTTTCAAAAGATTTGCGGCATCCATCGTACCTGCGGCATTCCCGGCACCTACAATGGTATGCAGTTCGTCGATAAACAGAATCACATCCGGACTTTTGGCCAATTCGTTCAAAATAGCCTTGATGCGCTCCTCGAACTGTCCGCGATATTTGGTACCGGCCACAATCGAGGCCATGTCGAGCGACACGACCCTTTTGTCAAACAGGATACGCGACACTTTGCGTTGTACAATCCGCAAGGCAAGCCCCTCGACTATCGCTGATTTACCCACACCGGGTTCACCTATCAGCACTGGGTTGTTCTTTTTACGACGGCTCAGAATCTGGGCAAGACGCTCTATTTCACCCTCACGCCCGACAACGGGGTCAAGACGCCCGTCCTCGGCGGCACGGGTTATATCGTTCCCGAACTTGTCGAGCGTCGGGGTGTCATTACTGCTTTTACCACCGCGCGATTGCCGTTTCGACGAACTTTCATCGGCCTGCCCCGACGCAGGGCGGGGCGACGAACCAAGGTCATCGTCGTCATCCTCATCCTCCTCCGTAGCGCCAAGCCCGTTGCGTGGCGAATCCTTCACATTCGAAATCATCTTCAAAACCGCCTGATAATCTATCCCGGCCTGACGGAAAGGCACAATGAACTCCATGTGCTGGATCTCCGGGTTATGAAGCAATGCCAGCAACAGATGTTCGGTATCCACGGTGGAGCTTTTAAGCATCCTTGCCTCAAGCACCGACAACTTTACAAGCCTGTTGCTCAGGTCGCTGGCCACGACTTCGCCGCCAAGCGGGGCTGTAGCGTCATAAAGGGAGTCATCAAGCTGCTGACGCAACTGATAAACCGACGCTCCGCGCGACACACGCTCCAAGAGCGCGAACACACGCGAACCCGTATCGGCAAGCAACGCCAAAAACAGGTGTTCAGGCGTGATTATGCTGTTGTTATGGCGGATAGCTTCCTTCCGGCTATTCTCCAAAACCGCTTTTACTTCATTTGAAAAATTAATTTCCATTCTTCCTTATCCTTTCTTTTAGTGGAAACCTTGAAGCTGTCATGACTTCATCCTTTTGAGGCAGCACAGCATGCCACCCTCACAATAATAACAGAAAATAACATAATTTATGTTCTGACAATCCTGCAAATATTGGCTTCATTATATAACGGCAAACAGCATGCCAAACGTATCGAATCACGGCACTCGTTGTCCTAAAAAAACTTAAATGAAGCATTTATCAAATAAAAGCGGCATAACAGCTTTGCTTCATAAAGGCGCCATGACACGTATGCGGCATTTTTTGCTTCATCAGCACCATTTATTCGCAATGCAAACCGATACCTTTGCAATACCGATGCAGGAACATTCGAATAACCCAATCATATCTGACAACGAATATCATGACAAAAAACAAAACAATGAGCCGCGCCAAAAAATTTGGCATAAAGGCATCCCTGGCGGCTGTTGCTCTCACAGCCCCGTCAACCGCATTCGGATGGGATATCGACAGGCTGATTTCCACCGACAACACCTCGCTCCTCCTGTCGGCCGACAAAGGTTCTACCCTGCGGTTTTCATATTACGGCCCGAAAATCGAACAATCCGACATAAACCCGGTTCACGACACATGGGCAGGCGCCAACCGCGCTGCATATCCGGCTTTCGGCGACATAACAAACAGGCTGACATCATTTCAGATGACACATGCCGACGGCAATATAACCACCTTCCTCCAAGTGGATTCCGTATATTCCGAGCCCACCGGCAAAGGCGAGAATACCCTAAAACGATAACGGCGGGCAAAAGAATGCATATATCGCGAATTTTTCTATTTCTTTGTCTGCTGAGCCTTGAGGCGTTTTTGTGTGCGCTGAAATTCGGCTTTATCTTGCTGATACTCACGCTTCATTTCTGCATATTCTTTGCGCAGTTCTTCTTGCTCTTCAAGAAGTTACTCCTGTTCTTTCTCTATTTCAGCCTGCTCTGTTTCAAGCTCCTGCTGTTCAGCGTTTAGATCTGATTCGCTGTTAGAGCAAGCTGTGAATGGTAGCATTGCCAGATAGGTCAATAAAATTCCTATAGTTCTCATATCATCTGTTATCTTTAGTTTCACGATATTCCTGTGTACCATCAACCACATTTACATTCACTTGTTTGCCGCCGGAGAAATTCCATACAAGTAAAAATCCAACATATTGGACAGGAGTGGTGTATTTATATGATTAAGCTGTTTTTATCTGCCTCCTGTGGTAGATTGATTGACACTGGCATCGGCATTTATAAGTTTGCTTGCCCCTCGTTTCTGCCGTCCCCATTGCAAATTGTAACTGATGGATATGTACGGCATCCGCATATTGAGCCGCATATGCTGCTCATTCGTGTTCCATTTGCTTAATGATCTGGAGCCTTGATCATATTTTCCAAAAGGCATGATTACTCCTGCTCCAAATTCCCATTCTTTCCAATTATAGGATAAATCTATTATAGAGATGTCTTCGCCCCATGAGATTTTTTCACCCCACAAATCTCTCTGCGCCCGGCGGTACTGCACTCCAAGAGTGAAGCCCCAATGAGAAAGCAACGCACTTACATCACCGCTCCAACAATGATTATAGAGTTTGTATCTATTGCCTTTCATGCGTTCCGCAGTATACTGCAATGTCCCTGATAAAGTCATCCATGTCGGAATAACCTCAATCTGCGGAGCTATCCAAAAACTTATGTTGTCCAATCCTTTACTATTTTCGCAAGAAGTTATTAGCCTGTTATTTTCCCAGTAAAGGTAAGGCGTGATTGCATTTGGACTTGAAAAGGCTCTGACACCCAATGAACCTGAGACACGAGGTAGATTGTAACTGTATCTCAATGAGAGCATGTATGAGGATGAGGCTTTCAAATCGGGATTTCCGATTCTCCATTGAAAGCCGTCAAGTTGCTGGGGCGCAATATTGGTTTCGGCAAGAGATGGAGCTGATTGCCACGATGTGAAACTAAGGCGGAACTGATGGTTTTGGTTGGGTGAATAGGTTATGGTAGCCTGTGGCCGGAGGTTCCATGAATGATTGCCTTGATTGGTTTCCTTAAAAAGGAACGAGGTATATTGCGCACCAAGTCCTCCTGTTAAAGAAACTTTGTTGATACGGTGGAAATATTCGGCAAAGAAATATGCCTTGTCCTGACGTTGATGAAATACTTCCCCGTCAAGATTCTTGTATGTTGAGCGATTGCGGTTAGCTGTGTAAGACGCTCCTGCGGTAAGACGAGAGTTTCTCCATTGTTTTATATAGTCAGCCTCGATGCCGTAAGCTTGATTCCAGTCTTTTATATAGGTGTGAATATCATTTATAAGCTGAGAGGTAGCCGGCATATGCTCAATATAATCTGAATATGAGTGCCCGGAATAAAGTGACGCACTGAAGTCCACAACCAACGTCTGTTTATGGCTAAAGTGCTGCTCAAGATACGCTGAGAAAGACGGAGTTGTGCCGATATTGCCGTGAGAATCGGTAAGGTTGATGTCTTTTTCGCCATTACTTAGACTCAATACCCCATTATATAGCCATTTATCCGCAAAATTGCGGTTGGCTTGCAGGGCTACATAAAACACAGTGGTATCCGGTTTTATGTAGTTATATGTCAGCCACATTGCGCCCTGGCTGTTGTCAAGTTCTCCGCCTATGGGTGTTTCAGTCCTTGTCAATGATGTGCCGTCAGGATATGTAAATGTTTCTTCATATTCGCGGTGAGACTTCACATTATCTGTGAGTTTGAAATATGCACCTACTCCCCATTGGGAACGGCCGATATTGAATTTTGTATCAGCCCGATAATATCCCCATTTCTCATTGACAGCCTGTTTTCCCTCCAGCATTAAAGAACCTCCGAGCGTGGGATTTGTTACGATAAAATTGAGCACATAGTTGGCTCCGTTATAGCGTAGTCCCGGATTATCAATCCATTCAACGCGCTTTATTGTTTCCGGAAGAAGAGCTTTGACCTGCTCGATGGTCGCAACTCTCCCGTTAATTCGCACCTGCACCGACTGTCCTGCGGCATTTATTGAACCCAAAGCATCGTTTACTGTAAGAGTAGGTATCATCAGATTGCGGAGCAACTGCATACCGTTCTTGGAGTTCTCAACCGCACTTTTCGAGGGATGATAGACATCCATATCAGACTTGCGGATTACTTTGGGTGCCTTAACAACGATTTCTGTCAGCTCTTGCGAGATGATCGTATCGGTCGTTTTCGTTTGCGCGGATGCCCCCAAGGTACCAAGCAGTGCGGTGATAAATGCTATTATTGTCTTCATATCTGTTATGTTTTTTGATCTCTATTGCAAAATTACCACTGTGTATTTTTCCTTGCCATACCCAAAAGTGTACAAATGCGGGTAGGTCTGAAAACTTACTCTTTTGGGTATGACACAGCTCTGGTGTTAGTCCTAATTCTAATCTTAAAGATGTAATCGGAAAGAATATCCAAAACGAGGATTCAGTTCATGGAAGTTTTGATAAAGGGAAAGATAGGGCCTTACTTAAAAGGATTAACCGACCCATAAATGTTGCCTTTTTTCACTTCTTTGCGATAGGTTAAATAAAACTTCGTGAATATCACGATCGATATTACTATTGGACAAAGTAGGCTCCAATTTGTGCTTTTATAAATTGTACTATAAATACAATATAACAAACCGGGCAAATGAGGATACTGCCAATATCATAGATATATTACGATTTGTAATGTTGCTAATCATAAGAAAGATTTTATTAGTTTATTGTAAAATCACATTCGTGAAAAATTCTTTTGTTGTTATCGTACCAAGAAATCATAAAACGGAGTATAGTAGAAGTTGTTAGGTTGTAGATAAAGTTTGTCAGCATTAAAATCGATGAGCATATTGAATCGTTTAAGGAAATTATTTCCAATCATGCCATCTATATTCTCCTTGCTTTGCATCCCGAATATAAGAGTAGAGAATGCTCCTGCTACTTTAGGCATTATATAAGGGCCAACAATTACTTCATCAAAAAATACATTCTTCAATTCTCCGCTACCTCCGTCTGAACTTGCGATGCGGGAAATAGCAAACGGTTTCTGCGTTTCAAGTAGGTTATTTTTATTGACAAACGGAGTATTCAAATCAATTATGCGGTCGGAACCCGTATCAACTTCAAGAAGAAGATTATGCAGTGTGCCGTTCAGCTTTATATGTAGATGAACAAAGGGCACATCGTATTTATAGGTGAAAGGTAATGATACATAGCTATCTTCAACCGTTAATGTCTCTTTTGGATAGCAGTATATCTTGAAATCGTCATAGTTGATTTCTATATTAAATGCTGCTAAACCATTTAGTCCAAAAACTCCATCCCAATATTCGGGAGGATATGGAATATGAGCGCAACCGGCCTTATCATATTGAATAGTGCCAACCTTAACGGAATTGTCGTTGCTATATTCAACGCTGTTTTCGCCGGAAGTGCCTAAATTATCGGCTAACTCACCATTATGGATTAGCCCTTTGAGTTTCGGAGAATTTGTATTGAGCACTATTGATGATGCTCCTGTATCTACAAGAAAACGGAGTGAATCTGAGCCGTTAACAAATGCGGTAACGTATATACGGCTATCCCCGGCTATGGCAAATGGTATTTCTCCGACAGGAGCTTTTTTTATCATTCTCGCATCTGCGTTGAATGCAAGAACGGCAGAAATGAATATTATGGTTATAAATTTTGCTCGTGATCTCATAAAAATTACTCAACAATTATTCGATTGGTATAAAACTCTATTTCTTCAATTTTTGTAAAGCTGCCTCTATCAGATTATCTTTGCCAAAAATTACATCATCAGTTTCCTCAACGATAATATCTGGTTGTATGCCGACACTGATAAATTCCGTGCCGTCGGCTAATTTCTCATGGCGGGTACATATACGCCCCCAATAACCCCAACCTAAATCAAACCTTATCGGGTTGCCTGTACTTCCGGCTGTAGGAGTTCCCATTACCAAGCCGCGCTTTGCATTCTTGAACAAAACTGTAAAATCTTCGGCGGCAGAAAATGTATTGCCAGAAACAAGTAGAATAATTGGTTTATTGTATTTTGGAATATCCGGAATTTGGAAATGGAAAGGAACAATGGAGTCGGATGCTATTTCCTCGCTATTCCACGGTTTGCCCCATGATGCGTAGGCAGCTTCATATTTAGGAGTATGCCATGCTGCTTGTGGGATTGTGTCTGTTGCAAGCAGTTTCATAACGACTTCACCATAACCACTGTTGCCCCCAGTATTATTGCGAATATCAATTATCAAGCCATCGGATGCCAATATTGTATCAGCAAGTTCAAGGAAGAAATTCGGATCAAAATCACCTTTTTGAAAGCTCGGAATTGTCAAAAGTCCGATATTATCCGATAGAGTTTCAAACTTTATAGACATATCCAGTTGTGCCACATCCCACGACGACTGTCTGTTGTCGGTAATATCAAACGATTTACTTTTGCCATTGCGGAAAGTCAGTTTAATTGGTTCTCCGCGATAGCCTTTTGTAAGATTAATGCTGTTAAATGGATATGTGGATGACCATTGCGGTGTAGAAGAAGCAATATAGGGCACAACATATTTGTTGGCATATTCAATTACGGGAATATCATTTATGGCAATGATTTCTGTTCCGCGTTTTACTCCTTTCGCAGTATATTCATCAGAGAAAATATCAGTAACAAATACTTTGTCGCCTATTCTTCTTTGCAGAATAGGAGCATAGGAAACATCGGCATTAAAACTGATGCTCGTATGTCCGTCGCCAAGTCGGTTAGCAAAAAGTTGAATCATACGACCAAATTCTTCATCTGATGCTGTTCCTACAAGAGCCGGCAGTTCTGCTTGGCAGATACTGTCGTAATTCTGAGAGAATTTACCATATCCGGCGAAGTTATATTTGACTTCCGACGCGAAACGAGTAGCAATGGCCGCTTTCTGCCAAGGCGTAAGATTATTCGTTGGGGCGGCAGATGCGCATAAAACGCATAACAGCGCGATGGTGAATGTGATTATTGGTTTCATATCTTAGATGATTTTATTATTACAGCTATTACTATCAGTATCAATGAAATGCTCAACAATGCCAATATGTAATTACGCTTATTTGAATAATTGCGAATTAAATATTGAGATCCTTTTATTCCTATCGTTATTAGTAATAAAATTGGGATGCTGAAATTACTCATTTAATATTGTTTTATTGATTTCCGATGCAAAATTACGGTCATGGGAAATTCCTTGCCATACCTAAAAGTGTACAAATGCAGACCGAGGCGAAAATATACACTTTTGGGTATGGCACACCGATATGGCAATTTCTAATTTTGCATCAAGTAATCGTCGCAAGACGATTTCGTAGAAAGAAAATATCAGACATGACAAACGAGGAAAGAAATCTTATCAAGGAATGCTGGATAATGGTTATAGGTACAGGCACATTTGTATCCTATCTAAAATCCGAGTTGAAAAATATTGGTTTCTCAAATATAGTTGTTGAGAATGGCACCGACAGTCAAAAGAATATCACCACCATAAATATAATCTCGGAATATGGCGGCAACATAAGTTCGCGCCTCGTGTACGAAATGTTTTCAGCACCTATAATATATCCTTTTGATTTTGTGAGCGGTGCAGGGGCAATGGTTATAATGCCCGGCGATGACAGGGAATTGCTTGCACAGACGGATTTGCGCCGGTGGGCAGCGGAATACATATCGGGATATTGCGCTTTCTGGAATATGGAGGGATGCGATTGGCTCAGTGAAGCGTTGCCGAAGATAAGAGCCGGAGCAATCAACGAATCCGCTCAACGGCTTGCAGCCCATATCTGCGCACGGATAGCCGCCAATATTGCTGTTGGTCGTGAGGTGAAGCACTTTCCGCGATTCTATCTCTGCCGTAATTTAGAGTAACTTGTTGTTGGTGGCGGCAACTATCGCCTCGGAGATATTGCGCACATCAAGTTTCTCGAAGATACGTTGACGGTATTTCTTGATTGTGTCGGGTGACAGGCAGATCTTGTCGGCAATCTCCGACATGGTGTAGCCTTGTATGGATAAAGTAAGCACCGATTTTTCGCCATCTGTAAGCACCGGCATCTGCCGTTTGTCCCAGCGGCGTGTAGTAAGATTGTACTCAAAGAAATCAGACGAGCCAACGCGGTGCATCTCAATATGTCCGGCATCGGTATGTGTCGCAGCCGAAACAACACAAAGGGCGAGCCATATCCGTCCGTCGGAGGTGAGGGCGAGCGGGGTCAGCTTGTGATTGACGAGAATTTTGCGCCCGCTGTTGAGAATATTAAAGTCGTATGATATGTACCAGTCTTTGCGCTCATCGACAGGGATATTGTTGTAGAAATCAAATCCGGCTTTGTTCAATGCGAGAAGAAAGGGCTGTTCTTCCTCCGGCACATATTGGATATAGAAACGGTAGCCTAAATCTCGCATCTGTTTGGGCGATAATCCGCAGAGAAGCATCGGATTGGGCGACACATACAGGAAATTCTGCCTGAAATAGTCAATGATATAGACGCTCTGATAAGTCGAGCGAGAGAACGCCTCTGCCGACCTGATATATTCCGACACACGGCTGTAATCAAGTTCCTCCTGGAGCCTGACCTCATTGTCGGGTATGAAGAAATCGTCTGTCATTCTATCCATATTCAAAGAGATTAACTCCGCTAAATGAAGTAATTTAAACTTATTTCAAGTTCTTAAATAAGCGGTTAAAATGTTAAAATGCAGCGTACAATCAAGATTATTCGCTATATTATGGGCGCTTAAAACCATTCATAAAGAAGAACCTATGTACGCCGTACTTGACAAAGTTACAATAAATCTGAAATAATGCCCTGTCTTTCGACAGCAAAACGTGGATTTGAGACTAAGAGGTTGTTTAAA
>Ga0137308_100795_pt1 | contig 42550 bp, 36 predicted proteins | sample Inofrocosms_June_FD_97181 | JGI IMG/M metagenome (GOLD analysis project Ga0137308, IMG submission 97181) | Mouse cecal microbial communities from Vienna, Austria - N-Acetylneuraminic and N-Acetylglucosamine D2O microcosms_June | ecosystem: Host-associated > Mammals > Digestive system > Large...
GAATCCAGCCAGTCCATAGCCAAGGAGCTTGAGGCATTTTTAAACGTTTATCAAATAGCGGGAAACCTGTTTGCAGGCATCTTCAGCGTTCTGGGGCTTTTGAACCTGGCAAATGTGATGATCGCTTCCGCGGTTTCCAGGCAGAAGGAGTTTGCGGCTATGCAGAGCATCTTTGGGCAAGGTACATGGAATGAGATCTATGAGCATTTGTCTGTCTGCACGCAGTGCCCGCTCAGCCAGTCCAGGCACCTGCCGGTTATGGGCAGGGGCAGCAGGCAGGCGGATATTATGCTGATTGCGGAAGCGCCGGGAGCGCAGGAAGACCAGCAGGGAGTGCCGTTTGTCGGGCGTTCCGGGGAAGTTTTAGACCGGCTTTTGCTAGAATGCGGGCTGGGCAGGGAGGAGCTGTATATTACGAATATTATTAAATGCCATCCGCCTGGCAACCGCGATCCAAATGAGGAGGAGAAAAAGGCGTGTTTTCCGTATCTTAAGTATGAGACGTATTTATTAAAGCCGAAAATCATTGTCTGCCTTGGGCGTGTCGCGGCACAGCGTATTATTGCACCGGATTTTAAAATTACAAGGCAGCATGGCACATGGACGCATCGAAAAAACTGTGCGTTGATGGCAACGTACCATCCTTCGGCGATTTTGCACGATCCTTCCAAATATGAACTTGTGAAAGAAGATTTTTTAGAAATTGTAAAAAAACGCAGCCTGAGCTATGCAGCCCGTTGGAAACGGTAATGATGCAGTTCCAACGGGCTGCATGGTTTTAAGGATTATGATTTTTCATAATACTTTGCCTGTAAGTGGTACAGCCTGGCATAGACGCCGTCTTTTGCCATTAACTCGTCGTGGCTGCCGGTCTCACAGATTTCTCCGTCCTTTAATACGATGATCCGGTCGCAGAAACGTGTGCTTGTCAGGCGGTGGGTAATGTAAAAAGTCGTCCGCCCGCCTGCGATAGCGTCAAACTGGCGGTAGATCTCATCCTCTGCCTTTGGGTCGAGCGCAGCCGTAGGCTCGTCGAGTATCACAATATCTGCGTCTTTTAAGGCGGCGCGGCAAAGTGCGATTTTTTGTGCTTCTCCGCCAGATGGCTGAAAGCCTTCTTCGTCAAAGTTTTTAAATACATGGGTATGTATCCCGTGCTTTAATGTGCTGACTTTGGAAGACAGCCCGAACTGGTTGATACAGTGCCAGACGTCTTCGTCGGAAGTATGCGCGCTTTGTGCAAGCGCGATATTTTCTTTCAGGGTAAAGGAAAACAGTTTAAAATCCTGGTACACAACCGCAAACAGGCGCATCAGAGAAGGATAATTGGCGTCGTTAACTGGATATCCGTCAATCGTAATCGTTCCGCTGTCTGCTTCGTACAGCCTTGTCAGCAGCTTGGTCAGTGTCGTTTTTCCGGCTCCGTTTTCACCTACGATAGCAATTTTTTCGCCCTGGCTGACAGAGAGGGTGATATTTTTCAGTGCGGCACCGGACTGTCCGGGATAGGAAAAGGAAACGTTTTCAAACCGTATTTCATGCGGCTGGTGCATGGGAAATACATGCCCGTCTGGATTTTCGCCCATGCTGGACAAATTTAAATACTGTTCCAGATACGTATAATAGGAACTGTACTGCCTGACGTCGACCAGGCTGGCAGTCAGGCTTTGCAGCGTGGCGGTAAAGGTGCCAAGCGCTGCTAGGTACATTGTAAAATCGCCGATGCCCATATTGCCGTGCAGGATCTGAAAGATCAGATACGCGTAAGTGCTTCCCTGCTGGATCAGCATAACGGCAGCGGATAACACGCTGATGAGGTCGTTGTTTTTGGCGATTTCGCCGTAAAATCCCATCATCGTTTCGATCTGCTTTTTGAGTATGCCGCTGAGCCAGTCTCCCATCGCGTTGATGCGCAGCTCTTTGCCGTACGTAAAATTGGCGACAACGTCGTTTAAGTAGCTCATCTGGTTTTCCAAAGGCACCTGCTTAAGCGACACTTCGTAGTTTTTCTTTTTCATCATGCCATGCAGCCATGACTGCACTGCGGCAAGCCCTAAAAACAGCAGAAGAAAAGCGGGATGCATGGTAGAGATCAGGATGGCGGTGGCAAAAAATAAAACTGCCTGCCCGGATGCAGTCATCATATTTTCAAAGACAACGCCAAAGCCTCGGTAATCTCCATACAAATATTTCTCTGCTTTTTTTCGCAGCTCAATAAAGCTTTCCTGTTCGACAAACACATAGTTTGCTTTCAGGATTTTTTCAGACATAAATTGGTTAAACTTGTTATACACATGGATGCGGTGCAGAAAAATATGGTTTTCCAATATGCCGCTGCATACCGAAGTGACAAACGGGATGCCAATCGATAGTAACAATAAAAACAGAAGCCGATTCGTATTTCTGTCTTCGTAAAAAATGGCGTTCAGCAAAAATCGCGGCAAAATTACCGCAAACACAGCGCCGCAGGCAAATACAAGCTGGTTTAACACCATGTCGATAAAATAGAATTTGTCATATTTCATCGATGTGTGAAAAAAGAATGCAAAACCTTTGAACATCTTATAATTTCCTCCTTGTGATTGTTTCTTTCATTTATTATAAGCGTCAAAGCGAATTCCACACGAAAAGGTAATTGCATTTATTATACAACAGATCTTTGGGGTAGTACAAGGAATTTTAAAATTCCTATTGACTTTTTTTAAAAGCAGGTCTATAATGACAAAAAATAAATACAATTTTATATGGGATAGTAAAGGTTTCGACAGGGGTTTTGAAGCTGGAGAAGCGAGCCGCAGGAGATGCGTTAACTCTCAAAATTAAAATTAAACGCTAACGATAATTTAGCATACGCTGCCTAATGGCAGTTGTCTGATCTAGTGCACCTACACATTAGAACCCAGGCATCGACGATGTAGGAAACGATGTATACTAAGCTTTGCGTATACAGGCGTATGATGAAGCTACTAAAACGGCAACCGTGTCTTTGCGGGTGCCGCGGAGGGAATGTAAAAGCAAAGACTACGCTCGTAGAAGTACGGTGGAGGGGTCTTTGGACACGGGTTCGATTCCCGTCTATTCCACTTTTGGTAAAGGGCGGATATTTCGCAGCAAAAGCCGGAAAGACTGTTAATGCAGTGTTTTCCGGCTTTTGCTTTTTAAAAACGATAATGATTGTCCCTGGAAGAACGTGCAAGGTCATTTTTAAGACAGGATCACTATGGCTCTTGATATTGCGAATCAGGAATGTTATAATTATCCTGTTCTTTTTAGTGGATTGTGTAACTGAAAAGCTTTTTATAGATTGTTGGAAGGATCGAATTGTTCAGATTGGAGCTGTCAGGGAAAGGATATGTGTAACGAAACAGGGAAAAACCGTTCGGACAAGGAACGGATCAGGGAGCTTGAGGAGCAGGCAGAGCAGATGCGGAATGCGCTGGAGGCGGCAGAATCGGCGAACAGGGCAAAATCAGCGTTTTTGTCCAATATGAGCCATGATATCCGTACGCCGATGAATGCGATTATCGGATTTTCTGCGCTGCTGATGCGGGATGCGGACAATCCGGGGAAGGTCAGGGAATATACAAGAAAGGTCATTGCTTCCAGCCAGCATTTACTGAGTTTAATCAATGACGTGCTGGATATCAGTAAGATTGAAAGCGGCAAGATGGTGTTAAATATCAGTGAGTTTGAGCTTGCCGATATGATAACGGCGGTCGATACGGTGATCCGTCCGCAGACAAACGCCAAAGATCAGGCGTTTGATGTCTATGTCAAAGGCCTGCTGCATGAGCAGCTTATCGGAGATGAGACAAGGATCAACCAGGTATTGATTAACCTGCTGTCAAATGCGGTAAAGTATACGCAGGAGGGCGGACGGATCAGGCTAAAGGTCGTAGGTGAGCAGCCTGCGTCGCGTAAGTTTCAAAACCTTACGATTTCAGTGGAGGATAACGGATATGGTATGACGCCTGAGTACTGTGAAAAAATCTTTGACGCATTTACCCGCGCGGATAATAATACGACAAGAAAAGTGCAGGGCACCGGGCTTGGGATGGCGATTACAAAAAATATTGTGGAGATGATGGGCGGTACGATTGAGGTGCACAGCGAGCTGGGCAGGGGGAGTATTTTTATCGTCCGCATCTGCCTGCGTATCCCGGATAAAAACAGCGATGCGAAATTCTGGGAGCAGTACGGCATTTCCAATATACTGGTCGTGGACGACGCGCAGGAAGTCTGCGAGAATATTAAAAACCTGATGGCGGACACCGGCGTGCATATCGACTATGCGTTAAGCGGGGAACAGGCTGTGGACAGGATCCGGCAGGCGGCAGGCAGCCGTATATATGACGTGATCCTGATTGACTGGAAGATGCCGCAGATGGACGGGCTGGAAACCGCGAGGAATATCCGCAGGCTCATTTCTTCGGATATCCCGATCCTTGTGCTGACCGCTTATGAATGGGCGCAGATTGAAGAGGAGGCCGTCAGGGCAGGGATCAATGCCTTTTTGCCGAAACCGTTTTTTGTGGCGAACTTTCGGGAATGCTTAAAACAGCTTCGCAAGGCGGATGAAAAAGGCGGCAGGCAGGAGGAAGACGTGCCGCCGCTTGCAGGCAGGCAGTTTCTCGTGGCAGAGGATATCGAGCTGAATGCGGAAATACTCAGTGAGATTTTGGCGATGCAGGACGCGGCATGTAAGGTTGTGGAAAACGGACAGCTTGCAGTCGAAGAGTTTGCGCGATCTAAGCAGGGCAGGTATGATGCGATCCTTATGGATGTGCAGATGCCGGTGATGAACGGCTACGATGCGACGAGAAAAATCCGCAGCTTAAACAGGCAGGACGCACAGCAGATCCCGATTATCGCTATGACGGCAAATGCATTTACAGAAGATGTAAAAGAAGCGCTGGAGGCAGGAATGAATGCGCATGTAGCAAAACCAGTTGATCCGCAGCAGCTTAGCACAACGCTTTCTGAGTTTTTCGGAAACAGGAAGTAGATAACCAGAAAGGAGCAAATGATGTTTCAGCATGGAGGGAATGTGTTTTTTCAAAATACATGTATCGATTTTTCGGCAAACAGTAATTTTTTAGGGATTCCAGATCAGGTTATGCAGGCGGCTCGAAGCGGTTTGACGGCTGCCGTACAGTTTCCGCAGGAGTATCAGGGGACGATCAACGAGCATGTAGCGCAGTGGGAAGGGGTAAAGCCGGAGCAGGTGTTTTGCGGCAACGGCGCCGCTGAGATTGTCCGGCTTTTGACACAGGTATTGCAGCCGAAAAAAGCGCTGCTGCCAACACCGGGATTTGAGGAATATACCCGCTCGCTGTCTATGGCACAGTGTGAGGCGGTATATTATTATACGAAGGAAGCAGACGGCTTTTTTGTCCCGCTGGATGATTTTTTGGAGCATATTACAGAAGAGATCGATCTGGTATTTTGGTGCAATCCGAATAACCCGGCAGCGATCCTGTATGACAAGGAATATATGGCGCGTGTCATAAAACGGTGCGAGCAGACGGGGGCGGTGCTTGTATTGGATGAATGCTACCTGGACTATGTGGAGGGCGCGGCAGATTTTTCGATGTGCGCACAGGATGCACCGGGATCACTGTTTGTCCTTAAGGAATTTACGAAAATATTTGCAATGCCGGGCATCCGGCTGGGCTATGGGCTGTGTACAGACCAGTCTTTAATGGAAAAGCTGCATGGCGCGGTACAGTCATGGATGGTATCGGCAGTCGCGCAAAGGGCAGGCATTGCCTGCACGAAGGAGCATGAATTTATGCAAAAGACCGTGCAGGAGACGGCAAAAGAGCGCTGCTGGCTGTTAGAGGAGCTTGCGCGTATCGGTATTGAACAGGCGAGAGGGGAAGCGAATTTTATCTTTTTCAAAAGCCGCCCAAGGCTCCATGCGTTTAGTATGATGCGCGGGATTATGCTGCGCGATTGCAGCAATTTCGAGGGAATGCCACAGGGATACTACCGGATCGGCGTGCGCAGCCGTGAAGAAAATGAAAAATTGATCGGTGTGCTGGAACAGTGGCAGAACTATGCAGGCTAAAGCACAGCGATGTGCGGAGGAGATGGACGATGAAGATCCAGATGATAGGCATTGACCACAGCAGCGCAGGTGTCAGGATCCGGGAGCAGTTTGCGTTTACGGCTTCACAGGCGGGGCGTGCGATGGAAGAGATCAAAAAGCAGCCGGGAGTAAAGGGCTGTGTCCTGCTGTCGACCTGCAATCGGATGGAACTGTATGTCAGTACCGAACAGGAAGAGCTGTGCCTTTGGACACTGCTTGCGGACGTCTGCCGACTTCCTGCCTTGGAGTATGCGCCTTATTTTCAGGTCAGAAGCGGGCAGGATGCTGCCATGCACCTGATGTACCTTGCAGCGGGCTTAAAGTCCAGGGTGCTGGGGGAAGGGCAGATCCTCTCGCAGGTAAAAGAAGCGCTCAGACAGGCGCGCGAGCGCTACTGCACCGATCCTGTGCTGGAAGTTTTATTCCGCTGTGCAGTAACGGCAGGAAAGGAAGTAAAGGCAAAGGAACTGTTTGTACATACAGACGTTTCAACCGTGCACTGCGCATTGGCTCAGCTAAGGCGGCAGGGCTTTTTTTTCGAAAAAAAGAATTGCCTTGTAATCGGCAACGGCGTGATGGGAAAAACAGCGGCGCTCGCACTGCGGGAAGCGGGGGCGTTGGTAACCGTTACGGTGCGCCAGTACCGCAGCGGAATGGTGGAGATCCCGGCGGGATGCGAGAGAATCCACTACGGCGAGCGGTATGAGAAGATACCAGAATGCGACCTTGTGCTGTCGGCGACAGTCAGCCCGAACCTTACGATCAAAAGGGAGCCGTTGGAGAAAGCAAGGGGAGCCTGCGGCAGAAAACAGGTGTTTATCGACCTTGCCGTGCCGCGGGATATGGAAGAGGAGATCACGCAGTTGGACGGCGTTTCATTATACGATATCGATGCGTTTCAAAGCGATGCGTCCGGTGCACTGGCATCCGCGCAGCAGCAGGAAGCGGAACGGATTTTGTCGCAAAAGGCAGCAGAATGGAACGACTGGTGCGCGTGCAGAGATTTGATTCCAAGAATGCAGCAGGTCGGACGCGAGGCGGCAAAGGAGCTGTGCTGGAGAATGCAGCGCGTAACGGGTGCATTTCCAAAAGAACAGCAGCAGATGCTGTCTGCGGCGCTGGATGAAAGCGCACAAAAAGTAATCGGCAAAATACTGTATACACTGCGGGATGGGCTTGCACGCGAAGAAATGCGCCGCTGTGTGGAGCTATTGGAGCAGAAGATGGATATTTGAATGGAGACAGATCCGATGCCGGCATATTTTCCGTTATTTGTAAATCTTTCTGAGAAAAAATTTGTAGTATTTGGAGCAGGCAAAATAGCAGCGCGCAGGGTAAGCGGGCTGCTGCGTTATGGCGCCGCTGTGACCGTGATAGCGCCAAAGACCGGGGCAGACATGCGCGCGCTTTTGAGCGGTAACCCCGGGAGGCTTTTGATCAAGGAGCGTGCCTACCTTCCGGGGGAACTCAAACACCGGCAGGCGGACTATGTGCTGGCGGCGACCGATAACAGCAAAGTGAATGCGGCGATTGTACAGGAATGCCGAAACAGGAAGATTCCTGTCAATAACGCCTCGGACAGTACGCAGTGCGACTTTTATTTTCCGGCGCTTGTGGAACGCGACCAGCTTGTAGTCGGTGTTGTAAGCACAGACGGGAATCATAAAAAGACCGCGCGTTTTTGCAAAAGGCTGCGCAGCTTAGAGGGGCTCGCAGACGAAGAAGAGTGAGGGCAGCATGGGAAACATTATACGAATCGGAACGAGGGACAGTGCGCTTGCCGTGGCGCAGGCGGAATTGCTGCGGCAGTCTGTCATGGCGCATCACCCGGACTGCGAAGCGGTGCTTGTAAAAATGAAAACGGCAGGCGATTGGATGTTAGACCGCAGGCTGGATGAGATCGGCGGCAAAGGGCTGTTTGTAAAAGAGCTGGATCAGGCATTGATGGATGGACGTACGGATTTGTCCGTCCATTCTTTAAAGGATCTGCCGACAGACATCCCAGACGATTTTCCGGTGCTTGGCTATTCGCGCAGGGAGGCTGCACAGGATGCGCTCGTACTGTCTGCGAAAAGCTGTAGTTACGGAATTGGCGCCAATGAAAGCTGCCAGTTGCAGCCGGATCTTTCCGCTCCGATTGGGACATCCAGCCCAAGGCGCGCAGCCCAGTTGCAGGAGCTGTTTCCTGGCTGTACGGTAAAATTTGTCAGAGGAAATATTCTGACCAGGCTGCAAAAACTAGACAGCGGCGAATACGGCGCTCTTGTGCTAGCGGCTGCCGGGCTTTTGCGCCTGGGTCTTTCGCACCGTATCAGCCGCCTGTTTTCGGTGAAGGAGATGGTGCCGGCTGCGGGCCAGGGAATCCTTGCGGTACAAGGCAGGAAGGATTTTGACAAAAGCCTGCTTGCACCGTTTTTTGACGAAGACGCCGGCTGGCAGGCATTGGCGGAGCGCAGCTTTATCCGGGCGCTTGGCGGCGGGTGCCAGGCGCCGGTGGCAGCGTATGCAAGTATCCGAAAAAAGCGGCTGACGCTGACAGGGATGGCGGTATCTGCTCAGCACTGTGTAAAGCGGGCGGAGCTGACAGTGCAAAAATACGAAGCAGAAAAAGCAGGCGTCAGGCTGGCGGAGATGCTTTTGGAAAAAATTTGAAAAATATTGCAACCATATGATCTGGGAATACGTTTTATTCTGTATAGAAAGAATCAAATTTATTTTTTACGATAAACTGCGGCAAAGCAGACGCAGTTTATTCAGAAAGGAGCTTTTATGAAAAAAAGACTGGTAACTTCAGTACTGGCGCTTGCCGTAGCCGCTGCCGCGTTTGCGGGGATTTTGGCAGGACAGCATGGCGCGGCAAACAGGCGCGATATGGTGCAGGCAAAGGAAAAAGCAGCAGACACAAAGGATGACATGCAAAAGGTGCAGCAGTTTGGCTACGAGCTGCTTGGACAGTATTTAAAAGAAGAAAATCCGGTGATGTCTCCGGTCTCTGCGTATATGACGCTTGGCATGGTAGCAGACGGTGCAAAAGGGACGACCAAAAAGGAATTTGACAAAGTGCTTGGAAGCAGCTCTCTTGCCTTAGCAGAAAGCATGATGCAGACGCTGCCGCAAAAAAATGACGCGGCAAAGCTTACGATTGCCAATTCTGCATGGATGGATCAGGAGTTTACGGCAAAGAAAAAATGGCTGGATACCGCAAAAAAACAGTTTCAGTGTGATGTATTTGAAACTAAGCTGGACACCGCCGCTACAAAAAACAAGATCAACAAATGGGTAGACGAACGCACGAACGGCATGATTCCAAAGCTGCTTGCTAAAAAGCTGGAAAAAGAAACGAGGCTTGCGCTTGTAAACGCGCTGTATTTCCATGCGGACTGGCAGCAGCAGTTTCTGGCAGAAGGGACAGGGGAAAACGATTTCCGGCTGGATGACGGCACGACTGTCAAGACGGATATGATGCACGCGATCAACTATTCGTGTAAATATTTTAAAAATAAAGACGCGCAGGGCGTTGCTATGCCGTATAAGGACAGCAAGTTTGCCTTTGTCGCAGTGATGCCGACCGGGGATCAGCCAATCCGCGACTGGTACGCTTCGTATGATGCAAAAAAACTGGCAGACCTAATTGCAGGCGGAGCGCAAAAGACAGTAGAGCTTGCGCTGCCAAAATTTGAGGTACGGTGTAGAAAGACTTTAAACGACAGCCTGAAGACAATGGGCATTAAAAAAGCATTTGATGAGGAAAAAGCAAACTTAACGCTGCTTGGCAAATCTTCCAAGGATGAAAACCTGTATTTGAGCTTGGTCTTGCAGGAAGCAGTGATTACAGTGGCAGAAGAAGGCACAGAAGCCGCTGCCGCAACGATCGGGGCAGTTGCTGCCGCAACAGGAGTCGATCTGGAGAAGCCAGTCGTGCATTTTAACCGTTCTTTTCTGTATATGATTATGGATATGGAAACTGGCGCGCCGGTATTTATGGGGATTTTAGACCAGCCGTAAAATATGTTGTTTGCTGGTTGAATTTTTGATTAGGTGTTTTTTTAGGGAGGGATGCCAGGAGAGGGGATTGGCGCGCCCTGGCTGCGTCCGTTCCAGAATGCTAAGAAGCGCCATGCATTAAGAAGCTCCCCGATTGTAACATAAGAAACGGATACAATGGATTGTTTTTCACCATAATGAAGTTCATATTTTGTACGATAAGGACATTTTCCTAAAAGAAAATTTTAGGGAAGTGTCCTTTTGTTATGGTCAAAAACAAAATAGGAAATGGAGGAAATGAACAGATTTTGAGCAGATTTCAACAATCTTTGAAAAGGAACTGAAAGATTTGCAAATTGACTTTTTCGTATGTTTTTGATATCGTTGAAACGAGGAGAAATATGATTGGCAGAAGAAAAAGGGGGCATTTTTATGAACAAACAAGACATTATCCAGATGTTTGCGCTGCATGGAACGATTCTCGATGTCAGAGAATACGGCAGCGGGCATATTAACCGCACGGAGCTGGTGCGGATGGAGCAGGACGGGCGGCAGATGCAGTATATCCTGCAACAGATCAATACGGATATTTTTCAAAATGTCGACGGGCTGATGGAAAATATTACAAACGTAACGGATTTTCTGCGCCGCAAGATCAGGGAGCGCGGCGGTGACCCGGACAGGGAGGCACTGTGTGTGATTCAGACAAGGGACGGCGATGGCTACTGCCGTGTGGATGGAAAATGCTATCGGATGTATCGTTTTATTCAGGATGCGGTCAGCTATGATACGGTAGAGCGGCAGAGTGATTTTTATGAAAGCGCGCTTGCGTTTGGGACATTTCAGTCTTTGCTTTCCGATTATCCGGCGGATACGCTGCATGAGACGATCGCGGATTTTCACAATACGCCAAAGCGGTTCGCGGCGTTTCAAAAGGCGGTGCAGGAGGATCTATGTGCCCGTGTGAAGGCAGCGGAAAAAGAAATCGCGTTTATAATGGAACGGGAATCGCAGATGTCTGTACTGACGGATCTGCTGGCGGATAAAAAGCTGCCGCTTCGGGTGACGCACAATGATACAAAGCTGAATAACGTCATGCTGGATGCGGAAACGGGCAGAGGGATTTGTGTGATCGACCTAGATACGGTGATGCCGGGGCTGTCGGTCTATGATTTTGGAGATTCGATCCGGTTTGGGGCAAATACGGCGGCAGAGGATGAGACGGATTTGTCCAAGGTATCGCTGAGCCTTGAGCTGTATGAGCTGTATGTAAAGGGATATTTAAAAGGCTGCCAAAACAGCCTGACCGAACTGGAAAAACAGATGCTGCCAATGGGAGCGAAGCTTATGACTTTAGAATGCGGAATGCGCTTTTTAACCGATTACCTTTCGGGAGATACGTATTTTCGCATTCACAGGGAGCACCACAACCTGGATCGCTGCCGGACGCAGCTTGCCCTTGTCGCAGATATGGAGCGCAAATGGGAACAGATGGCGGATATTGTGGCAAAGGCGGAATAACAAAGAGCCAAAGCTGCTATGCAAAAGCTAGAAAAAGAAAACAGAGGGAGGTTTTTCACGATGGAGAAGCAAAAAGGACAGGTCACGATACCTACAGATATGGATGTGATCAAAGACACGGTGCGCCTTGCGCAAAAATGGGGTGCTGACGCAGTGCGCGACTGCGACGGCACGGAATTTCCGATCGAGCTTAAGGACGCAGGCATGAAGGTGTATGCGACCTATTATACGACAAGAAAGGACAACGCATGGGCAAAGGCGCACCCGCAGGAGATCCAGCAGATGTATTTGATGACGCCGATCGTTACGGCAGACAGCGGTACGCTGCGCATCCGCCTGATGAAAGGGCTGCATCCAGAGCTGCTAAAGCTGAATACAGACGACGATATGACACGCTGGTGGGAAGTGATAGACCGCAGCAGCGGCGAGGTTGTAAAGACAGCAGACTGGAGCTTTGCAGAAGAAGATGGTGAAGTTGTCATAAAAAGCAAGCCGTTTCATGATTATACGGTCAGCTTTTTAGCGTATATTATCTGGGACCCGGTGCATATGTACAATGCGACGGTCAATAACTGGGAAGGCGTGGAGCACCAGATGACGTTTGATGTGCGTCAGCCAAAGACGCACGCGTTTACGCTAAAGCGGCTGGAACGCTATATTGAAACGCATCCGTATGTGGATGTGTTGCGCTTTACGACGTTTTTTCACCAGTTTACGCTTGTCTTTGACGAGCTGCGCCGGGAAAAATATGTGGACTGGTATGGCTATTCGGCTTCGGTCAGCCCTTATATTTTAGAACAGTTTGAGCGGGAAGCAGGGTATGCGTTCCGCCCGGAATATATCATTGACCAGGGGTATTATAACAACCAGTACCGCGTCCCTTCCAGGCAGTATCTGGATTTTGTCGCGTTCCAGCGGCGGGAAGTCGCAAAGCTGATAAAGGAAATGACAGACATTACCCATGCGCACGGCAAAGAAGCGATGATGTTTTTAGGCGACCACTGGATTGGCACAGAGCCGTACATGGAAGAATTTGCCACGACCGGGCTGGACGCAGTCGTCGGCAGTGTCGGCAACGGTGCGACGCTGCGGTTAATCAGCGATATCAAAGGCGTTTCTTATACCGAAGGACGCCTGCTGCCGTACTTTTTCCCGGATACGTTTCACGAAGGAGGAGATCCGGTAAAGGAAGCAAAGGAAAACTGGGTAACGGCGCGCAGGGCGATCTTAAGAAAGCCGGTAGACCGGATCGGATACGGCGGCTATTTAAAGCTGGCGCTGGATTTCCCGGAATTCGTAGCGTATGTGGAAGACGTCTGCAACCAGTTCCGCCAGCTATACAAAGAGATTGCAGGCGGCACGCCGTACTGCGCGGCAAAAGTCGCGGTATTAAACTGCTGGGGCAAAAGCCGTTCGTGGGGCTGCCATATGGTGCACCATGCGATTTATTTTAAAAAGAATTATTCGTATGCAGGCGTGATTGAGGCGCTTTCCGGCGCGCCGTTTGACGTCAGCTTTATCAGCTTTTCGGATATTTTGGATCAGCCTGATCTGCTTAAGCAGTTTGACGTTGTGCTGAATATCGGGGATGCGGATACGGCGCATACTGGAGGAGAATGGTGGTGCAACCCGGCCATTTCGAGTGCCGTAAAGCGCTTTGTTTATGAAGGCGGGGGATTAATCGGCGTCGGCGAGCCTTGCGCACATCAGGCAAACGGGCACTTTTTCCAGCTATCGACCGTATTCGGCGTAGAAAAAGAAAACGGCTTTACGCTTGGCTACGACAAATACAACTGGCAGGAGCATCCGCATTTTATTACCGAAGATGCAGGCGGTACGCTCGATTTTGGCGAAGGAAAGAAAAATATCTATGCCCTGGAAGGCGCGACGGTGCTTGTCAAACAGGAGGAAAGCGTGCAGCTTGCCGTAAACAGCTTTGGCGCAGGGCGCGCGGTATATATCAGCGGCCTGCCGTACAGCTTGCAAAACAGCCGCCTTTTGCACCGCGCGGTACTCTGGAGCGCAGGAAAAGAAGATATGCTGCGCTGCTGGTATTCGCACAATCACAATGTGGAAGTCCACGCTTATCCTGATAACCGCAGGTATTGTGCCGTAAATAATACCGACGAGCGCCAGGAGACCGTGATTTACCGCGCAGACGGCACCAGCTTTGCGCTTGCCCTGGAGCCGGCGCAGATCGTCTGGTACGATATGGAGGAAGCGTAGGATGTACCACTACCGAATCACCGAGCAGGTGATCAGAAAGCAAAAAGCAATGACAGGCGTATTGAAAAAAATCATGATCTTTTTTGCAATCTTTTTTATCCTGCTTGGGATTATGATTTCACAGGGGTTTATGCTGCCTGGATTTTTGCTGGTCGTGTTGTATTTTTTTTACAGCGTGCTCAGCCAAAAGGAATATGAGTATGTGCTCGAGGCAGGCACGCTGACCATCGATGTGATTTTAGGCAGGCGTTACCGCTATACGGCGCATGTACTAAAGCTGCATGAGATGGAGGTGGCGGCTCCAAGCCGGCATGAAGCGGTGGCAAAATACCGCAAAGGCACCGGGACGCAAAAGATTGCAAAATACGACTATACTTCTTATGAAGCGGATACGCCTTATTATACGATGATTATTATGGAAAACAGGCAGAAGATCAAGCTTTTGCTCGATTTAAGCCAGGAAATGCTGGAGGTGCTCAAAAAAAGCTATCCAGACCGAGTATTTCTGACAGAATCTGCCGGATAAAAATACGTGTGACAGCCGATCGCCTTTGTATGTATATTTTAGATAAAAACGGACAAGTTTTTTTATAAATATTATGCAAAGGCGATATTTTTGATTATATTTGCAACTTATATAAGCGTTTTTGCAAACTATATATGAGAATGAATTGCTATAATAGATCCATCTCGTAAAGAAAAAGGAGGATAAAATATGAAAAAGAAATTAATGGCAGCTTTGCTCGCTGGTATGATGGCGTTGTCTGTAGCAGCGTGCGGCGGCAGCGATGATGCAAAAGACAACGGAGGCGATGCAAATAACGCAGACGGGGGGGATGCTTCTGGTGACGATGCAAACGCAGGGACTGACGCTGAAAGCGGCACTGATGCTGAAGGCGGTTCCGAAGAAGGGGATGCCGCAGGCGGCGGAAAACTCACCGTATGGGCATGGGATCAGACCTTTAATATCAAGGCGATGGAACTGGCTGCGGAGCAGTATAAAAAAGATCATCCTGATTTCGAGCTGGAAGTGATCGAACAGTCCTCAGATGACTGCCAGACAAAGCTTACGACCTGTGCAAACGCAGGAGACTACAGTACGATGCCGGATATCGTGCTGATGCAGGACAACAGTTATCAGAAATTTTTAAAGAGCTATCCTGACGCGTTTACAGATCTGACGGATATCGGTATTAAATGGGAAGATTTTGCTGCATTAAAGCAGAGCTATTCTATGGTAGACGACAAGCATTTCGGCGTACCGTATGACAACGGCGTATGCGCAGCGTTTTATCGTACCGACATCCTTAAGGAAGCCGGCTATAAAATCGAAGACCTGACGGACATTACCTGGTCGAAGTTTACAGAGATCGCGGTCGACGTTCATGAAAAAACCGGCAAATACCTGCTGACAAGCGAGTCTACCGGCGGCGACATCATTATGCTGATGATCCAGTCCTGCGGCGCAAACTTTGTAGACGAAGAGGGAAAGGCATACATAACAGGCAATGAAGTTGCAGCAAAATGTGTAGAGTTGTATGCGGATATGATTAAAAAAGATGCAGTGAAGCTTGTCAACAACTGGGATGAATATGTAAAGACCGTTACTGACGGCGAAGCGGCAGGCATCATTAACGGTAACTGGATGAACGGAACGCTGGTCGGCATCGAAGACCAGAAGGGCCTGTGGCAGATTACAACGATTCCAAAAGTAGATGATGTGGAAACAGCTACAAACTATGCAAACAACGGCGGATCTTCCTGGTATATTACATCGAACTGCCAGGATGTGAATCTTGCAAAAGATTTCCTTTTGAACACATTTGGTTCCAGCACAGAGTTTTATGATACAATCCTTCCGGCAACATCCGGTATCGCATGTTACCTTCCGGCAGGCGAGTCTCAGGTATACAATGAGCCGGTAGAATTTTACGGCGGACAGCCAATTTACTCTACGCTCGTAGAATATTCTTCTCATATTCCTGAGTTTACAAAGACTCCGTATCATTATGAAGCAAGAGAAGCTGTAAACACAGCGATTATGCAGATTGTAAACGGAACTGCACAAGAAGATGCTTTAAAAGAAGCACAGGAAACTCTGGAATTTAAGATGTCAGAGTAATGCTGTCACTGCGTACAGCGTTTGATGCGGGGGACTGGGTACAGTTCCCCGTGTTCATTCGCAGGTTCTTTTGCGAATAAGAGAGGAGGTATTTTTGTGAGTACCAAGAAAAATGGCATGACACTGATCCAAAAACAAAGGATTGCCGGCTGGACGTTTTTAACGCCGGCGACGCTGATGATTGCGGTGATGAGTTTTTATCCGATGTTTCGTGCGTTTGTAATTTCGCTGCAAACCGGAACGGGGAAAAATATGAGGTTTGCAGACCCGATTTTTAATAACTATAAACGAATTCTTGCAGATAAAGTATTCCAGCAGTCGATTACCAATACCTTTCTGTATCTGCTGATTCAGGTGCCGATTATGCTGCTTCTCGCAATCCTGCTGGCGCAGCTTTTAAATAATCAGCAGCTACGATTCAAAGGCTTTTTCCGTACCTGTGTATTTCTCCCTTGTGCAACCTCGCTCGTATCCTACGCGCTGATTTTTAGGTCTTTGTTTGCACAAGAAGGGCTAATTAACACGATTTTGGTAAAGCTGCATATTTTAAACAGCGGATATAACTTTCTCGGCAACTCGCTAAGCGCGAAAATCGTCATTATTATTGCGCTTGTCTGGAGGTGGACGGGATACAATATGGTATTTTACTTAGCCGGGCTTCAAAATATCGAGTATTCGGTGTACGAAGCGGCAAAGATCGACGGCGCCAATGGCTGGAAAACGTTCTGGCGGATTACCGTTCCGCTTCTTAAGCCTACGATTATTATGACGGTCATTACGTCGATCAACGGTACGCTGCAGTTGTTTGACGAGTCTGTCAACCTGACAAAAGGCGGGCCGGCAAATACGACGATTACGATGTCCCACTATGTATACAATACCTGTTTTATCAATGTCCCGAACTTTGGCTACGCTTCCGCAATGGCGTTTTTAATCTTTATCATGGTAGCGGTTCTGGCTTTAATCAACCTGAAAGTAGGTGATACGCGTGACTAAGAAAAACAATTCCATGATTCAGCGCAGGCTGATCCCGACTTATATTTTCCTTACGATTGTATCGATTTTTTCCGTATTTCCGCTCTATTGGATGATTGCCGCGGCGACAAATACGTCGACGGATGTTTCAAGAGGACGTATCCTGCCGGGTACGCATTTTATGGAAAACTTTAAAAACCTGACCAGCCAGCAGCCGCTGTGGAGAGCGCTTGGCAATTCGTTTTTGTATGCGTTTGCAACGACGGTAGTCTGCCTTTTGATCTGCTCGGTTGCGGGTTATGGGTTTGAGATCTACAATGACAAATGGAAAGATAAATTGTTTTCGATTTTGCTGCTTGCGATGATGGTGCCGCAGGTGGCGACGATGGTACCGTTGTTTCAGTTGTTTTCAAGCGCAAAGCTTTTGAATACGACGCTCGGCTTTATTCTGCCGATGATCTCGACGCCGTTTATGATAATGATGTTCCGCCAGCATGCGCGGGCGTTTCCGATCGACATTATCGAGGCGGCACGGATTGACGGGCTGAGCGAGATACAGATCTTTTTCCGCATGTTTATGCCGACGATGAAGTCCACGTATGCGGCGGCAGCGGTGATTACGTTTATGAATGCCTGGAACTCCTATTTATGGCCGAAGGTTATTATGACAGACAATAAATCGCTGACGATGCCGATGCTGATTGCAAACCTGATTACTGGTTATGTCGTAGACTACGGAATGCTGATGTGCGGCGTATTGTTCTGCTCGATTCCTACAATGGTTATCTTCTTCATATTGCAGAAGCAGTTCGCAGAAGGTATTACAGGGGCAGTGAAATAATTACCAGCCTTTTTCAAGATGGATGCTGGACTTAAGAAGCTGCTGCTCATAATTATCCGGGCGTTTGCGCCATTCATTTGGTGAAACGCCCATAATTTTTTTAAAATTTCTGCTGAATGTGGAAAATGTCGCAAAGCCGCATTTATTTGCCACATCGGTCACAAAATCATCGGTTCGCTTAAGCAGGTCACAGGCTGTCCGCACACGCACCATATTAATATATTCCATCGGGCCCATGCTCATATAGGCAGTAAAGATCTTGCGGAAATGGGATTCGCTGATATGGCAGTTTTCCGCCAGTTCGCTGATTTTTAGCGGCTCCATATAGTGAATCGAGATATAGTCCAGTGCCTGCGCGATAGGCACCGCTTCTTTTAACGGCATTTTTTCGGAAAACCTGCCGACTTTATTTTCCCTTGCAAGGTTCATTAACAGGATGGAAGCCTCTGCGCTTGCCTCCTCGAGATAAAACTCCTCCTTGTAGCGCATAATATTAAAAATATTGCGAATCGTCTGCCCAAGCTTTGGGCGTTCTGCTTCCGGCTTTAAATATGCTTTGGAATTGATGCGGGAAGCAATTTGTGTGATTCGTTTGGTGCCGCCGGTATGACATATCTGTTTAAGCAGCGTATCGATATCGATAAATAAAAATTCCCAACTGCTGATTGTATTTGGGTCACTGTTTGTCGTATGCAGGCAGTTTTGCGGTATCACCGAAAAATAGCCGCTTTCATAACGGTATTCTTCTCTTCCAATGGACAGTGTGCCTGTTCCGTCATAGCAGTACCCGATCTCCAGGTAATTGTGAAAATGCAAAAAATCAATGTCGCGTCCGTAGTTTTGTATCCACTTGTCGCCGAACAGCGCCAGAAACGGAACGTCCTGCGGCATTTTATAATAACGGAACTCGATTTTGGGATTTCCTTTGTGCGGCATTAGAAATTCCCCCTTTTGTCACCGGAAGCAAGCTTTTTCATACAATAACAGAAGCTGAAAAAGAGTACAAGGTCAGCGCCTGCCCATGCTGCGATTTCTGCGTAAAAAATACCATCCTGCCCAAAGGCAAGCGGCAGAAGCAGTGCGGCAGCCGTGCGCATGGCGAACTCCGCGCAGCCAGACAGCATCGGCAGTACCGTATTGCCAAGCCCCTGGATACAGGAGCGCGTCACATGCAGATAGTATAAGACCGGCAGGCAAAGGCTCATAATAAATAGGTAACGGTAGGCAATCGCCAGCGTCTTAGCGGTCATCTGCGGGTCACCGTTAATAAAGCAGAGCAAAATCCATTTTCCAGCCAAAACCATTACAGCGGCAATAGCGGCAGAGGTAAAGACGGCAATAATAAGCGCTTCCCGGTAGCCTTTTCGAATACGCGAGGTTTTGCCGGCGCCGAGGTTTTGCCCGGTATAGGTCGTCATGGCAAATCCGTAGGAAGTTCCTGCAACCTCCAGCATCCCGTATAATTTATTGGTTGCGGTAAATCCTGCGATGAAAGCGACGCCGAATCCGTTTACAACAGACTGTACGATCATTCCGCCGACGGAGATTACAAAATTTTGAAATGCCATCGGCATCCCGAGCTTTAAAAGCCGCAGATGCAGGCTTGCATCAACAGTAAGGTCTTCCCGTTTGAACTTTAAGGCTGAAATGTGCAGGATCTTAATAAGGCAGAACACACTCGAACAGCATTGCGCCAGCACCGTAGCTGCCGCAGCGCCGAACACGCCCATGCCAAGCACCGGGACAAACCAAAGATCCAGCCCGATATTGATAAACGAAGCGCAGATCATTGCGTACAGCGGTGTCTTGCCGTCTCCAAGCGCGCGCAGGATCGAAGCAAACAGGTTATAAGCCATCACAATCGGGATACCCCAAAACATCGTACGCATATACGTCATTGTATCTGCCCAGACTGATTCCGGCGTGTGCAGCGTTTTTAGCATCCATGCTGCAAAAATCTGCCCGCCCGTAAGCATAATGACAGCGCTTACCGCGGATAAAAGGGCAGAATTGGCAATGTCGTTGCGCAGCCTTTTGTATTGCCCGGCGCCAAAGTCCTGCGACATCTGAATCGCAAAACCTTGCGTAAAGCCCTGGATCATGCCCTGCATCATCCAGATGATCCATTCGGCGGCTCCCACGGCTGCGATGCCGGATACGCCAAGCACCTGCCCTACAATCGCAGCGTCCGCGATTGTATAAAACTGCTGGAACAGGTTGCCGAGCATCAGAGGCAGGGCAAAAGAGAGAATTAACCGTCCCGGAGACCCGGACGTCATATTGCGAAGTGCTGTCATACGATTCTCCTTTCTCAGCTTTTTTTGTCTATCCGTTTATTATAAAAGGTTTTGTGGAAAAATGCAAATAGATCTCGCAGATGCTTGACAAAGCTGGTCTGCTGTTATAGACTGAGGAAAATAAGCCGATGGAAAGGGATAACAATATGGAATATCATATTAATGAAAGCGAATACCGTTTTATGGAAATTTTGTGGGAGACAGAGCCGGCAAGCTCTATGGAGCTGGTGCATATTTGCGGGGAACGGCTGAACTGGAAAAAGTCTACCACATATACGGTTATTCGCAATTTATCAGATAAGCAGGTGATCTGCAATGACCATACGATCGTGCGTGCGCTTGTATCGAGGGAATGCATTCAGTGCCAGGAGAGCCGCAGTTTTTTGAAAAAGAGGTTTGGCGGGAGCCTCCCTTCCTTTATTACAGCTTACCTAAAAGACCGAAAGCTGACACAGGAAGAGGCGCAAAGGCTCCAAAAGTTGATTCAGGAGGCGACAGACGAGGTATCATAACGAGTTTTAATAATGGTATCTGCCGCGCATTTTAAACAGGAACAGTATCGTAACCGCCGCCGCCATGCATTCAGCCGCCACGACAGAGGCCCAGATGCCGTCGATCCCCCACAGCAGCGGAAAGAGAAGCACTGCCGATACCTGGAACAGCAGCGTACGCAGAAACGAAATCAGCGCGGATAAAAAACCGTTGTTTAAAGCGGTAAAAAAAGCGGAGCCAAAAATCGCCGCGCCTGCAAACAAAAAGGAAAAGGAGAAAATATAAAATCCCCGCAGCGTCAGGCGAAGCAGTGCCTGATCATAGCCGACGAAAAGAACAGAAAGCGGCTTTGCAAGCACCTGTGCCAGCACAATCATACTCACGGAAAACGCAAGGATCACAGTCTGGCTCTTTTTGCGCAGGCTTTTCAGCTCGTTATGGTTCGCGGCGCCATAGTGGTAGCTGATGACAGGCCCCGTGCCGACGGAATAGCCGATAAAAGCAGACAAAAACACAAAGTTTACGTACATGAGTACGCCGTATGCGGCAACGCCGTTTTCGCCTGCGTATTTTATAAGCTGTATATTATACAGCATACTCACGACCGACATGGAGATATTGGTCATAAGCTCCGAGGAACCGTTTGCACATGCCTTCCACAAGGCAGTTTTATCCATAAAAGCCTTGCCAAGCCGCAGCGGGCTGTCGTTTTCACGTGCAAAATAAAAAAGCGGTGTGATGCCGCCGACAAGCTGGCCGCATACAGTAGCCGCTGCCGCTCCGACGATGCCGCCGGGAATTACTGCGACAAACAGCGCATCCAGGATGATATTTGTCACTCCGGCAGCGATCGTGACCGCAAGCCCCATCTTAGGCTTTTCTGCGGCAGCAAAAAAGCTCTGGAACTCGTATTGCAGCATCAGCGCAGGCAGCGAAAGCAGGCACACTCTGCCGTAAATCACGCATTGTGCAAGCATTTCGCCTTCTGCTCCAAGTGCGGATGCGATTGGACGGATAAAAAGCATCCCAAGGGCTGCAATGACAAAACCGCAGGCAGCCGCGACATAGATAAACAGGGAAAACATGCGGTTTGCCTCTTCCGTCCTGCCTTCACCCATTGTCTTTGCGATCAGGGCGCTGCCGCCCGTGCCAAACATAAAGCCGACAGCGCCAAGGATCATTAAAAACGGCATAATAAAATTCAACGCGGCAAACGGGGTCTTTCCTACAAAGTTGGATACAAAAAACCCGTCGATTACGCCATAAACAGAGGTAAAGATCATCATAACAATCAATGGAAGCGTAAAGCGGATCAGTTTTTGATAAGAAAAGTGGTCGGATAGCTGAATTTGTTTCTTTAGCATCTTTTTCCTGCTCCTTTCTGCTGATTTTTGTTATAACGGTAAATGCAAAAAATGTTTAAAGTTTACAGTTCGTCTTTAATTTTCTGTTTGAGTGCCAGCAAGTATCTGTTGGTCAGTTCCAGATACAGCTCTTGTTCTTCTTCCTTCCAGGAACCTAAAATATCATTTTCCAGCTTTGCAAGCTTTGCCACTCCGTTTGCGGAGCAGTCCATGCCTTTTTTTGTCAGGCATACTTTTTTTCGCCTGCCATTGTCTGCTTCCAGGTAAATCAGCCCGTTGGCTTCCAGCTTTCGCAGCGCAGAATTTATCGTCTGCTTGCTTGTGCCGGATATTTTGCAGATGTCGCTTAGCAGGCAGCTCCCGCCGTTATTGCAGGCAGCGTAAAGCACCATCATCGTACTGTCCGATAAGCCCAGCTTTCGCGCGGCTTCATGATAAGCGGCGTCAATCTCACTGGTCAGGTAGTTTAAGCGTTTTAATTCGCTTGTCATCAATTCTGCCATATCAGCATCCTCCTTTTGTTTTATGTATGAAATCGTACTTGTTTGATTATAGTACGAAATCGTACATATGTCAAATATTTTTTATTTTTCTTGACAAATCAGTCAGAACAAAGTAAGATAAAAACAGTCCATAGGTAAATACATAAAGACACAGAGTGTCGGCAAAAGCCGCATGAAGGGGTGCACCACCACGGGTGTATTCCTTTCTGCGGCTTTTTTGTATGGAAATATAAAAAAGAAAGGAGGCTGGCTTGTATGGTACAGATGAATGGACAGAACGAAGATGTGGCAGGAATGCGGTTAATGGATTATTTAATACAGCACAATTATCGTAAAGATGCGATTGCGGTGGAATGTAATGAGCAGATTATTGTGAAAAGCAGGTATGAGGAGTATGTGCTGCGGGATGGTGATGTGGTGGAGATTGTGAGTTTTGTAGGGGGAGGGTGAAAGAAGGTGGCGGGAGGGATGTTGGCGGGAAGGACGCCGGAGGAAGGGGAACGGGGCTGGCTTCCTGTTCCTTTTCCAAAATGTAAGGAGCACTAAGCGTCCTGCTGCCAAGCCCTGGCTGTGTCCGGTCGCGCCACCTTGTCCGCTTCCGGCGGCAGCCGGAAGCTACAGGTGGCGCTTGGCTGCGCCCCTAGTTATTTTGCAGGATGCTAAGTGCTCCTAAACATTTTTCCAACGTCACAGGAAGCCAGCCCCGCTCCCCTTCCTCCGGCTGTTCTTTCCGGGTGTTAAGTGAATGACGGCATGTGGTGGGGGAGTGGTGCTGGTGAACTTGTGCTACATGGTTTTGTAGCGAATGAGATAGCATTGTTTTCCTATAGCATAAAAATAAAATAGGTATTTGAGTGTTTTAGTAGCACATGCGAAAAACAGGCGGGAGAGGGGAGGGGCAGGTATGGGAAGCGGCGTTGGAGGAATGGTTAGAAGCCCTTGGCATTCTGCTGTACTAGGGGCGCAGCCAAGCGGCACCGATAGCTGCGGCGGGCAGCCGGAGCGGACAAGGTGACGCGACCGTACGCCGTCATAGAGTAGCAGCAGGATGTCTAGGGCTTCTTACCATTCTGGAAAAGCCGCTTCCCATACCTGCCCCTCCCCTCTCCCGGCGTCCCTACATATGTAAAAAAATCCTAATTTAACAAAAAACAAATAAACAGGAGGTTTCCTTATGACAGCACAAAAAGATACCCTTATATTAGGCAACAAAGAATTTTCTTCCCGCTTTATACTAGGCTCCGGCAAATACTCAATGGAGCTGATCCAGGCGGCTGTGGAACATGCGGGTGCGCAGATCATTACACTTGCTGTGCGCCGTACGAATACAAAGAAAAATGAAAATATACTGGACTATATTCCAAAAGGCGTGACGCTGCTGCCGAATACGTCCGGGGCAAGGGATGCGAGAGAAGCGGTGCGTATTGCGCGCATGTCCAGGGAGCTAGGCTGCGGTGATTTTGTAAAAATCGAGATTATGAGGGACAGCAAATACCTGCTTCCAGACAATTCGGAAACGGTAAAGGCGACGGAGCAGCTTGCAGACGAAGGGTTTGTGGTGCTTGCGTATATGTATCCTGATTTGTATACCGCAAGAGACCTGGTCAATGCAGGCGCGGCTGCGGTGATGCCGCTGGCTTCTCCGATCGGGTCGAACAAAGGGCTTGCAACAAAGGAGTTTATTCAGATTTTAATTGATGAGATCCATGTGCCGATTATTGTCGACGCAGGCATCGGGCGCCCGTCCCAGGCATGTGAGGCGATGGAGATGGGTGCCGCTGCGATTATGGCGAATACAGCCATTGCGACAGCAGGCAATATCCCTGCAATGGCGGGCGCGTTTAAAGATGCGGTTGCGGCAGGGCGCAGCGCGTACCTTGCCGGGCTTGGGCGTGTATTGGAGCGCGGGGCGGCTGCTTCTGATCCGCTGACCGGATTTTTGCGGGATTCATCTTTACACCAGGAAGGAGAAAAAAATGACAGCAGACAGGATAGGTAACCAGTTTTATGTAGATGGTGACAATCTGGACAAAGAAGCATTAGCGCGCAAGCACCGTTTGGAAAACGACCCTGCGCAAAGAACAGACCCTATGCAGTATATGGAAGGGATGGAGCGTATTTCCTCGGATATTATGGAGCGGGTGCTGGCGCGGATGGACAGCTATGACTACGATACATATACAGATACGGACGTGCGCCGGGCGCTGCTGCATGAGACGTGTACGGTAGATGATTTCCAGGCGCTGCTTTCTCCTGCCGCACTGCCGTATCTGGAAGAAATGGCGGCAAAGGCAAAATATGAGACAAGCAGGCATTTTGGCAATACCGTCTATTTGTTTACGCCATTGTATCTTGCCAATTATTGTGAGAATTACTGCGTATATTGCGGATTTAACTGCTATAATGATATCTCGCGCAAAAAGCTTTCGATCGAAGAAATCGAGCGTGAGATGCAGGTGATCGCTGATTCCGGCATGGAGGAAATATTGCTTCTTACCGGAGAAAGCCGAAAAATGAGCGATGTCGCTTATATCGGAGAAGCGTGCAGGCTGGCTGCAAAGTATTTTCGCAGTGTCGGGCTGGAGATCTATCCGCTGAACAGTGATGAATACGCCTACCTGCACAAATGCGGCGCGGATTATGTGACCGTTTTTCAGGAAACGTATGATATCGCACAGTATGAAAAGCTGCACCTGCTTGGACACAAACGGGTCTTTCCATATCGTTTTGAGGCTCAGGAGCGGGCGATTTTAGGCGGTATGCGCGCAGTCGCGTGTTCGGCGCTGCTGGGACTTTCTGATTTTCGCAAAGACGCGCTTGCTTCCGCGCTGCATGTGTATGAGCTCCAGCGGAAATACCCACATGTAGAATATTCCCTGTCGTGCCCAAGGCTGCGCCCGATTATCCATAATGACAAGATCCACCCGCAGGACGTACATGAAACACAGCTTTGCCAGGTGCTGTGCGCGTACCGGATCTTTTTGCCGTATGTCGGCATTACCGTATCGAGCAGGGAACAGAAGCATTTTCGGGACGGCATTGTAAAAATCGCTGCAACCAAAGTATCCGCCGGGGTGTCTACCGGGATCGGCGACCATGAGAGCAAGTACCACGGAAAAAACGAAGCGGAAACAGGCGATGAGCAGTTTGAAATCTCAGACAGCAGAAGCTTTGCGCAAATGTATCAGGATATCGCAAAAGAGGGATTGCAGCCGGTGCTAAATGATTATATTTATGTGTCGTAGCTGTTTATCAAATAAGGACAAAGATCGGAGAAAAAATGTCTGAACAAATAAAAATCTGCTGTATTACAAACCGGCACTTATGCACACAGGACTATTTTGCACAGATCAGGCAGATTGCCAGGTCATGCCCAAAGGCGCTGATTGTCAGGGAAAAGGATTTGCCGGAAGCCGCGTATGAAAAGCTTGCCGAAAAAGTGATGCAGGTGTGCGCGCCCTATCCGGTGCGCTGTATTTTGCATACATACACAGACGCAGCGCTTCGCCTTGGAGCAGAGGCGGTGCACCTGCCGCTGCCTTTGCTGCTCTCCCTGCCTGAAAAGAAAAAAAGCAGCTTTCGCGTGCTTGGCGCGTCTGTGCATTCGGTAGAGGAAGCAGTGCTTGCGCAAAATGCAGGAGCCACATATCTGACGGCAGGGCATATATTTGCGACAGACTGCAAACGCGGATTGCCGCCCAAAGGATCTTCTTTTTTACGGGAGGTATGCGCTGCAACAAAGCTGCCGGTCTATGCGCTGGGCGGTATCCGGCAGGAAAATGCGGCAGCGTGTATTCAGGCAGGCGCATATGGGGTGTGTATGATGTCTGCGTGTATGCAGCGTACAGATTGGAGCAGTGGGTTTGCGGAGTGGAAAATGTAAGAAGAGGGTGTTGCTTTTTCGCATGGAGGGACGCCAGGAGCGGGGATTGGCGCGCCCTGGCGGCGTCCGTTCCAGAATGGTAAGAAGCCCTAAGTATTCTGCTGTTACGCTGTGGCTGTGTACGGTCGCGCCACCTTGTCCGCTTCCGGCTGTCCGCCGTAAGCTATCGGTGGCGCTTGGCTGCGCCCCTGCTTTTTCCGCAAAATACTAAGGGCATCTAACCATTCTTCCAAAGCCGCCGCCAGGGTGCGCCAATCTCCGTTCCCGGCTGTTTTTTGTAAGTGTTGCAAGAAAAGCTCGATAGGGTTTGCTTTGTTCGCTGTATTACCAGTGTTCTATCTAGTACAGCATTGCAGAAGTAACAGTGCATACAGCACCCGCTATTTCTGCCATCACCGCGTTGTCGCCAGTCAACGATGCACCCGGCATCGCCTCCTTCCTCCACCTTGTGCTGACAAAAATAACGTGCACTGTATTTGTCATTAAAAGTTTTAGTCGTTGCATCTTCACATCGCCGTCGAACATATCCCAGTTTTTTTTCAAACAAATTAACAACATCAAGCTTGTTTTTTTACACAAATTAAACAATATCAAGCTTGTTTTTTTACACAAATTAAACAACATCGAGCTTGTTTTAGCAACACTTACGAAGAACAGCCGGGAGAGAGGATAGGTACACTCTGGCGGCGGCTTTGGAAGAATGGTTAGAATTGCTTGGTATTCTGCGGGGCAACCAGGGGCGCAGCCAAGCGGCACCTTTAGCTGCCAGCAGGCAGCGAACTAGGTGCCGCGACCGGACACAGCCAGGGCGTAGCAGCAGGATCCCTAGCAATTCTTAACATTCTGGAACGGACGCCGCCAGAGTGTACCTATCCTCTCTCCTGGCGTCCCTTCTTGTAAAAATACACCAAAGCAATTCAAATAAAAAATAGTTGACATTTAGACTGTATTAGTGTATTATTCAATTAGTACAGAGATACAATAAACATCAAATACAAGAAGAAAGGAAAGGAACTTATGGCATGGAATCTGGATTCCGATCGTCCGATTTTTATACAGATTTTAGAGCGCATCCGCATAGATGTTATCAGCGGGAAGTACCAGCCAGGAGAAAAGCTGCCGTCTGTGCGGGAGCTGGCGGCGGAGGCTGCGGTGAATCCGAATACGATGCAGCGTGCATTTGCGGAACTGGAACGGACAGGGCTTGTTTATGCAAAGCGTACAAGCGGTAGATTTATTACGGAGGATCAGGAAATGATTGAGACAGTAAAATCAGAGATTGCGAAAGAAAAGATCAGGCTGTTTTTGGACAGTATGAAAGAGCTTGGGTATGAAAAGGAGCAGACCTTGACGCTGATGCGTCAGTCTATGGAAGGAGAGAAGGCATGAGCGCATTATTGGAGTGCAGGAAACTGACAAAACGGTATAAGACAAAGGAAGTATTAAATCAGGTAAACCTGACGCTGGAAAGCGGGCGCATGATCGGGCTGCTTGGGCCAAACGGCAGCGGCAAGACGACGCTGATTAAGATGATCAACGGGCTTTTGACGCCGACAGAAGGAGAGCTTTTATTTTGCGGAGGAAAAATCGGCGAGCAGAGCAAGCGGCATATTTCCTATTTGCCAGACCAGACATATTTGAATATGAACCAGAAAGTCAGGGATGTAATTGCGTTTTTTGAAGATTTTTATGAGGATTTTGAAAAAGAGCGTGCTTATGATATGTTAAAAAAGCTGCAAATCAGTGCGGACGACAGGCTGAAAACATTGTCGAAAGGCACAAAGGAAAAGGTGCAGCTTGTGCTGGTTATGAGCCGCAGGGCAAAGCTGTATGTGCTGGATGAACCGATCGCAGGCGTTGACCCTGCTGTGCGGGATTATATATTAAAGACCATTATTTCCAATTATGAGCCGGAGGCTTCGGTGCTGATTGCGACACATCTGATTGCGGATATAGAAAATGTACTCGATGAGGTCGTGTTGATTCAAAACGGGCGGGTGATGCAGCATTTGTCCGTAGATGAGATCCGCAGCCAAAAAGGAAAATCTGTAGATGCATATTTCAGGGAGGTATTCAAATGTTAGGAAAATTATTGAAACAGGAGTTAAAAACACAGGGAAAGACCGTTTTTGTCATGTACGGTGTCCTTGCGATTGCAACTTTGCTTACGATTGTCAGTTATTTTGCCGGGCGGTTTGCAGGTGCGAGGATTTTTAGTGCAATTTTTGTTGTAGTATGTGCAATTTATGCAATGACCTTGGTTGTTACAGTGGTTGCAAATTTTATTTCATTGTGTTTTCATTTTTATCAGTCGATGTATTCGGCACAGGGATATCTGACGCATACGCTGCCGATGAAATCGACACAGATTTTACATGTAAAAATCGTGGCGGCATTTGCGTATATGTGCCTGACAGGGATTTTAAGTATAGCTTCCTTTGTGACGATAGCAATAGTGGTCGATGGGCAAAGCTTTGCTTCGTTTTTTCAGGTACTTGTAAAAGCATTTTGTGATACCGCACAGGAATTAGGGGTATCTAGTGTATGGTTTGCACTTTTTTTCCTGCTGCTGTTTTTTCTTGGATTTTTGAATGCCCTGCTGCTGTTTTTTGCGGGCAGCTCGATTGGACAGTTGTCGCACCGTTCCAAAGGCGCATTCGGCATTGCGGCGACAGTCGGGCTTTATTATGCCAGCCAGATTGTGTCTTTGATTGGTTTTTTTATAGGATCGCTGATTTATGCAGAAAAGTTTGGCACGGTGCATAATCCGGCTCCGTGGGCAATGGGCGCAGGCAGCCTGCTGCTGATTTTCTGGGTGGCTGTTTACTATATGATTTGCAGGATTATTGTGCAAAAACACCTGAACCTGGAGTAACCGCGGTTATAGGAGCGGGAATCGTACTTCAATCGAAAAAAGATCCCCGTTTAAGCTGGCGGCAGCATCTGCGTGCATCTGGGAAGCAAGCTCTTTGACAATGGCAAGCCCCAGCCCGGTTGTTTTACGGCTTCTGGACTGGTCTGTCGTATAAAAGCGGTCAAAAATATAGGCAATGTCTGAGGCATCAATGCTGTCCGTACGGTTTGCGACACGTACGACAGCGTGGGTGCCTTCTTGCAGCAGGGACATCTGATAAGTGTCAATGCCATGTACCAGTGCGTTTTTTATCAGGTTTTCCACAATTCGGATAAAAGCCTGGCGGTCAGCCTTGATCCTGCATGGCACGGATGGAAGCTGCACATTGGGCTGGCATCCTTTTTCCAAAAAATCGTTGTAAAACATAGACAGTGTTTCTGCAAACAGGTTTCCGGCGTTGATAGTTTCGATCGTAAGCGGCAGTTCGCCTGCTTCAATGCGGGTATATAAAAATAACTGGTCGAGCAGGCTGGACAGCGTATCCAGGCGCTGCTCTACGATTTTTGCGTATTCCAGCCGTTTTTGTTTGGTAACCTGCGCAGAGTCCGTACGGATTAGCTGCATGTAGCCTTTTGCCGAGGTCAGAGGCGTACGAATATCGTGGGAGATGCTTGTAATGCTTTCGCGGTAGCTGCGGTTTTCGCGGATCAGGCGTTCCTTGATGCGCCTGTTTTTTTCGAGCGTGCGGTTCAGCTCGCAGATTAGCCGCGGTGTCCTGCCAATATTGACAGCGGAAGTAATCAGCAGATTGGTATCCTCTAGCTGTGCATTTTGCAGTTCTTGTATCAGATGTTTTACCTGCATTTGATAACAGCCAAGGCGCGCGAGCAAAATGCCGATGCATACAAGAAAGCAAAGGGATATCCCAAGATAAACAGATGCCATGTTTTTCTCCTTGTTCTTATTTAATATCAGTTTTGGAAAAATGCCACATGCCAAGCCCGGCGGTCAGTATCAGCCAAAAGGCTGCGACAAGGATGGTGCCTGTTATATATTCTGTTTGAAATCCTTCAAACGGACAACCTGCCATCCGTGTCACCGGCCATAACTGCGAAGGCGTGAAGCTGCTGTCTGCAAATTTCATATCGAATAAATTTAACAAAATAACAGGGAGGGAAGCGACTGCGATTCCGATGGAAATGCCTGCCGCAAGGTTTCTGAAAAATTCCCCGATCAGTACAAAGATGGAAGCCAGCGGCAGCAGCATAAGAAACTGCAATCCGGTATAAACAGGCAGGTTTTTCCAGAAATGATCCGTAAAGGCATTCGCGCCCATAAAGATCCGTCCGCAAATCAGCGCCGTACAGATACCAGCGGCAATGATTAAAAAAGAAGCAAACATCGCGACAAGCAGCTTTGATAAGTAGATGGAGCTTCTCGAACAGCCTTTTCCGACTACATTTTTTAACATTCCGGTGGAAAATTCGCTGATGACAAAGATGCTGATAAACGTACCGATAAAGAGCGCCACTACATCACCGGAAAAAATTTGCCGTAAAATATCCATAAGCTGTATCGTATCCCAGATAGAAGCGGAAGCTTCTGTAGGAGATTCCTGGCTGATCGATACAACAACGCCGCCGGTACCGTTTTCCACTTTGCCGTTTTGAATATTGTCTGCGGTCAAGAACACCGCAAACATTGCGATTACAAGGACGACCGTTAGGATGGTACAGGTGTAAAAGCTTTTACTTTTTCTTAATTTATATAATTCTGCATTTAATAAACGACACATTTTTGTTTCCTCCTTACTTTTTCAAACGCTTTCATTGCTGCTGCCAAGCAGATCCATAAAATAGCCTTCCAGATCCTGCCCGGCGAGATAGCTTTCCCGCAGCGAAATGCCGTTTTCAACCAGTGTTTGATTGATTCTCGCGGTATCGTCCAGCTTTTCAAAGATACGCAGGATACCAGGCTGCGGCACGTCGTAGTTATGGATCGCAAGCATTCGTTCCAAAAGATTGGCAGCTTCCTGCGGCTCACTGACAGAGAGCTTTAAGCATCGGCGGCATCGCTGTGTCAATTCTTTTGCGTCAAATTCTTCAATCAGGGAACCGTTTCTTATAATCCCATAATGGGTAGCTATTTTCGACAGTTCGCCCAAAATATGGCTGGATATTAAAATCGTGATTTGTTTTTCTTTGTTTAAGCGCAAAAGCAAGTCGCGTACTTCTTTGATTCCGGCAGGGTCTAGTCCGTTGATCGGTTCGTCCAGGATTAAAAAGTCCGGGCCGCGCAGCAGGGAGATGGCAATGCCAAGCCGCTGTTTCATGCCCATAGAAAAATGCTTTGCTTTCTTTTTTCCGGTATCCGACAGCCCGGCAAGCGCAAGCAGCTCGTCACAGCGCCTGCGGTCGGCAATGCCAAGGCTCCGGCGTACGGTTTCCATATTTTCGTGTGCGGTCATGCCCGGGTAGATGCCAGGATTTTCGATCAGAGTGCCGATACGGATCCGCTGTTTTTCAAGGTCACCGGAGCCAAACAGCGCCATAGAGCCTGCACTTGGCGCGGCAAGCCCGGCAGCCATGCGCATAAACGTCGTTTTTCCGGCGCCGTTTCTTCCGATAAATCCATAAATGCTTCCTTTTTCTACATGCATACTCACATCGTTTACGACTCTGGAATTGCCGTAAATCTTTGTGAGCGATGTTGTCTGCAATACATAGTCCATAATGGTTTCCTTTCTGTTTTCCTTTCGTATTTCTTTCGGCTTCTGTTACAGTATAGCCTGAGGAATTTTAGAAACCTTAGGAAAAGTATAAAGAAAACATAAAGTTTTATTATGCCAGTTTAAAACCAATTCCCCAAACGGTCTGGATATAGCTCTCATTTGGATGCAGTTTTGCCAGTTTCTGGCGGATATTGCTGATATGTACGTTAACCGCGTTGTCTTCGCCGACAAATTCTTCGTTCCATACCGATTCGTAAATATTGCTTTTTGTAAAGACTTTTCCCGGATGTTCCATAAAAAGTTCCAGGATCAGGTATTCGCGCTTTGTAAGCGGCAGTTCCTGCCCGCCGACGAATACGGTAAAATGATCCGGGTACATCGTAAGGTCTTTATACTGCATGGAGATGGGGATACGTTCTGCCGCATCCGTATCTGTCTGCTTTTTGCTGCGCCTTAAAACTGCCTCTAAGCGGGCAAGCAGCTCTCCGGTGTCAAACGGTTTTGTCAGATAATCGTCAGCGCCGGCACGCAGCAGGGAAATACGCGATGTCACATCGTCCTTTGCAGATGCGACAAGCACGGCAATGCTGCGGTCCGCCGCTTTTATGCCTGCAAGTACCTCCTCGCCTGACATGCCGGGCAGCATCAGGTCTAAAATTACGGCATCCGGCGCCTGCTTTTCTATATGCAGCAGTGCTTCTGTGCCGGAATATGCCTGAATCGTCCGATAGCCGTTGATTGTCAAAAGTTCATTTAACATTTTATTGATGTCGTTGTCGTCTTCGATAATAAGAATATAGTTTTGCAATGGCTGTACCTCTGGTGATTGATGTTGTTTAGTATTTTCCCTATTTTAATATAGCCGCTGCAAAAAGTAAAGAAGAATCCCCCAACGGCGTACGGCTTTGGATTTTAAATTTGCAATATTCCAAAAATATTTTTCTTCCCATAAAAATGTTTCTGTGTTAATATAACTTAAAACGTCTAAAAGAAAATAAACTGATCAGAAACGGGGAGGACAGCATTATGAATATCACCATTACAGGAAATCTGGGCAGCGGAAAATCCAGCGTGTGCAAAGAGCTGGAAAAGTCTGGTTTTACGATTATTTCGGCAGGAGATATTTTTCGTCAGATTGCGGCGGAAAAGGGGATGACCGTGATTGAATTAAACGAGGCGGCAAAAAAAGACCGCAGTATTGACGATATGCTGGATCAGCGCAGCACAGAGCTTGGAAAGACGATGGATCATACCGTATTTGACTCCAGGCTGGCATGGCATTTTGTACAGCACAGCTTTAAGGTATTTTTGCTTGTAGATACAAAAGAAGCGGCACGGCGAGTGTTTACAGGGAACAGCCGCAGCGCCGAGACATACCAGGATATCAAAGAGGCGCAGGCTGGGCTGGAAGAGAGGGCAAAGCTGGAACAGGAACGTTTCAAAAATCTGTATGGAATTGATTATTATGATGCGTGTAATTATGATTTGATTATTGAAAGCACGGCTGCATCCCCACAGCAGATCGCCCAGGAGATCCGGCGAAATTTTGAGCTGTATCAGACACAGCCGTTTTCTACAAAGGTAGAGATGAACTTAAAAAGCCTGCGCTTTTCAGACTGCCAGGAAGGGCATCCACAGGCGGAATGTATACAAAAAGGGCAGGAGCAAACATTATGTGCAGACGGTTCTTTTTGCGCCGGGCAAAAGAAGGGGGTTTTTTGTTTATGTGGCGATGTCTCTAAGGCGGAGGCTGCGGCTGCGTCCGGTAAGGTGTTTGCGGTGCTGGAACGGCTGGAAATGGGACAGAGTGAGGCAGATGAGGGGAAGTTACGGTATATGATTGATTTTGCGAAGGTGTTATAATTTATGTGGAAGGGACGCTGGGAGAGGGGATTGACACGCCCTGGCTGCGCCCCTAGTTGTTTTGCAGAATACCAAGAGCTTCTAACCATTTTTCCAAAGCCGCCGCCAGGGCGTGTCAATCCCCTCTCCCGGCTGTTCTTCGTAAATGTTACGATCGCAAGTGTGCCATGTGACCATAATTTGTGGCGAATATCATGCAAAGTGGACAGGCTATAATAAATAACAGCCCACGGCAAGGCATCTCCGTAAAAACAAGATGCCATCAGCCATACACTCTGTACTTTTTTCTTGTAACATTTGCGAAAACCAGCCGGGAGAGCGGACGGGACTGCCCTGGATGCGGCGTTGGAAGAATGGTTAGAAGCCCTTTGCATTCTGCAATGCTGTACTAGGGGCGCAGCCAAGCGGCACCTTTAGCTGCCAGCAGGCAGCGAACTAGGTGCCGCGACCGGACACAGCCAGGGTGTACCAGCAGAATGCTTAGGGCTTCTTGGCATTCTGGAATCGACGCAGGCAGGGCAGTCCCGTCCGCTCTCCCGGCGTTCCGCATTCACAAAAAAAATACAATCAAAAAATATACACGCTGTTAAACTACATTCATTAAATTCAGTTTACATTTTTATAAATAGATCATACAAATGAACATTCTTTTCTTTTAAAAACAGAATAGAATTATAAAACAAGGCAAATTAGCCAGTACACAATTTGAAAAACAGGAGGCAGAAAAGCAATGAAAAAGTGGACAAGGGCAAGATTTCAGCCGAATTTACCTTTGGGAGAGGATGCAAGGAAGGTTACGGCATCGCCGTCGCATCTGGCGCTGGCGCGCAGGGCGTGTAGGGAAGGAGTTGTTTTATTAAAAAATGACAAAAACATTCTTCCGGTGAAAGAGGGTGCAAAGCTTGCATTGTTTGGAAAAGGTGTGTTTGATTATGTCAAAGGAGGCGGCGGCAGCGGAGATGTCACGGTGTCGCATGTGTGGAACCTTTATGACGGTCTGGTAAAAAGAGAACAGCCTGCGAAGGTGTACGAGCCGTTGGCACAGTTTTATAGAGAAAATGTGCAAAAACAGTATGCACAAGGAGCTGTGCCAGGCATGACCGTGGAGCCGCAGATTCCAAAAGAGCTGCTTGAAGGGGCAAAACAAGAAGCGGATCTGGCGCTGATTGTAATCAGCCGTTTTTCTGGAGAAGGCTGGGACAGGAAAAGCGTGGTCTATGAAGGGGCGTTCCCAAGTGAGGTTGCTCAGGCAGAGTTAAACAAACGGATTTTTGAAAACGGAGACTACTGCCTGACAAATGCAGAGCAGGCAATGGTGGACGATGTCTGCGCCAATTTTGATCATGTTGCGGTCGTGTTAAATGTCGGCGGCATGGTAGATACAAGCTGGTTTGTACATAACGACCGCATTCAGGCTGCGGCGTTAATCTGGCAGGGCGGCATGGAAGGCGGACTTGCGGCTGCGGATATCCTGCTTGGGATGGAAAGCCCTTCGGGAAAGCTGCCGGATACGTTTGCGGCAAACCTGGACGGCTACCCGTCTACGGCTGATTTTCACGAATCGCCGGAATACGTGGAATATACGGAAGATATTTATGTAGGATACCGTTATTTTGAGACGATGAAGCATGAAGAAAACCGTGTCAATTATCCGTTTGGATTTGGGCTGTCCTATACACAATTTAAAATCGAAGCGCTTTGGGCAGGAGAGAGAAACGAAAAGATCTGCATTGGAGTCCAGGTGACGAATACCGGCAAAACAGCAGGCAAAGAGGTCGTCCAGGTATACTACGGCGCACCGCAGGGGCTGCTTGGAAAACCGGCGAGGGAGCTTGCGGCATATGAAAAGACCAGGCTGTTGCAGCCGAATGAAACACAGGTACTGACGCTTGCCTTCCCGGTTTCGTCGATGGCGTCTTATGACGACGCAGGAAAGGTGGCAAAATCTGCCTATGTGCTGGAGGAAGGCATTTACTGCTTTTATGTAGGCAATTCGGTGCGGGATGCAGTCATGATCAGCTATATGTATGAGCTTGACGAAAACAAAGTGGTCGAGCAGCTTACGCAAAAAGCGGCTCCGTCACTTCTTACAAAACGAATGCTTTCAGATGGAAGCATTGCTGCAATGGAAGAAAGTGCAAAGACAGCGCCGCATAATTGTATGGAAAACGGGCTTGGATGGAACGGCGATGAGACAGAAGGCATGTTGCCGCGGGTGCGTGAAATAAAGCGCCGCCAGATGTTTGTTCAGGATACAGATTTGATCTTGCTTGATGACGTCGCACAGGGCAAGGCGGATTTGGATGCGTTTTTGGCACAGCTTTCCGAGGAGGATTTAGCAGAGCTTTTGGGTGGCCAGCCAAATACGGGAGTGGCAAATACGTTCGGATTTGGGAACCTTCCAGAGTATGGCGTCCCGAATGTGATGACAGCAGACGGTCCTGCCGGGCTTCGGATCGCACCGGAATGCGGTATTTATACGACGGCATGGCCATGTGCCACGATGCTTGCTTCTACCTGGAACCAGGAGCTGGTGAAAGAGGTGGGCTGTGCTGCTGCAAAAGAAGTAAAGGAAAATAACCTATGCGTATGGCTTGCGCCTGCAATGAACATCCACAGGAGCCCGCTCTGCGGAAGAAATTTTGAGTATTATTCCGAAGACCCGGTATTGACAGGCACGATCGCGGCTGCGATGGTGGAAGGCATACAGTCTCAGAATGTCGCGGCGACGGTAAAGCATTTTGCCTGCAACAACAAAGAAACAAACCGGAAAAACAGCGATTCCAGAGTTTCAGAGCGTGCATTGCGTGAAATCTATTTAAAAGGATTTGAAATCTGCGTAAAGCAGTCTCAGCCTTGGGCTTTAATGACGTCTTACAATCTGGTGAACGGGCAGCGTGCGTCAGAAAACTGGGATTTATTGGAAGGCATACTGCGCGGCGAGTGGGGATTTGAAGGCGTAATTACAACAGACTGGTGGACATATGGCGAGCATTATAAAGAGATCAAAGCCGGAAACGATATCAAGATGGGAACCGGATACCCGGAACGTGTGCTGCTGGCGCTGCAACAGGGGCTTCTGACCAAAGAAGAGCTTTTGGCATGTGCACGCAGAGTACTGGGGCTGATCTTAAAGCTGGATTAATCAACCGCAAACAGGCTGTAAAACAGAAGGTATTGGAAAAAAGAGGGCAGCAAGTATGCAGATAGGGGTGTGTATATGATTGCGTTATTGGAAGTGCTTTTGCGTCATATTGTAGAAGCCGCGATTCTGATTTTTGAATTTATCGGCGTCGGAATTATTATTTTTTCCGGGCTGCAAGGGTTTTTCCTTTATTTAAAACGTTCTCCCGCAACAAAGCTTGCCCTGGCAAAAGGGCTTGCGATGGGGCTGGAATTTAAGCTGGGCAGCGAAATTTTAAGAACGGTCGTTGTTCGCGAGTGGCAGGAGATCGGAACTGTCGCAGGCATTATCGTGCTGCGTGCGGCATTGACTTTTTTGATCCACTGGGAGATCAAGGAAGAAGAAAAAGGAGTCGAATAAGCAGCAACTTGGACTGCCCTGGACGAAACAGGCTGATAAAGCGGTTTCGTCCAGGGCAGTTTTTGTTCTTTCGACAGTTTCCATATCCCCCTGGGAGGCTTGCGGGACGCAGTCTGATATGGGAAAATAACTCGTTAAAGAAATAATTTTGCAAATAAGCGGAAAACGAAAATCGAAAAGGAAAGAGGTAAAAAAATAACATGAAAAAAAATGCAAAACGGATCAAAAAAAAGACAGCGGCATTTCTGTGGATCTTTGCCGCAGCATTTTTATGTGCGGCATGTGCGAACACCCCTTCCTGGCAAAGCACAGGTACGGATCAGGCAGAACCGTCTGTACTTGTATATGGCAGCGGCGATTATACGAGGATCAATCCGGCGATGGATGAGCATGGGGAGATCAACAGCCTGCTTTTTAACGGGCTGACTGCGCATAACGGTGAAAATGAGGTGATTCCCTGTCTGGCGAAGCGGTGGGAGTTTGAGGAAGAGACAAATACTTATACGTTTTATTTGGAAGAGCATGTAAAATGGCATGACGGAGAGGAATTTACAGCCAGGGATGTAAAGTTTACGGTTGAAGCGGTGATGGATCCGGCAAATGGCTCGGAGAATGCGCCAAATTATGAAGATATCGTGCAGATCCGTGTGATAGACGACTATACGGTTGCGTTTCAGCTCAAAGCTTATCACGCGGCGTTTTTGGATTATATGACGCTGCCGGTGCTGCCTGAGCACTGCCTTGAAGGGGAAGATATGCAGGAGTCAGAATTTTTCCGCCATCCGGTCGGTACGGGTGCTTACAGGCTAAAACGCTGGGAGGAAGGACAGGCGATTGTGCTGGAGAAAAATGACGAATATTTTAAAGAAAAGGCAAAGATTGACCAGATTGTATTTAAGATTGTCCCGGACGATACGGCGCGTGCCGTTCAAATGGAGGCAGGGGAGTTAGATCTTGCGCTACTGGCGCCGAAGGATGCACAGTCTTTTGCGGACAGAGAAGGGTATACGTATCATCTTATGAAAACGTCTGACTACCGCGGGATTTTGTTTAACTTTCAACATGCATACTGGAAGAAAAACAAAGACCTGATTCCGGCGGTATGCTATGCGCTGGATAAAGAGTCGATGGTAAATGCGATTTTGCAGGGGCATGGAGAAGCGGCTTACAGCCCGTTGCAGCGTAACCGTTATTATTATGAGGATGTGCAGCGTTATACATACAATCCAAAAAAAGCAAGGCAGATACTGGAAGACGCAGGCTGTACGATGGGCAGCGGCGGCTTTTACGAGCGTGACGGTGAGCAGGTTGGCTTTGTGCTAAGTGTCGGTGCAGGCGATCAGGTACGCGCAGATCTGGCACAGGCAGCAGCGCAGCAGTTAAAAGAAGCGGGCATATATTGTTCGGTTGAGGTTCCGGTACAGGTGGACTGGGAAGGGCAGATGGCGTATTTGATCGGCTGGGGCAGCCCGTTTGATGCCGATGACCATACATATAAGGTGTTCGGGACGAACAAAGCAGCTAATTACAGCGGCTATTCCAATAAAAAGGTTGACAAATGGCTTGTCAGGGCGCGCCAGTCTTCGGATACACGTGTGCGGGCAAAGGCTTATGCACAGTTTCAAAAAGAGCTGGCAAAAGACCCGGCATTTGCGTTTTTATGCTATGTGGATGCTGCTTATGTGTCCAAGTCTGGTGTAAAGGGGATTGCAAAGGATACGGTGATGGGGCATCATGGCGTCGGGATTTTCTGGAATGTAACGGAGTGGACAATCGAATGACAGAGCCGTTGGAATTAGAAGTAAAGCATTTATCGGTCAGTTTTCAGACGCCGTTTGGAGAAGTGCAGGCGGTACGGGACGCGAGCTTTTGCCTGCATCCGGGAGAAGTGCTGGCGATTGTAGGAGAATCTGGCTGTGGAAAGAGCGTTTTGTGCAAAAGTATTTTAAAACTGCTGCCTGCGTCTGCAAAGATCCGTTCGGATGGGATCTGCCTTTGCGGAACGGATATCAGCGGGTACGGGGAACGTGAAATGTGCCGTCTGCGGGGAAAGACGGCAGCGATGATTTTGCAGGATGCAATGGCTTCCCTGAATCCGACAATGAGAGTCGGCGCCCAGATCGCGGAAGCTGTCAGGGTGCACCAGCCGTTGCTTTCGAAACAAAGCCAAAGCAGCATAATAATAGAAGAAAAAGTGGAGGCGCTTTTGCAGCTAGTGGGAATCGATCCTGCGGCAGAGAAAAAGATGCAGTATCCGTATCAGTTTTCCGGCGGGATGCGCCAGCGCGTTGTGCTTGCAGCAGCGCTTGCGGCGGATCCGCGGATTTTATTTGCAGACGAGCCTACGACGGCACTGGACGTGCTGGCGCAGGCAAAGATCCTGGATTTGCTGGATGAGCTGCGCCAAAAGCTTGGCATGGCGGTTGTATTCGTCACGCATGACCTGGGGGCCGCGGCAAGGCTTGCCGACCGCATTGCCGTTATGCATGACGGGAAAATCGTGGAAACCGGGACGGCAGAAGAGATTTATCATAAGCCAAAGCATCCGTATACATGTGAGCTGCTGCGCTGCCTGCCTGTATTTTCCAAACGAAAAACAATGCCGCCTGTGGTTTCGAAAACGCCGCCGCTGGTTTTGGATGTGCGGCATCTGTCGTATTGTTATACGCTTGGAAAACATGAGCCAGTCCAGGCAGTGCGGGATGTTTCTTTTCAAATCTGCAAAGGAGAGGTTTTTGGTCTGATCGGAGCCTCGGGCTGCGGAAAATCTACAGTGGCGCGCTGTATCATGAACCTGTACAAGCCGGACAGCGGCAGCATTTTTTATCAGGGAATGGACAGTAACGATCCAAAGATCCGCCGCGGGCAGAGACGGATCATGCAGCAGACAAGGCAGATGATCTTTCAGGATACGGGTGCAAGCCTGAATCCGCGGATGAAGGTGTGCGACCTGATTACAGAACCGATGAAAATTCACCGGATCAAGCCAAAAGAAGGCTCGTACCGCGCATATGCCGCATTATTAATGAACGATACCGGGCTGGACGAGCGGTATCTGGACGCCTATCCGTCTGCGCTGTCCGGCGGGATGCGTCAGCGTGTCGTAATTGCCAGGGCGCTTTCGATGGAGCCGCAGCTTCTGGTGGCGGACGAACCGATCGCGTCGCTGGACGTATCCATGCAGGCACAGATTGTCCGTCTGTTTCAGTATCTGCAAAAGGAGAGGGGATTTTCCTTTTTGTTTATTTCCCATGACCTTTCGGTCGTGGAGCTTTTGTGCGACCGGGCAGGTGTGATGTACCGCGGAAGGCTGGTTGAATGCGCTCCTGTAGAAGAGCTGTTTGCACATCCGCTGCACCCGTATACGAGATCGCTGCTGTCAGCCATCCCGGTTCCTGATCCGGCAAAAGAACAGGAAAAAAAGCAGAGGGTGTTTTGGCAGGAGGAGATTGACAGCCGCGCAGTATGGACACAGGCTGCGCCGGGGCATTTTGTATTGGAATAAAAGGAAAGAGGAACAAGTATGAAAAAGCTGTTTGTATTTGTACTGAGCGTATGCTGCCTTACGACGGCGGTATTTTATTTGTCCAGGCTTGCGCCCGGAGATCCGCTGGCGGCCTACTATGGAGACTATGTTGAGAAGATGGGCAGCAAAGAGCGTGCACTTGCCGAAAAAAGGCTGGGTATCCATCAGCCGGTTTCGGTACAGTATATCCGCTGGCTGAAACGGGCGGCGCATGGGGATTTTGGGATTTCTTACAAATATAAAACGGATGTCGTTCAGGTGATTTATGCCCGTGCCGGAAATACGCTGGTGTTGGGCGGCACGGGCTTTTTGCTTGTGTTTTTGCTGGCGCCTGTGTTCGGCGTGCTGTGCGCGCGGCGGCAGGGCAGCCTGTTTGACCGCTTGATGTGCAAAGCAGGCGTTATTTCAAGCTGCATCCCGGAATTTTGGCTGTCGTTTGTGCTGATTTTGCTCTTTGCGATCAAATGCAGGTGGCTGCCTAGCAGCGGTGCCTACACGATCGGAAAAGAACGAGACTTCACAGACCGTATCCGCCATCTGATTCTGCCGCTTTCCGTCGTCGTACTCAGCCACTTGTGGTATTATGCTTCCCTGATACGCACGCGTATTATACAAGAGATGGAAAAAGACTATGCGCTGTTTGCAAAGGCAAAGGGGCTGCGGCAGGAACGCGTGCTGCTTTTGCACTGCCTGCGGAATGTGCTGCCTGCTTACATTAGCCTGATGGCTGTTTCCGTGCCGCATATTTTAGGAGGCACGTATATGGTCGAACTGGTTTTTTCCTATCCGGGGCTTGGGACGCTTGCCTATGAAAGCGCCAGATATCAGGACTACAACCTTTTGATGCTGTTATGCATACTGTCAGGTATCCTTGTGATTGTATGCAGCATAGCGGCGCAGGCAGTCAATGAAAAAATCGATCCGCGTATCCGGTTTTCCCAAAAAACAGGATCAATAATAGCGCATAAAGGAGAACATGGAAATGTGCCATAAATACATACAGGATGGCGATACGCAGAGAAAACCAGTGCTGTCAGCGGTTTTGCTTTTTTGCATTGTGGCAGGCTGTCTGTGCTGTGAGCTGATTATGACGAAAGATCCGCAGTATCTGGATCTGAATCACTGTCAGGTGCCGCCGAACCAGGAATTTTTGTTTGGAACCGATACGCTGGGCAGGGATCTTTTTTCTATGATCTGGTATGGCGGCAGAATTTCGCTGCTGATCGGAGCTGGAGCGGCAGGCATTTCCACAGGGATTGCGGTTCTATTTGGCGCGGTAAGCGGCTGCGCCCCTGCATGGGCAGATGTATTGCTGATGCGGTTTGCAGAAATTTTGCTCAGTGTGCCGAGCTTGCTGGTAATTATTTTTATACAGGCAGTTTTGGGCGAAGCAACCGCATGGAGTATCTCGTTTGCGATTGGAATTACAAGCTGGATGAGCATGGCAAAAATGATCCGCACCGAAGTACGCCAGATTTGCAGCAGTGAATATGTACTTGCCTCCAAATGCATGGGAGGCAGCTTTTTTCATATTTTATGGAAACATCTGGCACCAAATTTTATGCCTTCGGTACGGTTTTATGCCGTTATGAATATCCGCAGTGCCATCGCTGTGGAAGCCGCCCTCAGCTTTATGGGGCTTGGGCTGCCGATAGAAGTGGTTTCCTGGGGGAGTATGCTTTCACTGTCTGAGCAGGCGCTGTTTTGCGGCGCCTGGTGGATGATACTGATTC